>Ga0209676_1001695_pt1 | contig 19053 bp, 20 predicted proteins | sample AraplaCvi_mLB_r2_FD_184282 | JGI IMG/M metagenome (GOLD analysis project Ga0209676, IMG submission 184282) | Arabidopsis root microbial communities from North Carolina, USA - plate scrape MF_Cvi_mLB_r2 (SPAdes) (version 2) | ecosystem: Host-associated > Plants > Roots > Endosphere | place: USA...
CCGTCAAGACCCCGGCCGACTTCTTCAAGCTCTATGCCGAAAACAGCAAGAAGGCGTTCGACGCCGCTGTTGCGCAGACCTCGAAGACCAGCGAACTCGTCGTCAAGCTGACGAACGACAGCTTCGCACCGATCTCGAACCGCGTTTCGGTCATCACTTCGAAGATGAAGGCCGCCTAAGCGACTTCACCTTCCATCGTTGGCGCGGGCACTCTCCCCCTCCCCTCCCGCCTGCGCCGACATCCCAAGGCCGCTCGCTTCCCCGGAAGCGGGCGGTTCTTGTTTTTGCGGCCACCCGATCCGGCTGGCGAACGAGAGGTTAAAATCCGCGCGCGCGCCTCTTGCGCTTCGCCCGCGGCTTGCGATATTCCTCCCCATGATGTTTCCTGCTGCAACCAACCAGCCGCCCCGCGCCATGGCGGACAAGGACGACGGCTCGCCCGGCACCCCCGGCGTCGGCATCGCGACGCGCACCCGCGCGAAGGCGAAGAAGCCGTCGATGTACAAGGTGCTGCTGCTCAACGACGATTACACGCCGATGGAATTCGTCGTGATGGTGCTGCAGCGTTTCTTCAACATGGATATCGAACAGGCGACGCAGGTGATGCTGCACGTTCACCAGCAGGGCGTCGGCGTATGCGGCGTGTTCAGCTATGAGGTCGCCGAGACCAAGGTCAATCAGGTGATGGACGCCGCGCGGCAGAACCAGCACCCGCTGCAATGCACGCTGGAAAAAGCCTGACCTAATCCGCGCGCGCGACCTGCTCGGCCTTGAGCGGCGGCGACGCTTCGCCCTTCAAATCGCCATAACCGAGTTCGGCGCCGCATCCCGGGCAGATTTTCGCGGTCCCGACATCGGCGCCGCACGCCCGGTGGACATAGCGGATCGCGGGTCCGTCCCCCTTCTCGCTGGGGCTGTAGGCCCAACGCTCGGACCAGTTGCGCATCGCGTACAGCACGTCGAACAGCGCCTTACCCTTGTCGGTCAGCCAATAGTCGTGGCGTAGCGGCCGCTCGCTATAGGCACGGCGCTCGGCAACTCCTTCCGCTACGAGCATCTTGAGCCGCGCCGAGACGAGCTGCGGTCCGAGACCGGTGTTCGCTGCGATAACCTCGAATCGCCGCCGGCCGAAGAGCAACTCGCGCAAAATCAGCAGCACCGCCCGGTCGCCCAAAAGCTCGGCGGAACGGCCGACAGGGCAAAATGTGTCCGACAGGTCCGCGCGTTTGGGCAATGGTCAGCTTTCCTCTTGTCACTATGATTATCATAGTTACTATGCGGCGCAAGAGGAGAGTCGCGCATGCCCAATCCAGCCGCCGTCATCATCGGAGCCGGAGACGCCACCGGCGGCGCCATCGCCCGCGCCTTCGCCGCCGAAGGCCTCACCGCCTGCGTCAACCGCCGCGAGCGGAACTCCGACCAACTCGAAGCGCTCGCCCAATCGATCCGCGACGAAGGCCGTCAGGCGCGCGCCTTCCCCGGCGATGCGCGCAGCGAGGACGACATGATCGCAATCTTCGATCAGGTCGAAGCCGAGGTCGGCCCGGTCGAGGTCGCGGTGTTCAACATCGGCGCGAACGTCAATTTCCCGATCGCCGAGACCACCGTCCGCGTCTACACCAAGGTCTGGGAAATGGCCTGCCTCGGCGGTTTCCTGATGGGGCGCGAAGCGGCGAAGCGCATGAGCCCACGCGGGCGCGGCACGATCATCTTCACCGGCGCGACCGCGTCCTTGCGAGGCGGATCGGGCTTTTCGGCCTTCTCGGGCGCAAAGGGCGCGCTCCGCATGCTCGCCCAGTCGATGGCGCGCGAACTGGGTCCGCAGGGCATCCACGTCGCACACACGATCATCGACGGCGCGATCGACACCGATTTCATCAAGGGTCGCCATCCCGATTTCGACAATGCCAAGGCGCAGGATCTGATCCTCAACCCCGACGCCATCGCCGCCAATTATGTGATGCTACACAAGCAACCCAAAAGCGCCTGGACCCACGAACTCGACCTCCGTCCCTGGGGAGAAAAATGGTGACCCGAAGCCCGGTAAAGACCCTCGAACTCATTTTCGATTTCGGCAGCCCCAACGCCTATCTGTGTATGAAGGCCTTGCCCGAACTGCTCGACCGCAGCGGCGCCGACCTCGTCATCACGCCGTGCCTGCTCGGCGGTATCTTCAAGGCGACGGGCAATAAGGCACCGATGGTCCAATATGCCGACGCTCCCGCAAAACTCGCCTATGAAAACCTCGAGATGCGCCGCTTCATCGAGCGGTACGGCCTCACCAAATTTCGCGTCAATCCGCACTTTCCGGTCAACACGCTGACGATCATGCGCGGCGCGATCGTCGCCGACGACGAAGGCACGCTCGACGATTATGTCGACGCGGTGAACCGCGCGATGTGGGAGGATGGCCTGAAGATGGACGCCCCCGAGGTGATCGCGACCTTCCTCTCGGCCAACGGCTTCGATGGCCCCGCGCTGCTCGCACGCACGCAGGAGCCCGAGATCAAGGCGAAACTGATCGCCAACACCGAAGCCGCGGTGGCGCGCGGCGCGTTCGGCATCCCGACCTTCTTTGTCGGCAGCGCGATGTTCTTCGGCAAGGACCGGCTGGCGCAGGTCGAAGAGGCGCTCGCCTAGGCCTGCGCCGCGGGCTCCGGACGTCCGGCGACCAATATCCCGACGACGATCAGCGCGAGCCCGGCGATGTGGAACAGGTGCAGCCGCTCGCCGAGGAACAGCATCGCGAGCCCCGCGCCCATCAGCGGCATCACATTCATATATTGCCCCGTCGCCGCCGACCCGATCAGCTCGACCCCGCGATTGAAGAACAGATAGGCGAGGAACGACGGGAAGATCGACACATAGGCGATGGCAAGCGCGCTGCCCGTTGCCGGAACGATCAGCCGCCCCGACCAGAGTTCGTGAACGTAGAAGGGCGCGATCACCGCGATCCCCACGACCATCGACGCCGCAAGGAAGCTAAGCGGATGCACCGCAGGCCGGCGGCGGAGCAACACCGAATAGAGCGCCCAGAGCAGCACCGCACCGCCGATGATCGCGTCGCCGATATTAAGCTGCAATCCCCATAACATCGCCGGATCGCCGCGCGCGATAATCGCCAGCACGCCGACAAGCGAGATCAGCACGCCCGCAATCTGGCGCGGACTCGTGCGGTCGCCCATCACCAGCGCGCCGACGACAAGGACCAGCGCCGGCAGCGCCGACTGGATCAGCATCGAATTGAGCGCGGTCGTGCTCTGCAGGCCCGTGTAGAGCAGGATATTGAACGACCCGATCGCGAGTGCGCCAAGCAACGCGACGATTGGCCAGTTCGCACGCAATATTGGCCAGTCGCGTTTCAGATGCGGCCACGCGATCGGCAGCAGCAGCGCAAGAGCAAAGGTCCAGCGCCAAAAGGACAGCGCGGCGGGCGGCACCAGATCGCGCGCCGCGCGACCGACGATCGAATTGCCCGCCCAGAACAGCGCGGTCACCGTCAGCAGCGGATAAGCCCGCGACCAGATTGCCGCGGCCGGGCCGCCTTCCCTCATCGTCACGCGCGTTCCGCCTTCATCCGAAAATCATTACCCGGATAGCGGGCGCCAGCCCCCTGTCTACGTAAAGTCGAGCTGGATGATGTCGCTCGGCGTCGCGCGGCAATACATTTCGATCTGCTTGCCGCCGTCGGGATAGGTCGCGGTCATCGCCGCGCGGATACGCCAGCCGCCATTGCCCTGCTCGAGCGAAATTAGCTTGTCGTAGGACAGCCGGGTGCCGCCCGTGATGCCGATCTGCCGCGCCGCGTCATTCATGCAGTTCAGCACCGACGGCCGCGACGCACTCGGCAGGCTTTTGAGATTGGCGCTGAGCGTCGCCGGCGGACCGGCGGGATAGGTCGGCGTTGCCGTATCCTCGGGCGCCGTCGTCTGCTCGGCCGCCGTCTTCTTTTTCTTTTGGCTCGCCAGCAAGGCGATCAGCCCGCCCGCGACGACGATGCCGCCGATGATCAGCCCGGTGCTCGGTCCCTTGTCCTTGTCCTTCTCGGGCGGGCGCACGTTCCGGTAGCCATAGCCGAAGTCGGCGCGGCATCCCTTGTCCACCCAGACATAGCTTTCCGTATAGCCCCACTGACGGCCGGCGTTGCATTTGCCGGACAGTTTGCGCACGAGATCGACGCGGTTGTTCGTCGGAACATTGCACTGCTGATAGCCGCTGCCGCGCGACTCGCAGCGGATCGTCCCCGCATAATCGTCGACCGGCTGCGGCAACGGTGTCGGATAGCCGCCGTCATTGGCATAGCCATAAGCGAATTCGGCGCGGCACCCGCCCGAAACCCATATCTGGTTGGCGGTGAAGCCCCAGTCGCGCCCCTTCGAGCAGCGGCCGCCGATCACGCGCTGCAGGTCGACGCGATTGCCGGTGCGGACATTGCAGCGCTGCATCTGGTTGTTCCGCGATTCGCAGCGGATCGTTCCCGCATAACCGTCACCATAGCCGGGGCGCGGCGGCTGGATCTGCGGACCGCCGGGTGGCGGATAGGGCAAGGTGGTCGCTTGCGGCATCGCAGGGACGGCAAGCTGGCTGGCAATCAACGTGGCCGTAGTGACGATCGTGACGACATTATTCCGCATGACCTTCTCCCCTGTGAAAAGTCGCTTTCCGTTACGCAGTCCTTGTCCGATCCAGTATCGACGCGATTTGTTTCATATTTTCACGGCGAACGCCATGAAGAAAGCCACGCGCTGCCCGTGGCAACTTAACCATGGCACGGCTTCCCTTACGGCGCCGGATGGATTATTCTGGCCATTCCCCGGGTCGCACCACAGCAGGGGATCCGAATATGCCTACCTCGATCATCGATGGCAGCATCGAAGCTGCCGATCTCAAGCGCTCCAAAGGCGGCGCCTCGATTTTCCGCAGCATCACCTTCCAGCAGGCCGACGGCGGTTCGCGGACGATCCGCAACGCGGTGGTGAAGGACAATGTCGCGGCCGAACTGGTGCCGGGCGCACGCGGCCGCTTCTACCTCTACAACGCGTTCGACCTGAAGGGTGTCCACGGCATTCGCTCGGCGGGCGGACACGACGTCTATGGCTTTGCCGGCAATAATCAGAAGATTTTCCTGATCCTCGGCATCTTCAACCTCATATGGATCGCCTTCACGATTGCCGTCCGCGGCGGCATCCCGCTGCTCGGCGCGGCGCTGTTTGTCCTCTCGGTCGTCGGCTATATTTTCATGAGCAAGGGCCAGCGCGAGGCAAAGGAACAGTTTGACGGCGACGCGGGCTATCTGCCGTTGCCTCCGACATAGCGAGCCCCGCTTGCGCGGTCCCGCGCATGCGCTAAAGACAGCCGATGGATCAGATCGTCATTCGCGGCGGCCAGCGACTCAAGGGCCGAATCCCCATCAGCGGTGCCAAGAATGCGGCGCTCACGTTGCTGCCCTGCGCGCTGCTCACCGACGAGCCGCTGACGCTGCGCAACCTGCCGCGGCTCGCCGACGTCGACGGCTTCGGGCATCTGCTCAACCAGCTCGGCTGTTCGACGACGATCGAGGGATCGCGGCCCGAGGATTTCGGCCGCGTGATGACCGCCCGGACGACCACGCTGACCTCGACCGTCGCGCCCTATGACATTGTGCGCAAGATGCGCGCGTCGATCCTCGTACTCGGCCCATTACTCGCGCGTGCGGGCGAGGCGACCGTGTCGCTGCCCGGTGGCTGCGCGATCGGCAACCGCCCGATCGACCTTCACCTGAAAGCGCTCGAAGCCTTTGGCGCGGAGATCGAGCTCGCGTCGGGCTATGTGAAGGCGAGCGCGCCCGGGCGCGGCCGCCTGCCCGGCGGCAAATTCACCTTCCCCGTCGTCTCGGTGGGCGCGACCGAAAACGCGCTGATGGCGGCCGTTCTTGCCAAGGGCACCTGCGTGCTCGGCAATGCGGCGCGCGAGCCCGAGATCGTCGATCTTTGCAACTGCCTCGTCGCGATGGGCGCCCATATCGAAGGTATCGGTACCGAAACGCTGACGATCGAGGGCGTCGACCGGCTGCATGGCGCGACCTATCGCGTCATGGCCGACCGTATCGAGGCGGGCAGCTACGCGTGCGCCGCCGTGATTACAGAGGGCGACGTCGAACTCGTCGGCGCCAAAGCCGACGAGATGGAGGCGACGCTCGACGCGCTGCGCCAGGCCGGCGCGACCGTCGAGGAAACCAAGGGCGGCATCCGCGTCGCCATGTCGGGCCGCGCCGACCCCGTCACGCTGTCGACCGCGCCCTACCCGGGATTCGCGACCGACATGCAGGCGCAGTTCATGGCGATGGCGACGCTCGGCAAGGGCGCCTCGCTCTTCACCGAGACCATCTTCGAGAACCGCTATATGCACGTCCCCGAACTCGCGCGCATGGGCTGCGACATCGACGTGCGCGGCCGCAGCGCGGTCGTGCGCGGCGTCGACCATCTGGTCGGCGCGCCGGTGATGGCGACCGATCTTCGCGCCTCGATGAGCCTGATCATCGCGGGCCTCGCCGCGCAGGGTACGACCGAGGTCAACCGCGTCTACCACCTCGACCGCGGTTACGAGCGGCTCGAGGAAAAGCTGCAGGCCGTCGGCGCCGATATCGAGCGGATCAGCGCGGGGTAAGCCGCTCCGCGCGGCCATAGGTGCCGCGTGCGTCGCCCTTGATCCAGTCGCCGAGCAATTTCAGATAGCCGTCGGTGATGCGCGTCACGCTGCGCGATCCGTCGGCGGCTGTCGTATATTCGAACATGCCATGGTCGGTGTCGGGAAAGAGATAGACGTCGACCGGCTTGCCCGCTTTCGCCAACCCGAGCAGCGCGCCGCGCGTCGTTTCGATCGGCGCCTCGCGATCCTCGCCCGCGAGCACCCAGAGCAGCGGTGCATCGAGCTTTTTCAGCGCCGCGACCGCGTCATAATCCCAGATCAGCTCGAGATTGTCGACGCGCGCGCGGCCGATCCGCTTGAGCATGTCGTTCGGCATGCGCGCGATGGCGCCGCTATATTCGCCCTCGATCTTCGCCGCCCACGGTTTGTCCTTCATCTCGGCCCGCACCGCGTCGAGCGCTTCATAGCCGGTACGAAAATCGGATAGCAGCAGTCCCGCGGTCGCCTGCGACAGGCGGCTCACCAGCGCTTCGGCATCCTTGTCCAGCCCTGCCGCGCGGACCTCGGACACCATCTGCTCGCGGTCTTCCTCGATCGGCGATGCAACGAGCCCGAAACCGATGGCGACAAAATCGGCCTTCGTCCGCGTCGCGGCAAGCGGAGCGACCCAGCCGCCCTGGCTGCCGCCAAAGAAGCCTGCGCGACCGTGGCGGCCCGCTGTCATACTGCGCGCGTGATCGAGCGCTTGCGCGGCATCCTCGGCGAGCAGCTCGAAGTTCTGTGTATATTCGCCTTCGGACCCGCCGGTGCCGCGCTTGTCATAGACGAAGACCGAAACTCCTTGCGCCGCCATCGCATAGCCATAGACGCCGCCGATCGGCGAGGTGCGTTCGGAGCCGTGCACCATGACGACAAGCGGTCGTTTGGCATCGGGTGCGCCGGGCGGTTCGATCAGCACGCCGGTCATTTTCGTGCCGACGCTGTCGAAGCTCGCGGGCGTCTCGCGAAAGGCGACCGGCGTCCACGCCTTGCCCTTAACCGTCACATCGCTGGTTCCGCACGTCAGCGGAACGCTCGCATCGCTCGTCGCCCCGCGGCGGCCGTCGCGGAACAGGTAGCGCAGCCCAGGCGCCGCGACCGCCGGCGATTTTACCAGAACGACGAAGTCGCCGTCCGGGGCGGCATAGGTGCCGGGCGTGCAGGCGGTCTGCGCAAGCGCTGGCGCTGCGGCGAGGGTGGATAGAAGGGCGACGGCGCTGAGAAGATGCTTCATCATGCCGTGCTATCCAAACAATACAGTCGTGACAACTAGCTTTCGGGCTCGACCGGGACCGAAACCATATTACCGCTGACCGACGGCCGTTCGGGCCGCTTCGCAACCGCGATCACCAGTCCGATCAGCGCGACGACGCCGCCCGCGATCGACAGCGTCGCCCAGCGATAGCCTTCGAATGCGGTCGAAAAGCCCATCGCGATGATCGGGATCAGCACGCTCGACCACGCGGCCTGCCCCGGCCCGACCGCACGGATAATGTTGAAATAGAGCGGGAAGGTGACCGCGCTGGCGATCACGCCGAGATAGAAAACCCCGGCGATGTAGGTCGCGGTCGTCTCGATCACCGGCGGCCCGGTCGTGATCCACGCATAGCTGCCGTCGGCGAGCGCACCAAAGAGCATCGCCCACGCGATCATCACGACCATCGACTGCGCGCGGGCGATTCCGGTGCCCTGCATGACGTTGGCGGTCGACGCGCTCATCACCCCGGCGAGCGTCAGCGCGGTGCCGAGCAGAACCTCGCCCGCGCCGACCGCCGCCGCCCGATATTCGTGCAGGATCATCAGGCCCACGCCGACGATTGCGATTCCCGCTCCCGCGAGGAAGCGCCCCTCGAGCGGGGTCTTGAGGAAAGCCCGCCCGAGCAGCGTGTTCGGCACGATCAGCAGCGCGAAAAGCACCGCAACAAGGCCCGAGGTGATATGCTGCTCGGCGCGGTAGACGAAGTTGAAGTTGAAGGTGAACTGCGCGACGCCGAGCGCCACCGCAAAGGCCATCGCCTTAGGTTCCAGCCACAACCCCTCCCGCCGGATGATGGCAAAAGCGAACATCGCGATCGCGGCGACCGCGAAGCGATAGGTCACCGACCAGCTCGGCGGCACGACGCCGAGTTGCCCCGTGATGACGATCCAGGTCGAGCCCCAGATCAATGTCACGAGCAGGAAGGGCAGCAGCACCCGCGGGCTGAGCAGCGTCGGCTGCTCGCTGCTCACAATGCGCCGATCGCGGCCGCCAGCGGTGCGACCGCCTCGGCATCCTGATCCCAACTGACGACAAGCCGCGCCGCGCCCTCGCCCCAGTCGTAGAAGTCGAACCCGGCATCACGCAGCTTCGCCGCTTCGTCGGCGGTCAGGCGCACGAACAGCTCGTTGGCCTCGACCGGATACATCAACCGGCTGCCGCAGGCGGCCGCGAGTTTCGCTGCGCCGGCGTTGGCGGCGCGCGCATTGGCGAGCCAAAGATCATCCTTCAGCATTGCGCGAATCTGCGCCGCAACGAACCGCCCCTTGCTGAGCAGATGCCCACCGCGCTTCTTGAGTTCGCGCACGCCCGCACCGCCGCTGCCGCCGAAAAAGACGATCGCTTCGGCCATCATCGCGCCGTTCTTGGTGAAGCCGAACGACAGCGCGTCGACCCCGGCGCGCCAGGTGACGTCGGCGGGCGCACAGCCGAGGAAGGCGACGGCATTGGCGAAGCGCGCGCCGTCCATGTGGAGCTTCATGCCCGCCCCCTTGGCGATCTCGCTGATCGCGCCGACCTCGTCCGCGCGCCACGCGAGGCCATATTCGGTCGCGTTGGTGATGCTGACCGCCGCCGGCTGGACCTGATGCACGTCGCGGCGGATGCCGGCGATGCGCGCTTTCAGCGCCTCGGTATCGATCTTGGCGCCGCGCCCCGGCAGCGGCATCAGCTTGGCGCCGCCCGAATAGAAAGTCGGCGCGCCGCATTCGTCGACCTCGATATGCGCTTCCTCATAACAGAGGATGCCCTGCCAGGGACGCACGAAATGCGCGAGAATGATGCTGTTCGCGGCGGTGCCGGTGGGAATCCAGACCACCTCGCAGTCGGTTTCGAACAGGTCGGAAAAGGCCGCATCGAGCGACTGGCTGAATGCGTCGCCATCATAAGCCGTATCGACATGATTGGCGGCGGCCAGCGCCTCCATCACCACAGGATGGACAGTCGCGGCATTGTCGGAAAAAAATCGGGTCGCAGTCATGAAACGCGCCTTAGCGCAGGTCATGACGCCATGCTAACCCTTCATTTCATTTGGCTTCCGTCGGGCGGATCCTGGCCGTCCTCCCCCGTGCTGCCGCGCGCCAGATGCGCCCCGCCGGCAACGCCAAGACCGCCGGCCATTCCCATGCCGCCGCCCATGCCGCCTCCACCGCCGCGACCTTCCCCACCACTTCCCTCGCCTCGTCCCGAACCGCCGCCTTTACCGCCGCCGCTCGCGGGGCGCGTCGGCCCCTGCAGCGGGATCGTCACGTCGGCGGGAACCGGGTCGAGATCGAGCGCCTCGCGGATGAAATTGCGCAGTTCGGTGACGAGCGCATGTGTATGCACCGGACGCCCTTCGACCAATTCCTGTGCCGCGCGGCTGGCAAGGCGCACCTGTTCTTCGGTTCCCAGCAGGATGATATCGGAGAGCGCCGCCTCGACCGAATCGCGGATCCGGCGCGGCCGGTCCGATCCGCCGCCATCGCTCCTGTCCTCGTCGCCCGAAAGGTCGATCGCCGGCTCGGCTTCTGCTTCCGACGCCGCCGGACGGCGCAGGTCGCGCAGATGGCGCGGATCGACCATCAGATCGCCGGTGAACGAGCCACCGAGCGTCTTGTACGCGGCGATCAGCGTGCGCAGCCGCTCGTTGATCTGACGGTTCATCCGTTCGCGGCGTTGCTGGATCGTCGTCATCACGATCAGACGAATACCGACGCCGATCAGCGTGACGAGCGCGAGCCCGAGCAGCGTCGCCCCGATGCTCTGCCATGACGAAAAATCGAACATGCGCATGGCCTTTACCCTTTTCGCGACGGATGCCGGAAAGGCGGTTCTGGCGCGTTCGGACGGCCGAAGCCATCTGTTTCTTAGGAAGAACGTCTCCGGTAGATCGGCTGGTTGAAAGAGCGCGATCGGCGGACAAAATACCGGCCGGGCCAGATCAACCGGTTGCGCACGCCATCGCGGTTAAGCAGCAAGCCGAAGCGCGGCAACACGACCCGGCAGTGTTGCCATTCATCGGTGGCATGATTGAGGGCATCGTCATTTGGCATCGCGTACCAAACGACTTATGGGCGCCCTCGTCCGATTTCTTCCATATTCTCACCGATTTAACGCCGGGATGGCGCTCGGCTTCAGCGGTCCCGCTTGGCCAGCAATTTGAGGCGCAGCGCATTGAGCTTGATAAAGCCCGCCGCATCCTTCTGGTCGTAAGCGCCGGCATCGTCCTCGAACGTCACATGACGCTCGCTGTACAGGCTGTTCGGCGACTTGCGGCCGACGACGCTGGCGTTGCCCTTGTAGAGCTTCAGGCGAACCGTGCCCGACACCTTTTCCTGGCTGTGGTCGATCGCCGCCTGCAACATCTCGCGCTCGGGCGCGAACCAGAAGCCGTTGTAGATGAGCTCGGCATATTTCGGCATCAGCTCGTCCTTGAGGTGCGCAGCGCCGCGGTCGAGCGTGATGCTTTCGATGCCCCGGTGCGCGCGGGCATAGATTTCGCCGCCCGGCGTCTCATACATGCCGCGCGACTTCATGCCGACGAAGCGGTTCTCGACGAGGTCGAGGCGGCCAATGCCATGCTTGCGGCCAAGGTCGTTGAGCGCCGCGAGCAAGGTCGCGGGCGACATCGCTTCGCCGTTCAGCGCGGCGCCGTCGCCGCGTTCGAAATCGACGGTGATATATTCGGGGGTGTCGGGCGCGTCCTCGGGATTGACCGTGCGCGAATAGACATAGTCGGGGGTCTCATCCCACGGATTTTCGAGCACCTTACCCTCAGACGATGTGTGGAGGAGGTTCGCGTCAGTGCTGAACGGGCTTTCGCCGCGCTTGTCCTTCGGTACCGGGATCTGGTTCTTTTCGGCAAAGTCGATCAGCGCGGTGCGGCTGGTCAGGTCCCATTCGCGCCACGGCGCGATCACCTTGATGTCAGGGTTGAGCGCATAGGCCGACAGCTCGAAACGCACCTGATCATTGCCCTTGCCCGTCGCGCCGTGGGCGACCGCGTCGGCGCCGACTTCCTTGGCGATCTCGATGAGACGCTTCGAGATGAGCGGGCGCGCGATCGAGGTGCCGAGCAGATAGTCGCCCTCGTAGCGGGCGTTGGCGCGCATCATCGGGAAGACGAAATCGCGCACAAATTCCTCGCGCACATCGTCGATATAAATATGCTCGGGCTTCACGCCCATCAGTTCAGCCTTGGCGCGCGCAGGCTCGATCTCTTCGCCCTGCCCGAGGTCGGCGGTGAAGGTCACGACCTCGCAGCCATAGGTGACCTGCAGCCACTTCAGGATGACGCTGGTATCGAGGCCGCCCGAATAGGCGAGGACGACGCGCTTGAAGGACTCGGACATGATGGCACCTTTGGCGAGGGAAAGACGCGGGCGCGGCTAGCAGTCCGCCGCCAAAGGTGCAACCGGCTTGGGCGCGTCAGGCGACGCGCGTCCAGTCCATGAACCAGCTGTCGTCCCACGTCTTGCCGCCGTCGCGCGAGGTGCCCTGGAACCAGCGACAGCTTTTCGGCGTGATCCGGTCCCACACGCCGCGATAGAGTTCGGGTCCCTTCTCGCCTTCGCCTTCGGACAGGAAGGCGCCGGCGCCACCCTCGAACACGCCAAGCTGGCCGGGGACCGCGACGACACCTGACTTGGCGTTGACCCAATGGTCCGACCAGATTTTCTTTTCGACGTCGAGCAGACGCAAACCCATGCCCGAAAAGCCGCGCGCGGGGATACGCAATTCCTCGACGCTGGCAATGCCGCCGAGGATCCCGACGACGGTCGCTTCGGCGGGGAATTCGATCCACTTTTCGCCTTCGCGGAACCTGTTGTGGATATGCCATTCGCCGGTGAGAAAATCGAAATCGCCGGGCTTGCCGACGGGGGCGGGATTGATGGCGGCCGACAAAGCGCCGGCGGGAATCAAGCTGGACATAAGGGCTCCTGCGGAAAGGGCGATGGCGGTGCGGCGTTCGATCTGGGTCATGATTGGCTCCCTTGGTGATCCACGAGCTCTAAGTCCGCCATCCTGACATTTTCTGTCAGTTATTTTCTGCTAAGACGAATAAATGCGCGCGAGCCGCCTTCTTTCGATTCTGATCCTGTTGCAGCTGCGGGGGCGGCTGACCGCGGCCGACCTTGCGGCCGAATTCGAAGTGTCCGAACGCACGATCTACCGCGACGTCGATGCATTGAGCGCGGCGGGCGTTCCGGTTTATGGCGACCGCGGACCCGGCGGCGGGTTCCAGTTGCTCGATGGCTATCGCACCCAACTCACCGGCCTGTCGGCGGGCGAGGCCGAGGCGATGGCGATGATCGGCCTGCCCGGCCCGGCGGCGGAACTGGGGATCGGGGCGACAACGAGCGCCGCCCGCAACAAATTGCTCGCCGCGCTTCCGGGTGGCGGCGGAGCGCTGGCCGATCGCATGGCGGCGCGTTTTCATCTCGACCCTGTCAACTGGTACCGGAGCCGTGAAACTCTCCTCTCGCTCCCGACGATCGCCCGCGCAGTGTTCGACCAGCGCCGGCTCACCATGCGCTATGAAAGCTGGCAGAGCTTGCGCGACTGGGCGGTCGAACCTCTCGGTGTCGTGCTGAAGGCCGGCACCTGGTATCTTGCAGCGCGAGGCGCGGGCAAGATACGTGTCTTTCGCGTCTCGAATATTCTCGATCCCATAGCGGACGAGACGACTTTCGAATGGCCGAAGGATTTTCACTTGCCGACATGGTGGCAGGGCGAACAAGCGCGTTTCGAGGCCGAACTCTTTGCAACGGTTGCGAGCGTCCGCGCCTCCGCAGAAGGCTGCAAGCGGCTGGCACAGCAATCGCCGCGCGGCGCCGACGCCGTTACGTCGTCGGGCGAACCCGACGAACACGGCTGGCGAGAGATGGCGATGAGAGTCGAGGACAGCGACCATGGCGCGCGCGAGATGATCTCGCTCGGAGCTGAGGTCGAAGTGATCGCACCCGACAGCTTTCGTCGCCGCATCGGCGCGCTTGCGGGCGAAATCGTCGCACGCCACGGCTGACTGGATTTGCCATGCCGAAGCGCTATTCTGCAGACCGGGAGGACCGGCATGGGCAAGGACGAGATCAAGACCAAAGCCACCGAGGTAACCGTTGACGATTTTATCGCGACCGTCCCCGAAGCGCGCCGCCGCGAGGAAGCCGAGGTGATCGACGCGATGCATCGTCGCGTCACCGGCCTCGATCCGAAAATGTGGGGCCCGTCGATCATCGGTTACGGCAGCTATGACTATCTTTACGACAGCGGCCGTTCGGGGACGATGTGCCGCGCCGGCTTCTCACCCCGCAAGGCGGCGATGACGCTCTATCTGATGGGTCATTATCTCGACCGCCAACCCGAGGCCGACGCACTGCTTGCCAAGCTCGGCAAGTATAAGAACGGCAAATCGTGCCTTTACCTCAACAAGCTCGCCGACGTGGACCTCGAAGTGCTCGAAAAGCTCGTCGTGCTGAGCTGGAACGTCATGAACGAACGCTACCCGACGTAACCTCGCTCCGCCTCGCCCATATAATCGCGCGTCAGCGGCAGCGCGTGGCGGCTGCGCGCGAACTGGATCTGGTAATTGCCCATCCCGCCGCTCTCGAACGCCGCGGTCGCGCCCGCGAGGTAGAAGCACCACATGCGGAAGAAGCGGTCGCCCATCATGGCGACGATCTCGGCCTCGTGCGCCAGCGTCCGCGCATACCATTGGCGCAAGGTCAGCGCGTAATGCAGCCGCAGCGTCTCGACATCGGTGACGATCAGCCGGCTCTTCTCGCTCGCCGCCACCGTTTCGCTGAGCGCCGGGATATAGCCGCCCGGGAAGATATATTTGCGGGTGAAGGCATCGGTCGACCCCGGCCGGCCGAAACGCCCGATCGTGTGGAGCAGCATCACGCCGTCGGCCGTCATCAAATTGGCGGCGGCGCGAAAGAAGATATCGAAATTGGGCGCGCCGACATGTTCGAACATGCCGACCGACACAATGCGGTCGAAGCTCCCGGGTTCGCGCGCGGCGAGGTCGCGATAGTCGATCAGCTCGAATTTCACCCGATCGGCGACCCCGGCCGCCTCGGCGCGCTGGCGGGCGAGCGCGAGTTGCTCTTCGGACAATGTGATGCCCAGCACCTCGACCTGCTCGAGCTTCGCGAGGGTGATCGCCATCCCGCCCCAGCCGCAGCCGATATCGAGCACGCGCTGCCCGGGTTTCAACGCAAGCTTGGCGGCGATATGCGCCTTTTTCGCGACCTGCGCTTCTTCCAGCGTCATGTCGGGCCGCGACCAGTATGCGCAGCTATATTGCATGTCGTCGTCGAGGAAGAGGCGGTAGAGGTCGTTGCCAATGTCGTAGTGATGCTTGACGTTCGCGCGCGACTGACGTTGGCGATTGATCGAGCCGATCCGCGTCTTGACCCACTCCGCGCGCTTGCCGAGCCACGTCTTGTCCTTGAGCGTCGCGCCGCGGTCCCACGGCGTGTTCATGCGGATCAGCGCGACGAGATCCATGATGTCGCCCTCGGTCAGCTCCATCTCGCCGTTCATGAACGCCTCGGCGGCACCGATACGCGGGTCGAGGACGATGCGGCGCATGCCGCGGCGATTGGTGAAGCGAATCGTGACGTCGGGGAAACCGGGCGCCGACTGGCCAAATTCCTCGCGCGCGCCATCGGGCGCGACGACGATCAGCCGCCCCTGACGAATGACCCGGGAGAGAAACGGACGCAGGATAGACATATTTTATCGACCGAACATTTGCGCCGCAAAAAGGTTCCGGTCAAATTCCGGCATACCATTCATAATCGATGCGATCCTCCCAATAGCCACCCTTCCCTGCGCCGATCTGGTCGAGGCTGGCGACCGCCTCGATCGCATTCACATATTTGGCGTGCTTGTAGCCGAGCTGCCGCTCGATGCGGAGACGCAGCGGCGCGCCGTTGGCAATCGGCAGCACCGCGCCGTTAAGCGCCCACGCCATGATCGTCTGCGGATGCAGCGCGTCGACCATGTCGCAGCTTTCATAATAGAGCGCGTCGCCGAGCCGGTCGGCGCAGCGAAACACGATATAGCGCGCGCTGTTGCGCACCCCCGCTGCGGCAAGGATGCGCGACAGCGGAACGCCCGTCCACTGCCCGATCGCGCTCCAGCCCTCGACGCAGTCGTGGCGCGTGATCTGGGTGCGTTGCGGCATCGCGCGAATGTCGGCCATCGATAGCGACAGCGGCCGTGCGACCAGCCCCGTCACCTTGACGCGCCAGTCGGCAAAACCGCCCGCGGCATGCGCGGCGTAGGTGGCGCCCGCCGGCAAGCGCGTGCCATTGGGCCGGAAATAGGGCGAAAGGTCGGCGCGGCTGAACTCGCGCGCGAGCGCATTCCGGTCGATCAGCGCGCGCTGGCTGGCAAGGTTCATTTCCTCGCCCATCGACAAAATCTTGCGCACCGCGGGCGCGTCGTTGATCGCGTCGCAGCCCGATAGCAGCGGCAGCGCGCCCGCCGCGGCGACAAGCCCGCCGGCGCGCGCGATGAGCTGGCGCCGTGGCAGCATGATCTCACTCATGCGCCCTCCTCGCGTTCGGGCGGCAGGCGGAACCAGCCGGTGACCATCGAGCGCACTTCATTGACCGGCCCGGCGAGCAGCACCATCGCAATATGGACGAGGAAGAAGGCAACGAGCGCCCAGGCGGTGATGAAATGGATCGAGCGCGCCGATTGCCGGCCGCCGAAGACATCGAGTAGCCACGGCCACGCCGCGTTCATCCCCGGCGACATGGTGAGGCCCGTCGCGATCATCAGCGGCAGCGCGACGAAGATCACGCCGATATAGCTCAATTTCTGCAGGATGCCGTAGCGCGCCGCCGCCTCACCGCGCGGAAAGCGCAGCCGCGCGTGCTCCTTCACATCGTGCCAGATATGCCGCGGCGACCATTCGGCGCGGCGGACGTGCAAATCCCTGCGCAAATGCCCACCGAGCAGCGCCCAGAACATGTATAGCGTCAGTCCGATCGACAATATCCACGCGAACAGCAGATGCCAGCGCCGTCCGTCGGCAAGGCTGTAGCTCGTCGGGATCGTCGCCCAGCCCGGAAAGGCCCAGGTTTTTTCCTCGCCGTCGGCATTGGTCCAGCGGCCCAGCACGCCGGTCGTCTCGACCCGATAATCGCCAATGCGCAAATAGCCGCTGTCGGGTGTCGAGCCGATCACCAGCCAGGCGCGATCGAAATTCGCCCCATATTCGCCCCAATAAAGCCGCGGATGCGCGTTGAAGATCATCAGCCCGCTCATCAGCAGAATAAGCAGGGTGACGGCGTTGATCCAGTGCCAGATACGCGTCGGCAGCCGGTGACGATAGACGCGCACCGGCGTCGGCTTGGTGGGAGCGACGGGAGTTTCAGCCTCGGCCATGATCCCGGTTCGCTCCATCACCCCGTCCGGTTACGCGACGGCCTTCGCAGCATATTCCTCGCGATAGTGGCTCCGCAAGCTGACCTTGTCGATCTTTTCGCTGCCGAGCTTGGGCAGCGCTTCGTTCGACATCCAGATCTGGCACGGCACCTTGTACGGCGCGAGCCGCGTGCTGAGGAAGGAAACCAGATCGTCAGCGGTCACGCTGCTGCCGGGCTTCATCCACACGACCGCGCCGACGCACTCGCCGAGGCGCTCGTCGGGCAGGCCGAACACCGCGCATTCATTGACTTCGGCATGTTCGTAGATCGCCGCCTCGACTTCCTGGCAGCTGATATTCTCGCCGCCGCGGATGATGATGTCCTTCTTGCGATCGACGATGAACAGATAGCCGTCCTCGTCGAGATAGCCGAGGTCGCCCGAGCGGAAATAGCCATTGTCGAAGAAGGCCGCCTTGGTCGCGGCCTCATTGTTCCAATAGCCCTCGAAATTGCACACCGACCGGATGCACACCTCGCCCACGCCGCCCTGCGGGACGGGTTCGCCATTGTCGTCGAGGATCGCAAGATCGACGAGCGGCTTCGACGCGGGGCCGGTCGACATCGGCTTGGCGACATAATTTTCGTTGATGATCCCGCAACCCACGGCGTTGGTTTCGGTGAGGCCGTAACCGAGCAAGGGCTTCGCTTCGCCCATTTCCGACGCGAGACGGCGGACATGCTCGGGCGGGCGCGGGGCGCCGCCGCCGGCGTAGCTCTTGCATGTCGACAGATCGTAATTCTTGCGGTTCGGGCTGACGAGGATCTCGTAGCTCATCAGCGGCACGCCGACGAAATAATTGCATTTCTCGTCCTGAATCAGCCGCATCGCCTCATCAGCGTTCCATTTGGGCATCAACACCAGTTTGCGGCCGAGCGCAAAGCTTTGCAGGAAGACCGGGATTTCAGCGGTGACGTGGAACAAAGGCGTGCAGATCAAGGTCGCGGGCTGGATGTCCGACATCTGCCCGTCTTCAGTCAGCAGATGGACGATGCTCGCTGTCTGCGTGACATAGTTGAAGATCGCCTGCACCACCGCTTCGTGGCGCGAATAGGCGCCCTTCGACTGGCCGGTCGAGCCCGAGGTGAAGAGGATTGTCGCCAGATCCTGTCCGGTCAGCGTCGGCAGCACCGTCGCCGCGCTGCCGCCGGCGCCCGTGATCGGCGCGATCGCGAGATCGATCGGCTGCGTCAGATCGAGCGTGATCACCTTCGCACCGTGCTCGACCTCTTGCAGCCGTGCCGCGCGCTGGACGTCGGCGATGACGAGCTTCGCTTCGCTGTCGATTATGCCCGCGGCCAGTTCACCGCCCTGCCACCAGCCGTTGAGCAGCGTGGCGCAGCCGCCCGCCATCAAGATGCCAATGTACGAAACGCACCACGCATTGGCGTTGCGCATCGCGAGCCCGACGCGGTCGCCGCGTTGGACGCCATGGCCCTCGACCAGCCCCGCCGCGACCTGCCGCGCCGCCATATAAACCTGCTTGAACGACAGCCGCTCGTCGCCTTCGACGAGGAAGGTCGCATCACCATGCTGCGCAGCAAAAAACGCAACATAGTCCGCAAGGTTGGTCGGCGCGGTCGTGATGAAGGGAAGCTGGTGGCCGAAGCGTTCGACGGACCCGACCTGGATCGGTCCGCCCGGACCGGTGATCAGATTATAGGCGGCTTCCAGGCGCAAATCGAGCGCTGATGGCATCTTTCATCTCT
>Ga0209676_1001699_pt1 | contig 19044 bp, 16 predicted proteins | sample AraplaCvi_mLB_r2_FD_184282 | JGI IMG/M metagenome (GOLD analysis project Ga0209676, IMG submission 184282) | Arabidopsis root microbial communities from North Carolina, USA - plate scrape MF_Cvi_mLB_r2 (SPAdes) (version 2) | ecosystem: Host-associated > Plants > Roots > Endosphere | place: USA...
TGCTCATCTATGTCAGTTAAACAAATACCATTTACACCAATGTGTAATAATCGCACAATTTCTTTATATTCTAAATTATTTTTGATAATAATAATATTTGTAGCATTGTCTCTAAGTTTAATATTTTGAGCCCTTTTTTCCATTTCTTCATTTTTAACATGACAAATAGAAATTGTATCATTTTGATCTAGTAAATATAGATGGTCTAACTCTTCTTTTTTAACAAGCATTTGATGATGCTCTAAAATAGTGCATATACCGGAAACAAAAAGTGAATTCTCCACAAAAATAATTGTTTTATTCTTTTGATTATTATTTACTTTATTTGCTAACAATTTTTTCATTCCCATCTTAGTTGTATTCAATCTTCTCTGTATTTGAAAGGGATGTATACATATTTATTAAACTTACTTTAATTTGCTGAACATTTATTATTGTACATTGTTTTTTTAATAAAATATATTTAGCGATTGTAATTTTAGTATTAAGTAATACTTAAAATACATGTTTTTGTTTCAAATATTAAACACTTTTTACTATTATCAAAGATTTTATGATAAAGTTTTAGAGTAATAAAGTTGAAAAATGACATAAACTGTTTTAAATTTAAACACAGGGGGAAAAAATGAATTTCGAACAATTGGAATATATTGTAAGTGTTGCAGATGAGAAATCAATTACAAGAGCAGCGGATAAATTACATATCTCACCTTCGGGAATTAGCCAAAGCGTGTCTCAATTAGAAAAAGAGCTTGGTATTTCGATATTTAATCGTTCACGAATTGGAGTCACTCTAACTACAGAAGGATTTGTCGTATATGAAAAATCGATTGATATTCTCAATAAACTAAAGGAATTAAAAGATGATTTAACAACAATAAAAAGATTGAATAAGAAACATTTAAAAATTACTTGTGCTCCAACATTTACTTATGTTTTACACGATGTTCTTAAAAAATTTTCTAATGAAAATAATGAAGTAACTTTTCAAATAGAAGAACAAAATTCAGTCAGTTTACTAAAAAATTTTAATAAAGATCGATATGATTTAGCATTTTTGCCTGCCCTTAAAAGTGAATTTGACAAGGAAACAAAAATTGAAATAGATTTTTTGCATAAAGGATATGCCTGTATTCTTGTAGGTAAAGACTCTCCCCTTTTTGATTTAGATTATGTAAATGCAAATCATTTATTAAATCAAAAAGTAGTTTTGTATAGTCTAACGAATAAACATTTTAGTGAAATGGTTAAGCGATATAAAAATGAAATCATATTAAAATCGAATAGAACTTTGACTCTAATTGAAATGATTAGAGAAAGTCAAGTTTTCACATATATACATGATATTACGATTAGAGATTACCCAGAGGTATTAAGTGGACAATTAAGAATAATCCCTATTAAGGATCCAGATTTTATTTATACTGACTTTTGGGTAATTTACTCTGCTTCAAATAAATTATCAAGTTCGGCTAAGAGTTTTATTAATGAGGTTAAACATCATATCAATAAATAAAAAAGTAGGATCATTCAGGATCCTACTTTTTATATTGTCTGAGTCAAGCAACTAATCATGCTGTGAACGTCTTCATTTTTTTTTCGGTTATCATCTTTGCTGAATGCTAGAAAAAAAAGAATCCTCCCACAACACCAGTTAAAACAACTATCCAGGGAGCTAGTTTCCAATGTGAAATCATACTAAACAAAATTGCAGCAAATACAAAGTCCATTGGATTTAAAATGGTGCTTGTCCAAATTGGTTCGTAAAATGATGCGATTAAGATCCCTACTACTGCAGCATTTATGCCAATTAATGCGTTTGAAATTCTATTATTTCTCCTTAATGTATTCCAAAATGGTAAAGAACCTAAAATAAGTAGAAAAGCTGGGAGAAATATTGCGAAAGTTGCTATTAATCCGCCCTTCCATCCATTTAATACAGCTCCTAAATATGCTGCAAATGTAAATAATGGTCCAGGGACAGCTTGCGTTGCGCCATATCCTGCTAAAAAGGTTTCTTTGTTAATTAGTCCTTGTTGTACAAATTCCTGCTGAAGTAACGGTAAAACAACATGCCCTCCACCAAAAACTAAGCCTCCTGTTCGATAAAAACGATCGAACAGATCAACCCAAGTTAGTGTAGTAGATTTATTTAGTATAGGTAAAAGTAAGAATAATAGAAAAAATAAAGTTAAACAAACTAGAGCAAAACGTTTTGAGACTTTTATATTCATGTTTGTATTGTTTTCAGATGGACTTTTTTTGAATAAAAATAAACCAATGATTCCAGACAGTAAGATGATCACGATTTGAGAGAATTCCGAAGTCCAAAGAAGTGTAACAATTATTGAAAACAAAGCAACTGATTTCGTTTTTAAATCTGGTGTTAGTTTTTCCGACATACCTAAAATTGCATGAGCAACGATTGAGACTGCTACAATTTTTAATCCATGTATCCAACCAGTATGTATGAGCGCAGAATGCTGCATAAATTTCGCAAAAAAGATTAGTAATATGACAGATGGAAAGGTAAATCCAATAAATGAAACAATTCCTCCAAGAATCCCAGCTCGTATAACACCAATTCCAATCCCAACTTGACTACTTGCTGGACCAGGTAAAAATTGACTAATTGCAATTAAATCTGCATACGATTGTTCATCCAACCACTTTTTTTTACGCACATATTCTTCATGAAAGTAAGCTATATGCGCAACGGGTCCTCCAAATGAAGTAAGGCCTAACTTAGTTGAAACAAGAAATAATTCTATTAATAATATTAAATTTTTTTTTATTCTCATATCATTCATAAAGTACCTACTATAAAAAATTTTAGTTTGCTTTGCTTAATTTTAGCTTAAACAATACGTTAATCTAAAAATATTACATATTTTTTATATAAAATTTACAATTCTGGTGGCAATTTATATATTACATTTCCTTTTTCATCTAAAAATTCCATACATGGAACATCAAATTCATCAATTGCTAATCGTATACGTGGATTCCCATTACGATCCATTAATTTAACAGATACTTCACCATTTTTACTTTTCCCCATAAAGGCTCGTTCGACATTACCGCTCCAAAGGTTTTCAATTTCTTCTTCTTTATTTTTTTCATCCATTACTTTATTTTGGATTTCTTTATGTTTTTCTATCATTTCTGGAAGTGGGGTACTAGGTCGATCGTATACCGAAAAACCGTATTGCTTATCACCGTTATGATCAGTGTAATGCATTTGAACAACTTGATCTTGTTTATATTGATCAAAAGTAAGTGAAGCTACTGCTTGATAATTCCCCTCTTCATCAACTTCATTTCCATATATTAGTCCACCAACCTCATCGCCATCATTGTTATAAAACATCATTCCAGAGCAAGGATCATTTTTTCTATGATTCAAAAAGACTTTGTTATTCATGATTCCAGGTGGTATGTAGTCATTATTAAAAAGTGACAACTTTACGTTACCATTTTTATCAACGATATTTAATTTTTCAACTTCTAAGCTATCGATTTTGATGTGTTTATTATTCATCATTAAACTCCTTATATAGTTTTTCTTTATAGTTTCTAGGATTTTACAAACTTTTCCTGTTAACAAATAAAAAAACAAAGCTATAAACTACTAACTTTGTTTTTTCTATTTATTTACATTAAATTTGATTGAGTATTTTCTACAGCAAGTTCTCTTAAACGAAACTTTTGAATTTTTCCTGATGCTGTCATTGGGTATGTATCAACAAAATCTATATATTTAGGTATTTTATGTTTTGATATTTTCCCTTTGCAATAAGCTTGGATTTCTTCTTTGGTAATGGATACTCCTTCTTTTGGAATAATCCATGCCATAACCTCTTCACCATACACTTGATCGGGTACTCCAACTACTTGCACATCTAGAACTGACGGATGAGTGTATAAAAATTCCTCAATTTCACGAGGATAAATATTTTCTCCGCCACGGATAATCATGTCTTTTAATCGGCCAGTAACTTTGCAGTAACCATTTTCATCCATAATTGCTAAATCACCTGTATGTAACCAACCTTCTGCATCTATCGCTTCTTTTGTTGCACTTTCATTTTTATAATAGCCTTTCATCACATGATAACCTCTAGTGCATAATTCACCTTGTACTCCCCTTGGAACTTCATTTGTAGTCCCAGGCTCAACAATTTTGACTTCAACATTAGGAAGTGCTCTCCCTACAGACTCTACCTTTAATTCAATTGGATCATCTGTACGTGTTTGTGTGATGACTGGTGAGGATTCTGTTTGACCATATGCGATTGTTATTTCAGTGGCACCCATTTTTTCGATTACAGCCTTCATAACCTCTATTGGACAATTTGATCCAGCCATGATACCAGTTCTTAAACTAGATAAGTCATAGCTAGAAAAGTCTGGCTCATTTAATTCTGCGATAAACATAGTCGGAACACCGTGTAAGCCAGTACATTTTTCGTCCTGAACGGTTTGCAGTACTTTCTTTGGATGAAACTCTTGAACTGGTACCATGGTCGCACCAACGGAGACACAAGCCATCGTTCCTAAAACACATCCAAAACAATGAAAGAATGGAACTGGAATGCAAAGGCGATCTTCTTTCGTTAACTTCATACAATTTGCAATATTAAAGCCGTTATTTACAATATTTGAATGTGTTAGCATTACGCCTTTCGGGAAGCCTGTTGTGCCCGAGGTATATTGCATATTAATGACATCATGAGGATGTAAAGAATCCATTCTTTCGTTCAATTCATGATCAGACACGAATTTTGCTTGTTCCATTATGTCTTCCCAAGAGAATGTACCAGGATATTTTTCATTTCCTAATACAATTACATTTCTTAAAAATGGAAGACGAGTACTATTCAATTCACCAGGAATCGAATTCTTTAATTCTGGTACAATTTCGTATAGCATATCGATATAGGAAGAATCTTTAAATTGGTCCATTAAAATGATTGTTGTCGAATCGGATTGTTTCAATAAATATTCTAATTCAGATGTACGGTAATTTGTATTGACTGTAACAAGTACAGCGCCCATTTTTCCTGTCGCAAATTGTGTTGTTAACCATTCAGGAGTATTTGATGACCAAACTGCAATATGATCACCTTTCTGAATGCCAAGATTCATAAGACCTTTAGCTACTTTTCGACAATGGTTATCAAATTGTTCATAACTCATTCTCAATCCTCTGTCAGCATAAACCACTGCTTCATGTTCAGGATGCAAGTTTGCTTTTTCCTCTAAAAGTTTACCGATTGTTACATCTAATAAATTTGTCATCTTAACCTCCTTATAAGTTAGCATTTACATGAAAGTATCCGCTCTCAAAATTAGATAAAAAGTATAAGTAAGAATATTCTATATATTTGAGGTATAACCTTCTTTAACTAAAAAAAAGATGTAAAAGAATGACCTTTTACATCTTTCTAGCTATCCAATTTAGTTAAATTTAATCGTTTGTAGCATTTCGATCATCTGTGAAGTAATCCCCTCTGAAGCTTCTTTGTTTTCAAAATGTATTGTGAATCTCACTAGTTTTCCATCCACTCTTTTTACGACAATATTTTGTTGGAATTTTGCATTATGAGCGTGTAAGAAGAAGTACGCATTTTTATAAAATGGGATCCCCACATCTGTTTTTAATTCCGTCACTTTTCCAGTAGATGAAAGATACAGTTTTGAATTTGCTTTTACATCACTTATTTTCGCATTGGCATCTAATACTTCAATTCGTGTAAAATAATATCCGTTTTTATTATATAGCAAAATGTATTTACCAGGTTCCTCTAGTCCGAAAGAAAAGCCAGTTTTTGTCTGTAGATTGACTTTCACCTTCATTGCATCGTAATTTAAATCTTTACTAATGATGAGAGTTTTACCAGCATATATTTTGTCTGATTTTAGTCTATTTAATTTCTTTAGTGCAGCGACGGTAGTCTGATATTTTTTTGCAATTGAATATAAAGTATCTCCTTTTTTAATTTTATACGTAATCGTTGCGGCATGTGTTGTTTGATTAAATCCGAGCATAGCGGTTAGACCTAATGTTAAAGCTGCAGTTTTTAATAAACTACGTTTCATTAAAAAGCCCCCTATATCTCTATTTTTTTGCAAGACTCTATGAAGCATAGAATCATGATTCAAACTTGTATTCCGCACATTATTATGAATAAACTAAAAAATCAATGCGCATTTATAGGTATATTCCATTTTCCCAACGTTTTTTCCTTCAAAGTGTTTAAAAGTCAAATTTTCGTGAGGTTTGTATATAGACTGATCTACTTTGAACAATTACTGATTCAAAAAAAAGAAGAAGCTTCGATGAGCTTCTTCTTTTTTGAAAAACTATTTTATGCAATTTTCTTTGCGTTTTCTGAATTAGGAGTAAATTCCCCTTCCCATTTCGCAATTACGACAGCTGCTAATGAGTTACCAACAACGTTTACTGCTGTTCTTGCCATATCAAGAATACGGTCAATACCCGCAATAAATGCTAAGCCCTCTACTGGAATGCCAACAGTTCCTAATGTAGCTAATAGTACGACAAATGATACGCCAGGAACACCTGCAATACCTTTTGAAGTAACCATAAGTACTAGCATTAGTGAAATTTGTTCAGTAATTGATAATTGGATACCATACATTTGTGCGATAAATACAGCAGCTAATGCTTGGTATAAGGTAGATCCGTCTAAATTAAATGAATACCCTGTTGGGATAACGAAAGAAGAAATCGCTTTTGGTACACCAAACTTTTCAACTTTTTCCATAATTCTAGGTAATACTGTTTCAGAACTTGCAGTTGAATATGCTAAAAGTAATTCGTCTTTAATCAACTTGATAAAGTTGAAAATATTTACACCAACCATTTTAGCAATTAATCCTAGTACAACTACAATGAAAAATGCCATCGTCCCATAAACAGTAATGACTAATTTCCCAAGTGGAATTAGTGATTCTAATCCAAATTTAGAAACAGTTACACCTATTAATGCAAATACTCCAAATGGAGCAAACTTCATGATTTGATTTGTAATATAGAACATTGTATCTGCTGTTCCTTGGAAAAATGCAAGAACTGGTTTTCCTCTTTCACCTACTGCAGTTAGTCCAAGACCAAATAAAACTGAGAAGAAAATAATAGCTAACATATTTCCTTCAACGAATGCAGCAAAAATATTGCTTGGTACAATATTTACAAACGTATCGGCAAACCCATGACTTTTTACTTCAGATGCAGTTTCAACATAGCTATTAATATCCGTTTTTTGAAGTGCACCCATATCCACTCCAGAACCAGGATGGAATATATTTGCAACGAATAGACCAATAATAATAGCGATTGTTGTAATAATTTCAAAATAGATGATTGTTTTACCGCCAAGGCGACCAAGTTTTTTTGTATCTCCTACACTTGCGACACCAACAATAATACTAGAAATGACAATCGGTATAACGATCATTTTAATTAATCTAAGAAAAATGTCTCCGATTGGTTGTAAGTAACTAGCTACATTTGGGTTACCAAAAAATATGGCACCTACGATAATCCCTAATACTAGTCCAATTAAAATTTGCCAAGCTAATCCAATTTTTTTCATTTTTAAAAGTCCCCCTTTTTTACAAGATTTTAGTCATAGAGTGGATACCAAGAAATAAAACCAATGAAGTTTTCCTTCTTAATGGTATTTGGCATTCTGCAATGGCTTCCTCTGTAAACGATGGAACTTTAAATTACCCATCACTCACAATGAATTGAAAATTGTTAAAAATGCATTAGAAAAAGTTATATAAAAAATAGTATAACAGAAATCATTACGATTTCAACTTTGAAGTATTTACCAATAAAATGGAAATGATTAATTCTATAACCCTTATCATATCTAGAATTAATCCATTTATCATAATTTATTATTTCTTCATGAATGTTCAAAAATTTTCTAATGTTCATTTTTATGAAATAATATTAAGCCTTTTATATCATGAAATTAAGCTGCTTTATATGGAATAATAATTCAATAAAAATAGGGAAAATAAGGAATTCACCCTGTTTACGTTTGAACATGTATTGTTTATGATTAATTTAGGAAAATAAGCAAAATTATTTATTTTTTGATAATCAATTTTGTTTTTAGTTAAAATATGACAATTTTTTATGTGGAATTCTTGTCAATTGAATAATCACTATTGATTATTACAAAAATAAGTTAGTAATTTATGTTTAAGAAGTGAGGTAAAATCATTGAAAAGTACAGAAAATCGTCCTAAAGCTGTAATCGTTATTTTTGGTGCAACTGGAGATCTCGCAAAAAGAAAATTATTTATTTCTATTTATAGACTGTTTTTGAGTCAAAAAATTGATGAAGATTTTGCTGTAGTTGGTGTTGGGCGAAGACCTTGGTCAAACCATGAATTTCGTGAAACCGTTATGAAATCAATTCAATCTTCTGATCAAAGTCAAAATGATATAGATAGCTTCCTTTCTCATTTTTACTATCATCAATTTGATGTTTTAGAACCATCTTCTTACTTAGAACTAGGCACTCTATTAACGAATATGGATGAGCATTATTCTATTCCAGGGAATCGAATTTTCTATTTAGCAATGGCACCAGAGTTCTTTGGTACAATTGCTAAACAGCTAAAAGAACAAGGCTTAACAAATACGAATGGTTGGAGTAGACTTGTAATAGAGAAACCTTTCGGCCATGATTTACCTAGTGCAATTGAATTAAACAAAGAAATTAGAGAAGCATTTACAGAGAATCAAATTTATCGAATTGATCATTATTTAGGTAAGGAAATGGTTCAAAATATTGAAGTCATTCGTTTTGCAAATGCAATGTTTGAACCGCTTTGGAATAATCGTTTTATATCCAATATACAAATTACGTCAAGTGAAGTTTTAGGTGTTGAAGATCGAGGAAGATACTACGAAAACTCGGGTGCTTTAAAGGATATGCTGCAAAATCATATGTTGCAAATCGTATCATTACTTGCAATGGAGCCACCAATCAAACTAACTACAGAGGAAATACGTAGTGAAAAAGTAAAGGTTTTTAAAGCACTTCGTAAAATTGATGAAAATGAAATTAAAAATTACTTTGTTCGCGGTCAATATATTGAAGGTACAGTACAAGGTAATCAAGTTCCTTCATATCGAGATGAGGATAATGTTGATCCGAACTCTCAGACTGAAACATTTGTAGCTGGTAAACTTTTCATTGATAATTTCAGGTGGGCCGGTGTCCCTTTTTATATCAGAACTGGAAAACGTATGGCACTAAAATCTACTAAAATTATCGTACAGTTTTCTGATATTCCTATGAATTTGTACTATAATACGAAAGAGCAAATGACACCAAATCTACTGATCATACATATACAACCAGACGAAGGCATTACACTACAATTAAATGCTAAGAGATCGGATGCCGAAAGTTATACAAAACCAATACAATTAACTTTTAATAATAATTGTGTTGACTGTATTAATACCCCTGAAGCATATGAAAGACTAATCTATGATTGTATGCTAGGTGATGGAACGAACTTTACCCATTGGGATGAAGTAAAATATTCTTGGAGTTTTGTTGATGGCATTTCTCAAGCGTGGACAAATAATCTTGCCCCATTAACAACTTATGAATCCGGATCAATGGGTCCAAAAGAATCTGATTCTTTATTAGCAACAGATGGACATAATTGGTGGCCAGTTTCAGATCTTTTAAATGATAATAAAGATAGATAAACTAAAAACCCTTGTAAAATTACAAGGGTTTCAAACTGCCCGCCAAACGCTCGAATTCTTTGTTGCTTCGCCTGATTGCGGTGCTCATTACCTTCAAGGTAACTCCGCTTGTCATCCGGCTTTGCGTCTCGGATGACAAGCGTTATTTTTTGTACTTTGTATACAAAACGAACCCTTGTAATGATACAAGGGTTTAATTTGTAATTCAATCTGATTGATTATGTCCACTGAGTATGGAATTTTCCTTCTTTATCTGTGCGTTCGTAAGTATGTGCACCGAAGTAATCACGTTGTGCTTGAATTAGATTTGCTGGTAAATCAGCTGTACGATAGCTATCATAATATGCTAATGCAGCCGAGAAACAAGGAATTGCTACACCTGCTTCAATCGCAACCACACTAATTTTACGTAAAGCTACTTGGTAACTTTCAACAATTTCTTTAAAATACGGATCAAGCATTAGATTTGCTAATTTGCCATCAAGATCGTATGCTTCTTTAATTTTTTGTAGGAAAGCAGCTCTAATAATACATCCACCGCGGAAAATCATCGCGATTTCACCATATTGTAAGTCCCAATTATACTCATCAGAAGCAGCTCTTAATTGAGCAAATCCTTGTGCATAAGAACAAATCTTGCTCATATAAAGCGCTTTTCTTACATCCTCGATTAATTGTTCTCTATCACCGCTAAATTTGTAATTGGAAGGCCCAGATAATAGTTCGCTCGCCTTCACTCTCTCTTCTTTCATCGCAGAAATAAAACGAGCAAATACTGATTCAGTAATAATGGATAATGGTACTCCTAAATCTAATGTGCTTTGACTTGTCCATTTTCCGGTACCTTTTTGCCCTGCTTTATCAAGGATAACATCAACTAATGGCTTTCCAGTTTCGTCATCTGTTTTTGTGAAGATGTCGGCAGTAATTTCGATTAAATAACTATCTAATTCGCCTTTATTCCAATCACTAAATACATTGTGTAGCTCTTTTGCTGTTAGACCTAGAACATTTTTTAATAAAAAGTAAGCTTCTGAGATTAATTGCATATCTCCGTATTCGATTCCATTGTGTACCATTTTAACGTAATGGCCTGCTCCGTCTGGACCGATATATGTTGTACAAGGTTCATTATTTACTTTTGCAGATATTGCTTCAAAGATTGGCTTTACAAGTTCAAAGGCTTCCTTTTGTCCACCTGGCATGATTGATGGGCCTCTTAATGCACCCTCTTCTCCGCCAGAAACACCTGTTCCAATAAAATGAATGCCACTATCTGATAATTTTTTATTTCTTCTTTGTGTATCTTTATAATATGTATTTCCACCATCAATTAAAATATCGCCTTTTTCAAGATGAGGAAGTAATGCATCAATCGTTGAATCTGTTGGCGCACCAGCTTTAACCATAATTAAAATTTTACGAGGAACTTCTAATGACTGTACGAACTCTTCAATTGAAAAAGCTCCTACCACATTTTTGCCTTCTGCTTCTTTTAAGAACTCTTCTGTTTTTTCTGCTGATCGATTATATACAGAAATAGAAAAACCACGGCTTTCGATATTAAGAGCTAGATTTTTCCCCATTACTGCTAAACCGATCACACCAATTTGTTGTTTAGCCACCTGAATTAGTCCTTTCCTATTAAATTATGCAAGGTTTTAGTACATAAAGTAACGATGATGCCTTTCATTAATATAACCTTACACGGTTAACACTATCCTTTTCAATTGATTACACAATTTTTAAGGATATTATGAATAAGTATACAATCTATTATTGGTTATACATAATATTTTTTTCTTGCATACTAAGAAATTAAGGTCAATAATGATAGTTATATAATAATAAAGTCTTAAAAAACCATACAATTACTCAACATTAAAATTTAATAAAATGAAAAGAAGTGATTCTTATGATTGTACAAACATTATTTCAAAGAAAATGGACGCTATTTTTAGCTACATTCATGATTGCGATCATTGGTGGTTTATTATTTAAATTGATACATCTCCCTATTCCGTGGCTACTTGGTCCGATGTTTTTTGTTTTTATCTGGGCAAAATTTTTCAAAGAAAAACTTTATTGGCCAAGTAAACTTCGAGATTCGGCAATGATTATCGTAGGATATACAATCGGACTTTCTTTTACTAGTGCCACTTTTGTTCAAATTGGTCAACAGATAACTTCTATGATTTTAATGACTCTCCTTTTATTACTTTTTACATTGATCATATCAATCGTCATTTCAAAGCTATCGGGTTTACCATTTCAAACCATTTTAATAGGTAGTATACCAGGTGGATTAAGTCAGATGATAACTTTGGCTGAAGAATTAGAAGATGTTGATATTACGGTTGTAACGTTTCTACAAATATCTAGATTAATGATGATCATCTTTACAGTCCCTTTATTTATTTTTAGCCCTTTATTTGATATTCATCGAGATAGTTCTCTTACTAGTCCAGTTCAAAATTCTGCTCACCTAAGTGATTTATTTCCAAATATTATTGTATTTGCAGTTGTTTGTACTCTTTTTGCAATTTTAGGTAAACGTATTAATTTTCCTACTGCTTTTTTATTGGGACCAATGCTTGCTACGATTTTATTAAATTTATCAGGATTTCATGGTCATTCTCTCCCATCATTCATTCTTGATTGTTCTCAATTGATGATAGGAGGATATATTGGACTTTTACTGAAACCTGAGAATTTGAAAAATAAATTAAAAATATCAATTTTAGCAATTAGTAGTGGTATTGTCTTATTGTCATTTTCCTTTGGATTAAGCATTTTATTAACGCATTTACATTCTATGAATACTGTCACTTCAATGCTAAGTCTTTCTCCTGGTGGAATGGATCAAATGGCGATCATTGCAAAAGAAGCACACGGTGATATGTCAGTTATTATGTGTTATCAACTATTTAGAACATTATTTATTTTTATTGCAGTTCCATATTTATTAAAGTTTATCTTTAATCGTATGAATGTGAGAGTTGCAGATAAAATGTAATTGATAAAAGCACGAGTTGAAGTTTAATGTGTAAAGGGGCGTCAATAATACGCCCCTTTTTTGCAAACATTGATATTCTGATTCAATTTAAATATATATTCTAATTTAATAATAAGGTGGATTCTCCTATTACTTCTTGAACTCTCACTTTTTAAAGATAGGTCTTCCCTTTTTAATATGCTTAAGGGAAATTCTCCATCGTTTATATCATTTTTAAATAAAAACGATTTATTACGAAGAAACTGATTCAAATTAATTCATAAGTATAGTTTATACAACATAAAACAATAATATTGTTATGCACTTTTACATATTTTTAGATGAGGTGAAAATAAATGGTTGTATTATTTACATCAAAAGCCACAACTTCCGGTGGTCGTGAAGGACATGTGAAATCTGAAGATGGATTAATTGATTTACAGCTTACAACGCCATCAGCTCTAAATAAGAAAACTGGTTCAAACCCAGAACAATTATTTGCCGCTGGATACTCTGCATGTTTTGATGGGGCTCTTAATTTCATTGCGAAGAAAAATAAGCACAGAATTGAATCATCAATCACTGCAGAAGTTAGTTTATTAAAAGATGAAACTGAAAGTCCTTTTTCTTTAGCTGTTACATTAAACGCGCATATTAAAGGTGTGCCTCAAGATGTTGCTGTGGAGCTAGTCAAAGAAGCACATGGTTTTTGTCCATATTCAAAAGCTTTACGAAATAATGTTGATGTAAAATTAAAGGTTTCGGTTGAATAATGAAAGTTTGTAAGTACGTAAAAAGACTGTTAATACAAATTAACAGTCTTTTTTATATTTAATATGAACCTCTTTTTACCGAATAAAATATATTTGTATTCTTATTTTTTCAGATCATAATAAGAGGAGTTATAAAAATTTATTGATCAAACTTTTTAAAAACAAGTACAGCATTATGTCCACCAAAACCGAAGCCATTTGAAATTGCATAGTTTACTTCAGCTTGTATAGCTTTATTTGGTACATAGTCTAGATCACATTCCTCATCTGGAAACTCATAATTGATTGTAGGTGGAATGATATTTTCCAGTATGCTCTTTAGGGTAATAATTGCCTCTATTCCCCCAGCTGCACCAAACAGATGGCCAGTCATCGACTTTGTTGAGCTTACTTTTAGATGATATGCATGTTCACCAAACACACTTTTAATTGCTTTTGTTTCAGATTTATCTCCTTCAGGGGTACTCGTTCCATGTGCGTTGATATAATCTATCTTAGTTGGGTCAATTTGAGCTAATTCTAACGCTAGCTTCATTGCGCGTTCTGCACCGTGAAAATCAGGTGACGTAATATGGAAAGCATCAGTTGTTGAACCATATCCAACGATTTCTCCTAGAATGGTTGCTCCTCTTTTTTTAGCATGCTCATATTCTTCTAATAACAAAATACCGGAGCCTTCAGACATGACAAAGCCGTCTCGATTTTTATCAAAAGGTCGACTAGCTTTCATTGGTTCATCATTATTTGTTGACATTGCTCTCATTCTTGAAAATCCAGCATAAGCTAATGGATTAATCGATGCTTCTGATCCCCCTGCTAAAATAGCATCTGAGTAACCATGACGAATATTTAAAAAAGCTTCTCCAATTGCGTGATTACCAGTTGCACAAGCAGAAACTGGAGAAAAGCTTGTACCTTTAAAACCAGTTTTAATAGAAATAATCCCTACAGCCATGTTTATAATCATCATAGGTACCATAAACGGTGATACTTTTCTAGGTCCTTTATCCAAAAGTGTTTGATGATTTTCTAATACAGTATCAATACCACCAATACCTGAACCAATAAAAATACCTAATCTATTAGGATCAAGTTTTTCAATATCTAAATTTGCCTGATCTAAAGCTTGTCTAGATGCTGCATATGCATATTGTACAAATTTATCGTATTTTCCTAATTCCTTCTTTTCAAAGTAATTTTCGGGTGAGAAATCTTTGATAACTCCACCAATTTTTGTATTAATGTCTTCATATCCTTCAAATTCAACTTTATTAATACCTGATTTTGATGCTTTTATATGATCCCATAAAGTATCCACATCATTACCTAAAGGTGAAACAACTCCATAACCAGTAACTACGACTCTTTTGCTCATATGAATCCTCCTTCAAATACAAACTGTGATAAATAAAGATTAGTTAATAGTAATTAAAATAACATCTTTTTTAACTGTTTAATAATCATTTCTAAATACTTCTTGTCTCTGTTTAATCGACTTAAGGCTAAAGAACCTTCTAATGAAGAAAGAATAAACACCGCCATTTGGTCTGGATGAATATCTTTATTAATTTCATTACGAATTTGCCCATGTTGAATAATGTTAGCAATTAAATGAATTAACCCATTAAATCCGTCTTTAATTGTATCTTTAAATTCGATCATTGAATCATCTGCTTCAATTGCTGCATTCATTAAAGGGCATCCACCTTGGATGAATTGATCGTGTAATAATGTTCTAAATACATTTATAAATTCATCAAATTGTTCACATGCAGTATTTTTTTCACACACCGCATGAATATAATGTTCCTTTAATGTATTCATTGAGTGTAAAAATGAAGCTTCAGCCAAAGATTCCTTGTTTTCAAAATGATTATATATTCCACCTTTTTTTAAACCGGTGGCATTCATGATGTCTGAAATAGAGGTTGTTTTATACCCTTGCATATTAAAAAGAGAAGATGATTGTTCAATTATATAATTCTTTGTTCTTTCACCTTTGTTCACATGCATTCACCTCTTTTCTCGAAAAAGAACATTCGGTCTTTTTTTAATTAAACGATTTTATATTTGGTTTGTCAACTGACTTGTCCATTGAGACTATTCTTCATAAATCATTTTTCGTGTCATACCACCATCAACGATGATATTTTGACCATTTATAAAATTGTTATCGGGATCTGCTAAATATAGACATGCTTTTGCGATGTCTGCTGGTTTTCCAACACGATTAGACCAATGTTGTACATGATCTAATTCTTTTAAGTCATCATAATTATTAAACTCTATCCAACCTGGACTAATACAATTCACTGTAATATTATTGGTCTGAAGTGACGCGGCTAAGGAATGAGTTAATGATACAATTCCACCTTTTGAAGCGGCATAAGACTCTGAGTTTGGTTCAGACATTATTGCTCTTGTAGATGCTATATTAATAATACTACATCCATTAGACATTACTTTTGCGGCCTCTCTGGAAGCAATAAATACACTTCGTAAGTTTGTATGTATTACATCATCAAATTCTTGGGTACTTAATTCAAATAATGGTTTAAACTTAGCGATTCCAGCATTATTAATTAAAATATTAATCTTTCCATATGTATTCATAACGTTTTGGATGAGATTTTTTAGATCATCTTCTTGCTTAACATTCGTTAAAAAAAATGAAGCTTTTCCCCCATCCATTTCAATTTGTTGTTGTACATACTTCCCTTTTTCATCATCAAGGTCGGCGATACAAACAATTGCACCTTGTTTTCCGAACGCTTTTGCAATCCCTTCGCCTATACCGTTTGCGCCTCCGGTGATAATAACTACTATATCAATAAATTTAGTTCTCATCGTTCAAATCCTTTCATCTATCTTTGTTTCTATTCTTTTGTTCACGCTAGTACAAAAAAATTAAATAGTCTTCTTGATATTAATTCATTATACTTAATATACGCTATTAAACAAAAAAACTGCCAGAAGGCAGTTTTTTTGATTGAGACTAAACAGTTCTAATATATCATTTTTTGTTTATGAAATTTCATTTCTAAGTGAACTTAAATATCCTGGTTCAGTCCCATTTTTTTCAATAGATATATGAGCATTTCTTTTTCTGTCTTATTGATCTGAGAAAACAATTGATCAATCATTAGTTCATGCTCAGGGAAAATGGAACTAATTAAATGACGACCTTCATCAGTTAAGACAGCGTAAGTTACTCTTCGATCTTTTGGACAAGGCAATCGTTTTATGAATCCCTTGGCCTCTAATTTATCAAGAACATATGTCATATTTCCGCTTGAAATTAATATTCTTTTACCAATATGTTGAATTGGCGTATCACCTTTATGAAAGAGTAATTCTAAAACTGCAAATTCTGTTAAATTCAAACCAAATAACTTAATATGTTCAACTGCAGCATCTGTTATATATCTATTTGTTTTACAAATCTCAGAGAATAATTGTAGCGATCGGCTTTGATTATACTGATCATTCAACATATATTTCACCTCTCATTACAAAATCTTTAATTCGAGATTATTTTAGAATATTTTCATTGTAAAGTCAATAAGAATAGGCTTTTGCTGCTAAGCCATTAAAAAATCAAAGCATCAATTGCATAAGCACCAGGACCTGTTAGAGCTACCCCAATCACAACTGCTAAAATAATTAAGTTTAATTCATATCCATTTTGAGTCGCCCAAAAACCGTTTGGAGCATGGACTTTTACAATTGCTACGAACATTGCACCAGCAATTAATAATGATGCTAATGGTGTTAATAAACCTGTTGCAAATAAAATACCACCTATTAATTCACTTAGCCCAGCGAAAAATGCCATTTGTACCCCTGGTTTCAAACCAATCGAATCCATCCATTGACCAGTACCTTTTAAACCATAACCACCAAACATTCCAAATAATTTCTGTGAACCGTGACCAATAAAAGAAACCCCTATCACTAAACGGATGATTAATAATCCTAAACCTACTAACATAATTTTCATTCTCCTCTTTTGTTTTAGTTTTAATTAAAGTATCTCTAATTCGAGATAATGTGTTAAAAAATTTTGAACCATTACTTCTTATTCTAAATTATAATTGCACAAAATAAGTTTCAATCTATTTTATCAATTTCACCTCACTTAATTTATCTTGACTTCGAGATAATATTAATCTAAATTTATCCCTTTGTCAACATAGTTATTGAAAAATATAAAAAAAGATGAACAATACGTTCATCTCAATTATCTCTTACTACATGAAGCCCTATTCTATTGTTGAATATTTGATTTTTATTTTTGAATACAAAAGAACCATTTACATAATCAATGACTAACTGATTTTCGTAAACATCTTCAAAATGTAAGTTAACCATAAATTCAATACCGTCACCTGTGATTAATTTTTCATTAGGTCCGCATGGTCTTTTATTGATCACTTGGATTTGATAAATGTTATTTACAACATCACAACTACCACGATCAAATTCTAATAGTAATATTTGATGTTCTTCTATATTCATTAACTTCTCTCTTGCAGAATCAGTAATTTTAAAATCCATTTTATAACCTGCCTTATTATTTAGTAACATGAAGGAATTTTACACAAACAGGTTCTGGGACAAGTACATCTGAATGAATGACTGTTAATTTTCCTGTGTGCTGATCCCTAGCAAATAGTACAAGATTGCCAGAGATTTCATTTGAAGCAATAACATAATTTTCAGTAGGATCTAGCACAAAATCACGTGGCCAGTTCCCTTCGGATGAAACAATTTCAACTAATTCTAGCTTACCATTGTCTTGATTTACATTAAACACAGCTATACTATTATGTCCACGGTTTCCTGCATAAACAAATTGGCCATCATTTGAAATATGAATAGCGCTACCTTGGTTATTTTCAGTAAAATCAGTTGGTATAGTCGAAATATATTGTAGTTCAGTAAAGCTACCGTCATCCTTGTTATATGATAATACAATTACTTCTGAACTTAACTCAGTCATTACATAAGCATATTGACCATTTGGATGGAATGTTAAATGTCTTGGGCCACTTCCTGGTTTTACGTTTAAAGTTGATGATTTTGTTAAAATACTGTTATCTAATTTGTATGTATTAATTTCATCTGTTCCTAAGTCTACCGCAAGTACAAATTTTTCATCTGGCGAAAATCCTGAATAATGAGCATGTGGTTTTTCTTGTCTTGATTGATTAGGTCCAGTACCAATATGCTGCATTGTTGAAGTAACTGGGTTTACTTGTCCGTTAACTTCATAAGATTCAATAGTACCTTTATGATAGTTAGCTGTTACGACAACATGATTTTCTGCATTAACGCTTACATGACATGGAGATGCGCCTTCTGAGAATTGTGAATTAATTTTCACAAGCTCTCCGCTATCCTCATGAATTGAAAATGCAGATACGCCACCTTTATCTCCTTCTTTCACGACTGAATAAAGGTTTTTGTTGTCCTTACTTATTGTTACATATGTAGGATTTTCT
>Ga0209676_1001700_pt1 | contig 19042 bp, 22 predicted proteins | sample AraplaCvi_mLB_r2_FD_184282 | JGI IMG/M metagenome (GOLD analysis project Ga0209676, IMG submission 184282) | Arabidopsis root microbial communities from North Carolina, USA - plate scrape MF_Cvi_mLB_r2 (SPAdes) (version 2) | ecosystem: Host-associated > Plants > Roots > Endosphere | place: USA...
TTCGCCTGGCGATGCTGTAGCAACTAATAAGGGGCATTATGGTGTTATTTACAAGGCGAATATCACTTTCAAAAACCCAACTCAAACCGATAAGACATTAAAGGTATATTTGACAGGTCGTGGAGGTTCATACGGCGGCGCTGTACGTTGGAACAATGGTCCAACTTACGGTGTTCCTACACTGTCTTCCAATACCCAAGGTGTTCGGATTGCTACATTTACTGTACCTAAAGGAACTAGTGTTACACATCCAGTCTATACTTCTACAGCTGGCTCGCTTAACACCCCAGCGGCGATACTGATTACAGAGTAATTAAATATAGTAAAAAATTTCTCGTTAAATAAAGGAACCCTGTAACTTATCGTAAATTCTCCGATGAGCTACAGGGTTCTCTACATAATATAATATTCATTCAGAAACATCTTGGAACGTTAAACCAAGGAAAACGGTATAACTGCTTAATTGGGTATCACTAATTATTTGACCTTTATCTATAAGGTATCCCTTACTCATATAAGGAGTTACATCAAGGTCCCACTCGGCCACAAACGGCATGTAAAGGCGTATTTGGATTCCCCCCAATTACGTCTTTCTTACTTTTATTCAGTAATAATCAACATATCATGATCATCAAACTGCCACATGTCCCCGTAAGCAACTTCCCAATAGTAGCCGTTTGGATCTTGGAAATAGCCACTATACCCACCCCAAAATACAGTTTCTGGCTCCTTGACGATTTGCGCTCCGGCATTTTTAGCTAATTCAAACACTTGATCAACTTCTTCTTTCGACTTTCCGTTATAAGCAAGTGTGATTCCATTAAAGCCATTGCCGATTACTGGTGGATTTGCTTCGTTAATATCTTTTACTAAACGGTCAATCGAAAACAGTGAGATTTTTGTCCCTCCATTATTAAAGAAAATAACAACTGGATTTGTTTCCTCACCATACACAATCACTTCAAAACCCAGACCCTCTCTATAAAACCTAAGAGACTCGACCATATCTTTTACACCCAATGTAATTAAATTTAAACGATTCATCCCACTCTCTCCTTTATAAAAGATATTACTTATTCTATCTTAAGCATTGAATCCCCTTCTAGCTTCTTACAATCCTCATGTTGCTTCTGCCCATATACTCTTTGTATAAGCCATTTTCAATCCACAACGCTCCATATTGTTTTGGCTAATGGATGCAAATTTGGCGTGCCCGATTATTAAACTACAATTTTGTTGAATAGCTTCGTTATACGAAGCTGTATTAATGCTTGATGAATCCCTTGATCACGGGCTTTTGGCTTTACAGCAGATGCGGCTAAAATGGCTGTTCCATCATTTATATACAAGGAACCGATACCTACGTCCTCACCCTGAAGAGAAGCAATATAAAACGACCAACCGGGCTTGTCATACGAAACTTGATTATTGATTGCAACACCTTCGGCTAAAAATGCTGGCATACCAAAACCTTCAACATAGATATTTCCATAACGATCAAATTCGTCTTCCTTGATTTGTCTTAGTTTAATGCACGAATTCTTTGTTTTCCCTACCGTCTCTTCGTTTAGCTCACAATATAATGTTGCATGAAAATCACTCTGAAAAAGACCAGCATTATGTAATTTTTGTAGCGAAGTAGCATTTACATATTGAGGGGCTAAATCAAAACGAACTGGTATTTCTCTTTTTCTATAAAAGCTTAGGATTTTATCTATCGTATTCTCCGAACCCAAGCTATCACCCTTTACCACATTGTAAGAGGGACCGGGGATTTTTAGAAAGCATAGACACCATCAAATTGACCAATCTCAACTCCCATAGCATTGTTCTGAATTTCCTTATTGCATTCAGCCTCGACTCAAACATCTTGATTTCCGTCATTTCTAAGTGATCTGCCAAGTTTTTCGTCATTACCACTCCTTATTCACCACCCTATAGGATTTACTTTTCTACCACTAATTGTAACCTACACAGAAGACCGAACTACATAAACTAATAAAAATTTCTTCCTGCGAACCATTGATATCTCACAAAAGTAACCTCCACGTTTCTATGAAACTAAAAAGTGCGTACTTTTTTTTGCAATGGTATGGAAGCATAATGAGAAAGCAACAAAGCACAAACGAAAATTGGAGGACAGAAAAATGATTAATCATTTACAAGATAAAATTACATTAAATAACGGCTTACAAATGCCTGGTATGGGTCTAGGCGTATTCCTAGTACCAAATGATGTTACAGCGGAAATGGTAAAAAATGCAATCGAGGTTGGTTACCGTAGTATCGATACTGCTGCTATTTATGGTAATGAAGCAGGTGTTGGTGAAGGTATTAGTCAAGCATTAGCAACTACTGGTTTAAAACGCGAGGATTTATTTATTACATCTAAAGTATGGAACGATGGCTTGAGCTACGAAGAGACAATCGCAGCATACGAAGACAGCTTAAAAAAATTAGGGCTAGATTATTTAGACCTTTATCTTATTCATTGGCCAGGTAAAAATAAATTTGCAGAATCTTGGAGAGCACTTGAAGATTTATACGAGCAAGGGAAAATTAAAGCTATTGGGGTATGTAACTTCCAAGTATCACACTTACAAGATCTTCTTAAAATCGCTCGTATCAAACCAGTTATTAACCAAGTGGAACTTCATCCACGCTTACAACAAACTGAGGTACGTTCATTCTGTGAAGAGCACAATATTCAAATGGAAGCTTGGGCTCCATTAATGCAAGGTGGACTTCTAGAAAATGAAACTATTTCAAAAATAGCTGAAAAATACGGGAAATCAAATCCTCAAGTTATCTTACGCTGGGATATTCAAAATGGTATTGTCACAATTCCAAAATCTGTACGCAAAGAACGTATGATTCAAAACGCTGATATTTTCGATTTCACACTAACTGATGAAGAGATGGCTATCATTAACGCCATGAATCTAGATCAACGTGTTGGACCAAACCCAGATGAGTTTGATTTTGTCATGTAAATGATAGCTATGTAAATGCGAAAGAGACTGTCTTATTTTCTTCTCTTAGACAGTCTCTTTCCATTCTATTTAAGATGTATGTTGTATTGCGATATCTTCATCACGTTGCATTATTAGTACATCTTCACCTTTATCTTGCAGCATTTCGATATGTTTTTCACCCCAAGTGCAAAGCACGTTCAGCACAGGGTCCATCTCTTGGCCATAAGGTGTTAGCGAATATTCAACTTTTGGCGGTACTTGATTGAAAACCTTGCGATTAATTAATCCAGACTGCTCTAATTCACGCAATTGGGTTGTTAGCATTTTTTGCGAAATGCCTGGAATCAATCGGCGAAATTCATTCGTACGAATCTTACCATGGTGGTTAAGATGACAAAGAATAACAGGTTTCCATTTACCCCCAATTACTTCAAGAGTGGCTTCAACACCAATATTAAAAACTTTTTTCATTGTAAACCCCCGTAATATTCAAAAGTAACTAAAAGTACCCTATACAACTTTACGATATGTATGAATATTACTATATACTATAAAAAAAATCAAAGGAGATATTAATAGAATGAAAGATACAAAAGTGCCGAATGCCAAACTAACATTACTCGCACTTGCGATTAGTGCATTTGGTATCGGCTCTACAGAATTTATAAGCGTTGGACTACTTCCATTAATTACAGAAGATTTTGATATAACATTAAGTACTGCGGGTTTAACCGTATCTATATATGCACTAGGAGTAACTATTGGTGCACCGCTTTTAACAGCATTAACATCGCGCATAAGTCGCAAAAATGTATTACTGCTTGTTATGGTACTGTTTATTATCGGTAATTTACTTGCAGCATTAGCACCCTCATTCTCATTACTACTAACGGGGCGTGTTATTTCAGCATTAGCACATGGTGTGTTTATGTCTATTGCCTCTGTTATCGCTGCAGATGTTGTAGCGCCTAATAAACGAGCAAGCGCAATAGCTTTTATGTTCACAGGGCTAACATTAGCAACTGTGACTGGTGTCCCACTAGGAACTTTTATTGGACAAGTAACTGATTGGCGAATGTCGTTCATTTTCATTGTAATCATAGGTATTATCGGATTAATTAGTAATGCCATACTTGTTCCTAGTCAGTTATCGAAAAGCAATCCAATATCAATTCGCGATATCGGAAAAGTATTAGGGAATATACGAATGTTATTAATTCTCTTTATTACTGCCATCGGATATGGTGGCGCATTCGTAGTTTATACGTATATTTCTCCTATTTTAGAGCAGTATATGGGCTACTCACCTAAAGCAATAGTCGTGATTTTAGTTGTATACGGTATTTGCGTTGCCATTGGTAATACATTAGGTGGTCATTTTGCGAATAACAACCCTTTACGTTCTATCTTTATTATCCTTATCGGCTTAGCATTAGCTCTACTCGGTATCAACTTCTTCTTAGAATCATCAATCGGTGGATTAATAATGGTCTTAATTATGGGACTATTTATGTTTATGAATGTACCGGGATTACAGCTTTATGCCGTTCAGATTTCTGAAAAATATATACCATCAGCTATTTCAATGGCTTCAGCATTAAATATTTCGGCCTTTAACATTGGTATTTTCCTAGGATCATACATTGGAGGAATTATCGTTCGCCAACAATCATTAGCTCATACTCCTATATACGGATTCGGCATGGTGATGATTGCTGCAGCTACTACGTTCCTATGGTTAATCTTCGATAAAAACAAACAATAGTTACGTGCTTATAAGTAAAAAAATGCGAGGAAGGTGCTGTCTAAAATGCCCCTTCCTTTTTGCTATTTATTAGATTCAAGAAAAGTATCATCAAAATATGCCTTAAAATTTGGATACAGATAATCTAATGACGATTGAATATCAGCAGCATCATCAAATAAAATTTCATGTTCGATTTGATAAATTGCACAATTTTCTTCATCAGTATTATTATTTAAATCAATACAAATTATTTTTCCATACTCTGTATCCCATGAAAATGGAAGGTATCCTAAACTACATAATGATGGATTAAACATATCCCTTACGTTATTTAAAGGTTCTTCAATACTTTGGTCAGGTATTACACCAAAATAATGGTGATATGTTGAAATAAAAGCTTTATACCATTCGGGAAAATTAAGCCCAAACTCTTTTTCTAACGTTTGAATATCTTCCTCTGTTACAGTGGAAGGAATCATTCTCCACATAGACCACTCTGCATCGATATCAACTACTTTCATTTCTTCAGGTACGTCAGGGCACATCCTACAAAATCCTTCTTCTGACACCTGATTATAACGTTCGTAGTAAACTTCAAAACCCTTTTTTATGTATGCACGAATATTCATCTTAAAAACTCCTTTAGAGGAATAAATTGGTCAAGAATTTAAGCCGTTGCACTGACTCCTTTTCGCTCAGGCTTTTCAAAGCATCAGCCATTAACACAGAAAGTCTTTGTTGTACATAAGATAATGTATCGACTATAGGATAGGAGGAAATTTAGTTGTATTACAATCCTTATCCGTATTTTATCTATCCTAATTATTATCCGGCATGGGTAATGGCAAATCAACCAACTACTCAACAACCTTCTAGACATCTAGCAATGCCTGATCCAACGAATAGAAGTCCATTTCCATCCATCAATACAGTGAAATTAAAGACTTCCACGAAACGAATCAAGGTTCTTATGCAGCAAGCACAATTACTTACGGATAAAATTGATGAATCCGAGCAATTTGCGCATGATCTTATGAATGCAGCACAACAATCAAATAAAACAGAAGTTGAAAAGTTAATTGCGTCAACAGGCATTACGATAAAATTCGAAACTACCTATACACCAGATGGATTTCGTATAACATTTACTGAAAGTAGCTGTTGTAAGCTAACACTAATTTTGGGTTGGTGAAAAGTTAGTCCTTTGAAGAGGGCCTCTTTTTTGCCTTTAGCATCCTTATGAATTTTAACCATGTATCCCTATGGAACTTGTAACCTATAAACAAATATGCTAAAGTATTTGTAAATTTAATTTCTGAAAATTCCTATATTTCATTTTCTTATCAAGAGAGACGGAGGGATTGGCCCTATGAAGTCTCAGCAACCAGCCTATAGGTATGGTGCTAATTCCAAATGGCAAAATTTAGCCTTGAAGATGAGAAGACTTACAGTTGTTGCTTTGCACAAGAGTCCTCTTCTACAAGGAGGACTCTTTTTTATTGTTGCATTCAAAATAATTAACAGAAAGCAGGGAACTATATTGACAAACAAACTTTTACAAGCAAAACAACTTTTGAAATCAAAAGTATGGGTTGATTTAACACATACTTTTGGTCCAAACTCTCCTCATTTCTTTATGTTTGATGATGCAAAATTTGAAACATTATTTTCCCATGATGATGGCTTCTTTGCACAACAATTCACTTTCCCTGGGCAATACGGAACACATATCGACCGACCGATCCATTTCGTGCGAGAAACACGCTATTTAGAGGAATTGGAGCTAAAAGAACTAGTACTCCCACTAATCGTTATTGATAAATCGAAGGAAGCAGAAATTAACAACGACTAAACGTTAAGCGTTCGAGATATTCTTAACTTTGAAGCTGAATATGGAGAAATTGAAGATGGTACCTTCGTTGCGTTGCGTACAGATTGGAGTAAACGTTGGCCAGATAAAGAGGCTTTCAGCAACAAAGATAATGATGGCAATAATCATATTCCTGGTTGGGGATTAGAAGCGTTGCAATTTTTATTCAACGAACGAAAAGTAAGTGCAATCGGCCACGAAACTTTTGATACGGATTCAGCAACAGATTTTCGTAAAAACGGTAAGTTAGACGGCGAATATTTTGTGCTTGAGCAAGATACTTATCAAATTGAGCTTATGACAAATTTGGATAAGCTACCTCCAAAAGGGGCCGTTATATTCAATATTGTGCCGAAGCCGGAAAAAGCATCTGGATTCCCTGTCCGTTCATTTGCTATATTGCCTTAATATAGCAACAGGTCTGATTCAATAAATTTTGAACCAGACCTTTCTTAATCATTTATTTAGCGAGATTCCTTTTTTTAAAAACAACATAAACGATCAACATAATTATTATGAACAATACTATAGTATAAATGCTGTAGCGGGATAAAAACACCTCAACATAATGCCATTTGTCACCTAGTACATTACCTAAAGTAATAAACGTAAATGTCCATATAACTGCTCCCGCATACGCAAAGAAAGCAAATTTTTTATAAGGATAATTATTAATAGCCGCAATATATGCTGTAAGATGACGCACACCAGGAATAAAATATCCTATTAATAATAATCCCGGCCCTATTTTTGCAAATAAATTTTTAGTGAAATCAATTTTCTGCTCAGTAATATGAATTTTCGAACCGTATTTTTGCAATAAAGGTAGCCCGAATCTATAGCCTATATAGTAGCTCAAAGTAATCCCCCCTACCGCACCTACGATAGCGCTGATTAAAGCTGGGATGTGCGCGAGAGTTTCGCTATATACACTATACCCTACATATGTCAAAAATATCTCATCTGGAAGCGGCAGCCCAACAATACCTCCAACTAGGATAACAATGATGCCAAAATATCCGTAATGCTCAATAAGAGATTGCACGTGCTGTGCCATAAATCCATCCCACCTAAAGCATAGTAATTTTTATAGTTAGCTTTATCATAACTCAATGGAGACAACATTATGAGTGTTATAAATTCAATACAGTTTTCTCCATTAAATGATTTTTAACTCGCGAAGAGCATAATCAATACCATCTTCAGTTGATTTTTTTGTTACAAAATCAGCGATATTTTTTAATGCTTCACTACCGTTACCCATTGCAATACCGAAGCCGACCTGCTCTAGCATGTCGATATCATTATCTCCATCCCCAAAAGCAAGTGCTTCTTCAGGACTCAAGTCGAAATATGTTAGTACAGCTTGAACAGCAATAGACTTAGAAACATCATGCTGCAAAACATTTGTAATGTTAGGGTGCCACCTTTTAAATAATAAATGAGGAAATGCGGAGGCATACTTTTTCTCAACGTCCCCATCACCATATAAACACATTAAATACACCTCTTGTTTTACAATATCTTCATTAATAACGGGAAACTCTCGCAATGATAATGTTTCTTTCATAGCTTTTAATGTCTTTTCTTCTTGAACGTTATTCATTGATAATGTTTCTGTAAAAAACGATAGACTTTGTTTATTTTCATCAGCAAAAGCCTTTACTACTTGGACCACTTCTTTGGCAACCGGTATTTTATGTATGACTTGATCTTGGTGCTTAACATATGCACCATTAGCTGTAATAAACGTCTCTATTCCTACATTTCTTAAATCCTGGCACATTGATAAAGGTCTTCCTGTAGCAGCTACAATATGAATTCCATTATCCTTTAATTGTTGAATTGCGGTCCTTGTACTCTCTTGCATACGACCATCTTCATAATTAACAAGCGTTCCATCTACATCAAAGAATACAATTTTATAATCCATTGTTCGCTCCTTATCATTTTGTATATTTTCACCAGGTGCATGATGATAAATCTATAATAAAAAGACTAATTTTCACTACAGGCAAGCATTGAATGACTCCATCTGGTCAACAATAAGCTTATATTTTTCTAAATTAAGAAACATCTTTATATCGAAGTTGATTATAGGTAATATTGCATATACAATAACTTTAAAATATAATAGCTTTTTAATTAAATATATGTACGTATTTTGACAAACTAAAAAGAATGTATAACTTGCTTTAACTACACCGATAAACACTATTACGGGTACATACCTAAATTTCAAATAACTAAGAAAGTAATGAACATTTTTATTTTAATAATTCCAAAGGAGTATACCAAAGAACATAGAATTGTTAAAATAAAAGAAACTAAATTAAATACATTGAACGACATTGCCCTTCATATAAATAGAACAAAAGAAATATATCCACATTCCTCTCACTACCGTCAGAGGTAGTCTTCTACATAAAATTATTTGGGTGTAAAGGAGTTGATTCTTATGGCATTTAACATTTACTACTATGAAAGTAGTGTAGATTGTAAGTTTTGCAAAAAGCATTTTACTACATATAAAGTTCGCCCTAATCGATATAAAATTATCGAGGAACAAACAGACTTCATGCCAGTTTATGAAGGTTTAAACCCGTTATTGTATGAGGTTGCCGTTTGTCCGTATTGTGGCTACGCTTATCACAAATCTATGACAAGAACGTATGGACCTTTCATGCTTCTTATAGATGAGCTGTACATTAAAGAGCTACAAAAACCAATGGATATTTGCAAGGAACGTACGATTGATGATGCCATTGTAAGCCTTAAATTAGCCTATCTTGTATCAAGAGCATCAATGGAAGAGTCACTTCTTATGGCCAATTTTGCACTAAAAATAGCCTGGCTATATCGCTTAAAAAATGATCATGAATCGGAAATGCGTTACCTCTTTGCTGCAAGAGACTTTTACAGTAAATCTTTTGCATCCAATCAAGAGGGCGGAGAGAGAATTCAATATTTACATGCAGAATTAAGCCTTCGACTTGGAGATATTGCTGAGGCGAAAAAAGGATTCTCTCGATTAATTGCAGATCGACATGTTTCCAATAAATATCGAAAACTAGCACGAAATCGTTGGGAAAACTATAAATATGACGATCAACCTAACAACGTAAATGACAATATAGGGGAAGTCATCAATTAATGTAAACGGGGAGAGTAATAAATATGCTGCTATTTACTGCAAGGATTGATGTGAGAGAAGAAGATATTTTTTCGGAATTACATCATTTTTTACTAAGAAAAAATAATCGCTATTTAACGAACGATGAGGTAGTTGCATTAACTGGGGTTTCATCAGACCTACTTTTTAAATGGGTAAAAGCAGGAAAGTTAAAAAAATCGATTTTCCCTAATTTAGGCGCACCTTGTGAACGCTGTGGACAAATTACTCAGGCAAAAATCTGTGTTAGCTGCTCATCAACCATTGTTAGTACATTAAAACAAGAGGAAAAGGATCGTGCTTGGTTCAATCAAATACAACGGAATCATCCTAGAGCTAGCACGTATCACTATAAATAAAAAAACATCTCTACAGTGTACTTACACTTTGGAGATGTTTTTTTACCTTCCTCCGCTTGAATATTTCAAAACAAAGACATTTGACTAAATTTAAACAAAATTTAAACAAAATCCCATTTTGCTTTAAACTTCACTATCTATAATTAGCCTTAACATATAACGAAGGACTGATAGAGAATGACAAAAGGTAAGAAACGTAAGGTTTTATTATCATTAAGTATGGCACTAACAAGTTTTGTAGCATTCAACGGAATTTCAAATGCATCCGCGGCAGTTCCGGCGATAGAAGAACGTGTAGCTTTAGATAATAAATTAGAAGTTAAGGTAGCTCGCACATCTAATGAAACACTTCAAGAGTGGAAAAAGTGGACAAACGATCATGCTTACAGTTTAACGTCCATTCAGCCTGAATCTGTTGCTCAACAAAGCATTCCATCTAATAAATTTGAAGATTTAGAAATGCTAAAGCCTTTATTGCATGATAAGCGCATCGTTTTTTTAGGGGAAAGTTCACATGGCGCAGCAGAATTTAACCTAGCAAAAACACGTTTAATTCAATTTTTACACCAAGAAATGGGCTATAATGTCCTAGCCTTCGAAAGTGGTATGGGGAATGCCATGAATGCTCAAGGTCAAATCGACAAGCAAACAGCGAAACAAACGATGAGGGATTCTATTTTTGGTGTATGGTGGACAAAAGAAACACTACCGTTATTTGAATATACTAAAAAAACACAGAAAACAGATAAACCTTTAAAATTAGCAGGTTTTGATATTCAACAGCAAAATGCATTTACGAACGGTGACTGGCTACAAAATAGTCAGCTTGCGAAACAGTTCAGTGAAGTAGAGGAGCAACTTGTTGATTGGAGCTTCAGTAAGGATCTAAAAGGCTACCAAGGGGCGAAACCTAGCATTATCAAAGTGTATAAACAAGTAAAATCACAAGTACAGCTTAAAGAAAAAGAGTTACAAGCAGCTTATCCAAGCGAACCACATATTGTGAAACTTATGGAACGTACTTTGGCTGACCGTATCCGTTTAGCAGACGAATATGTAGAACTATCAATTCAATCAAATATTGATCTAGAAAATTATAACCCCGAGTCTTTTTATAAGACAATGGAATGGCGTGACCAAGCAATGATGGAAAACCTACTTTGGTTGGCGGAGGAGATTTATCCGACTGAAAAGTTTATCGTCTGGGCGCATAATGACCATATTCGTAAAGCACAATCCGAAGTAATGGGTTCTCCTTATCCGGTAAAATTGATGGGTGAACGTCTACCAGATATCTACAAGAAATATAGCTATGTACTTGGCCTTTATATGGCTAGTGGTGAAACCGCAAACAATATGGGTGAACCTATGGCCGTTTTACCTCCTGTAAAGGGTTCGATCGAGGATATTGTTTCATCTTCAAATAAACCGTACACATTTATCGACATGCGAAACCGTCAAAATGAGCGAGGCAACTCATGGATGTTTGAGCCACGTTTATCGTATAGCTGGGGAATGATTCAGGAAAGTCTTGTTCCACGTGACCAATACGATGGCCTTCTTCTGATTGATAAAGTAAGTAAACCAAATTATATTAAATAATATTATTAAAATAGCAAACTAGCCCAACCTACTAGTTTGCTATTTTTCTTTTATATTCAAGTATCCATCGACATGTTATCCCATTCTTCATTGCGATGCCCTATCATCCAGAACAAGCCCCTACGTCTTTCCATAACGATACTTTCATTCATCCCCGCAGGAGTTGGTCGTTCTTGTATACGATTATCTACACAAGCCCAATGATATCTGTAAATTTTATCGGCTTCATCCAAAAGCTCTTCCTGACTACGCATGACAGCTTGAAGATAAAATTGTTCAAACGTTTCACAGTTAGAAACAACTTGAATGGAATACTCGCAATCGCATACTTCATCAGGAAAATCAAGCTCTTCAACAAAGCCAAGTGCCCAAATAAGCGTCCAATACGCCTCGTATTGCCATGAAATGTTAATGGCTTCTTCCACATCTGGTTCTAAAGCTTGTAAAAAGTTTCTTTCATTGTCAGTTAGATAGTTTTCCACTTTATATGTGCGTAACATATTAATGAAAAAGTCTCGTGATTCTTCCACATTTCCGCCTTGTGCCACATCACAAGCAAATTGAATAACAATTAACAAAGCTACAGCTCTTCTAGCAATGTCTTCTTCGGTTTTAAACTGACAAGCCTCTATTGTTGGGAGTTGAGGAAGGGAAGCTGTATATGGAATAGCTCTTTCCTTTAAATAAGCTATCGTTTTATTTTTTCTTTGCTCGCCTTCTTCTGATGCCATCTCTTGTTCCATTACTTTGCGTGTACACGCATGTGGTCTGAAATTGGAAGGTCCTGATTGCCCGTCAGGATAAACAATAACGTCCCCTTCATCGTCTAATAAAGTGCCATTCGGTAAAAAGCCAATCCCCCCTATTTTTGATAGCAGGTCCGTAAATAACAGCAACTGGTCTTCACTTATTTCTTTTTCTGATTCGACCGCAATCACTGTATTTAAAACAGATATTTGAGTCAACACTAATTCTTTTAAATAATCATCTTCAAAAGGAATGTTATTGTAATACCCCATCATCCCAGGAATATTATTAACGAAGTAGTCTGGATTCGTATCTTCAGACATGACTCTAACGATTAATTTATGTTTTTTAAACAGCGACTTGGACTTTAATAAATACTCGTTTTCATTTTTACCAATAGCAAAACCTTTTGCAAAAACATCTGAAATTTTAAACTCAATATCATCAATGTTATTCTTAGATGCAAATATTGTGAAATAGTTCATTCTTTTCTCCCCTTTTATTCACCAACTATTTTTTGTACCTAGAGTTCATACTACGGATCAACAACCCTTTTTAATTTCTATCATAATTTTCGTTACATAATCCTCTTCACGATTTTTAATAACGGCGTCATAAATATATTCCTCATATACGTATTTCCCTAGTTCAAAGCCTCTTTCTCGCATGACCTTAAATAATCGCTCATATGATTCACCCAATGTAGTGGACGTCCCTACATGGTATCCAACAATAAAATCCCCTTCAATCGCTTCGAAATAAGGATGGCCTTCTCGTGGATACGGCTGCTCTATATACAAGTAACTATAGTTATCATAGTTTCTGGCTAATATTTGCTCTCTTCTTGTAATCCCTCCAATGGGATAGCCTGTGTCTAATTGCGAGCGATCTAATTCATCAATAAAGTCTGAAACAGCCTTCGTAAACTGTTCCTCCGTCGAGTCCTCGATATTTTTGCTTAAATACAACGTTGCCTCTGGCAGATGTTCAATCGTAATACTATCAAAATCAAGGTGTAAGGCTTCTTTTGTTAAATCGATTTTGACATCAATAATGCTTTCAATCATCTCCAGCTCCATGCGTTTTTTCGCTACAATTTCCTTTTGCTGATACATCAAGTCTAAAAAATTTTCAGGTGATTTTTCTGCCATATATTTTTGAATATCTTTTAAAGACATGCCGACCGCCTTTAATAGCTCGATCACACTAAAAAATTCATATTGTGCAACAGAATAATAACGGTAGTCTTTACTATCTTTCATAATTGGTGATAATAAACCAATTTGGTCGTAGTAAATTAACGTTTGTTTATTGACCTTGCAAATTTTAGCAAACTCTCCAGTTGTAAAATATTTTACATTTTTATTAAACATTTTTAAATTCTCCTCCTTGACTATATAGTAACTATATATATTAGATTGTAGCTATTCACAATTAATTATGCCACTGCATAATTGAGTCCGGAATCGGTTTGTGATTGCATAAAGATTCCTTTCCGATTTCCGTGACAGCAGATGAAAGAATTTAAAAATAGAAAGGTTTTGAAATTATGTTCACGGAGATTCGTGACATTACAGCTTTAAACAAAGAGGAAGTATTAGCATTACGCATTGCTGATAATCAGCAAGATTTTATTGAAAGTACAGAACAATGCTTAGCGGAGGCAAAAGAAGATAAACGATTTATCCCTGTAGGATTGTATAAGGAAGATAACGCAGTCGGCTTCGCGATGTATGGCATGTTCCCACAAAAGGACAATTCACAACGTGTTTGGTTAGATCGCTATTTCATTGATGAGCGCTACCAGCACAAAGGATTGGGAAAATACTTTTTACGGCAGCTTATTCAATATTTAGTAGCTAAATACAGCTGTCAAAATATATATTTAAGCGTTTATGACAACAATACAGTAGCTATTCAGTTATATAAAAAGTTTGGCTTCGTCTTTAACGGTGAGCTAGATGATAAAGGTGAAAAGGTGATGGTAAAGGAGGTACATGCTCATGACTACCATTAATCCAATTGAAACAAGGCCGCTTAGGCCCTTGTTTTTATCATATTTATTCCCGGCTATGATTGGTATGTTGCTGATGTCAGTCAATATTTTAGTGGATGGTATTTTCGTTAGTCATGGAGTTGGACCAGCCGCTTTAGCAGGAGTAAATATCGCCGTACCAATTTTCTCGATTTTACTATCCATTTCCCTTTGGATTGGTATGGGTGGAGCAACAATATTTTCAATTTCCCTCGGTGAGGGCAATAAAAAACGAGCACATCAGCTCTTTACATTAGCGTTTACAACAATGATCGTTGTCGTCATGACACTGATTCTAATCCTTTTATTAAATTTAAAGGAAATCTCCTATATATTTGGGGCAAGTGACGCCACCTTCCCTTATGTTCAAGAGTATCTACATGTTATTTTGATTTTCGGTGTGTTCTATACAATTGAAAACTTACTAAGTATTTTTATTCGAAATGATGGCAATCCAAAGCTTGCGATGATGGGCTTAATCACTACATCTGTATTAAATATTATTTTAAACTACATCTTTATTTTCGTGCTTAATTACGGCGTAACTGGCTGTGCCCTAGCTACAGCACTCTCCACAATAATCGGTATGTCGGTGCTATGCCTACACTTCTTCCGAAAGCAATCCGAATTAAAATTTGTTCGTACATTTTTCAGCCTGACTGATTTAAAGAAAATATTCGCTATTGGACTACCGAGCTTTATCGTCGAAGCCTCCGTCGCTGTAATGGTTATTTTATATAATGTTACATTTTTACATTATTTAGGCTCAGATGGCGTTACTGCTTATGCAATGGTTAACTATATCCATACTGTACTGTTAACAGTATTCCTCGGCATCGGTATGGCCCTACAGCCACTAGTTAGTTATCACCACGGTGCGAGGTTGATTGAGCGATTAACAGCATTATTGAAAATAGGTATTGCCACTGCATTTATTATAGGTTTAACGACTGTCATTATTGCTACATTATTCCCGTCTCAGCTAATTGCATTATTTGGTGATAGTACATTTGACATTCGCAATATGGCTTCGCAAGGCTTTGTACATTTTGCAATTGGGTATGCATTCCTTGGAGTGAACATGGTATTTGCGGAATTCTTCCAGTCAATTGAAAAAATACGTCTTGCCACAACCATCATGTTACTTCGCAGTATTCTATTATTTATCCCTGCTCTCGTACTATTGCCTAAATTCTTTGGCCCACAAGCTATTTGGTGGACATTCCCTGTCGCAGAAGGTATTACCGCATTGCTAATTTTTATATTTATGAAGAAAAAAACATATGGTGTTCTTAGAAGAAAGTAACTTGAAATAAAAGCACATATAAACAAATGAGCATAAACTCAAAAGGACCGTGAATAGGCTCCTTTTGAGTTTATTTAAATGTTTGATGATAGCCATTCTTTTTTCTGAAATTCCGCTTTCCTAAATAAAAAAAATAACTTCCTAAAAGGGATATGACGCCCATAAATAAAAACATAATTGTTCCTCCATACATTGACAGCAGGATTCCGCCAAACCATGGACCTACAAAATTCCCAAACTCGCCTAAGCTTTGAGCACCGTAATAAGCACCTCTTAAATTTGGTGGTGTAATTTCATCAACCTGAGCATATTCAGCTGGAATAACAAGAATCTCACCTAGAGTAAATACTAGCATAGAGATGATGAACGGTATCCAACTAATTGAAAAGGCAAACCCTATCTCTCCTAAAGTAAATAACACACATCCTAATGCTATTCTTTGTACAAATGTAAAATGCTCTGACCATCTAGTTAACGGAATTTGCAGTAGTAATACAGTGAAACCGTTAATACTCATCAATACTGCAAATAATTTTACCCCATCTATAATATTTGCCTGTAAATGTTGAGAAAGTGTCACCGACATTTGACCATGCACAGTAGTTAATAATGTTCCACCTATAATAAATAATAGTAATGGTACATCACTACGCAGTGTATTCCATAGTAATGTTATATTGATACCCTCTTCGGATACAGATGAATCGTCATAATCTTTAACAGCTCTAAGCATAAAATATAAAACAGCTGCATAGATAACGTACACAAAAGAAGTTAATACAAATGCTATCGTACTACCTCCTATGCCTAATAATGCACCTAACATAGGCCCTACAGAAAACCCAATATTCAATGCTAAATAGCGATTAGCAAACATTTTATATCTTTTACTATCTGGTATTAAATCAGCCATCAGTGCCTTTGAAACAGTGCCAAAGAAGGCTTGTGCTAACCCCCTAAGTATACTAAAAAACATTAAACCAAGAATATTTGTAGTAGTTATAAAACCAAAAAAAGCAATGCTTAGCCCTATTAAAGACAATAGCAATAATTTTTTTCTTCCAATAAAATCTGAAAGGACTCCCCCAATTAGCCCACAAAAAGTTCCTGCTAAAGGACCTATTCCAATAATAAATCCTATAGTCGCAAAATCTAAGTTTGCAGACTGACTTAAAAAAATGGCTAAAAAAGGCATGCTCATTGAACTTGTTAAGGTAATTAGCGTTGTGCCCAAAATTAATGCGTGTACAATCGGATGATATTCCTTAATATAATTCTGAATTCTATGCATTGCACAACCCCTTTGTTTTATGAATTAATCAATCAAGTGATTTTGAATTCTAGCGAAACTTAGTCTCCAGTTTTTTTCAATTTCATCCAGTACTAAAGGTAAATCTTTTTGTTTGATTGCCTCTATAATCCGCTCATGCTCTTCATAAGAGAAATAAACATCCTCTACTAGATCAAAATAATATAGCTCAACACGTTTGAGTTTTTGTTTAACACCTGCAAGTATCCGTTTCAATTCCTTATTTGGAGAAATGTCAATAAAAACCGAGTGGAACTCATTATCACACTCCACCGCCTTCAATTGATTTCCTTCTGCGATTGCTTTTTGAAGCTCTAGATTAATAGTCTCCATCATTTGAAGGTGCTTGTCCTCAATATTTTCAAATGTCTGTTTCATAACTAATTGCTCAAGAGTCCAGCCAATAGAATAGAGATGTAATACTTCATTAGAATCAATTGGGGAAACCATTGTCGAACGATTAGGTTTGGTCTGTACAAATCCTTCATCTTCTAACCGTAATAATGCTTCTCTAATAGGTGTTCGACTAACACCTAATTGCTCCGCTAATTCTTTGTCTCGTAATTGTTGATTAGGCTTTAAAGTCCCATCAACAATCCAATCTCTTATAATCGTATATGCTTCCTCTCGTACAAATGTCCGTTTAAGTTTTTTCTTAGAATCAAATTGTTCCACTATTCATTACCTCCATGGAAAATCTATACAACGTCTAACCAATGTGTAATATATCACATATCAGTTATATTTTCTTTAATTTTTTTTACTTGAAAAGAATAGCAATCAATTTATTGTAATCTAGCATACAAAACAAAAAATCCAGCACTAACAAATTCAGTGCTGGCATCTATCTATTTTTTCTAATGGTTCTTTTTTAATTCCATATATTCATCACGTAAAATACTCATAATAATTTCATCAGAATACTTACCGTTCATATATAAGGATTGCCTTAAAGTTCCTTCCTTTTTGAAGCCTACCTTTTCGTACGATTTTATTCCCCGAATATTATGGGAGTATACTTGTAACTCTAAGCGATTAAGCTGAAGCTCCTCGAACGAAAATTTTTGAACAAGCTGAACCGCTTCAGCCCCATATCCATTGCCACAATCTTCTATCCTATGTAAAGCTACGCGAAATATTGCCTTTTTATCGTCTAAGTCTATTTCCATAATAGCTAAATCACCAACAACTCGGCTATTTTCTACTAAGCAAATAGCAAAATCACGGCGTGTAGAATCTTCGCTAAATCGACTCAAAGCCTTTCTAATCTGATCCTTCGTTAAAATGTTACGTGTACCTGTCATATACATAATTTCTTCATCTTTAAAACACTCGTAGATACTATCTACATCTTCTTCAGTAATTGGTCTTAAAAATACACTTTGCCCTGTAATCATAAATTAACCTCCCCCTTTAACTATATTGAACAAGATTTCTAGCGGAAAGAATATGCCTAGTTCGATTAAGAAACGTACTAGACATAAAAAAAGCACTAACATATCTGGTGCTAGTGCTTAAACAAATTACTTTGTATATATAATTTTTTTAATCGTTTCTACAGCTAAATGATATTCCTTAGATAATTGTTCAATAGAAGCTCCATTCGTAAACGCTTCTTTTATAGACTTATTCCTATTCTCAATATATTTCTTTGAGCCTGAACGAGCACCCCACTCTAAATACGTGTTTTCTATTTTAGGAATATAAATCGTTTCACCTTGAACATATTTTTGGATTTCTATTAAAAGCTCTTTCGGTAATATAGCCGAAGCCTTCTTATAAGCCATTTATGCCAACCCCTCAATTTTATTTTGAAATGAATAAAATAAGGTAGCAAAGCTAATTTTATAAGAAATACTTCTAGGCAAATATTGAAATTCACCCCATGCAAAGTATTGCCATATCAAAATTAGGCTTTGC
>Ga0209676_1001701_pt1 | contig 19041 bp, 15 predicted proteins | sample AraplaCvi_mLB_r2_FD_184282 | JGI IMG/M metagenome (GOLD analysis project Ga0209676, IMG submission 184282) | Arabidopsis root microbial communities from North Carolina, USA - plate scrape MF_Cvi_mLB_r2 (SPAdes) (version 2) | ecosystem: Host-associated > Plants > Roots > Endosphere | place: USA...
CACGGCGGGCACGGTGTACCGCAACCGCGCCGGCGAGGCGGGGCTGAGCCGGCTGTCGGACTTCCAGCTGCCGATACAGGCGCGCTTCCCGGCGGGTGAAGGCAAGATCGTCGTGGGCGTGACGCCCACCGTGCTCGATGCCGGCACGCCCGCGAGCGACTACGCCACCGGCAGCCGCTTCGGCGGCGGCCCCAGCGCCGCCCTGAACTCGCTGAGCACCGGCGCCACGCCCGGCCAGCAGAACGCGGCCGGCGTCGGCCTCAACGTGGGCTACGAGGGCAAGAACATCGATGCCGGCATCGGGACCACGCCGCTGGGCTTTCCCACCACCAACGTGGTCGGCAACGTGACCTTCAAGGGCAGCATCGGCGACTCGTGGAACTACAAGGCCGATCTCTCCCGCCGCGCCGTGACCGACAGCGTGCTGTCGTTCGCGGGCGCCAAGGACGAGCGCACCAATGAGCGCTGGGGCGGCGTGGTCGCCACCGGCGTGCGCGGCGACATCGGCTACGACGACGGCACCTACGGCGTGTACAGCTACCTGGCCGCGCACGGCATCACCGGCAGGAACGTGCAGAGCAACTCGCGCGTGGAGACCGGCGGCGGCGCCTACCTGCACCTGCTGAACAACCCGAACTCCAAGCTCACGCTGGGCATGAACATCGGGCTGATGGGCTACCAGAAGAACCTGAGCTACTACACCTTCGGGCAGGGCGGCTACTTCAGCCCGCAGAGCTTCGTGAGCGTGGCCTTCCCGGTCGACTGGAGCGGGCGCAGCGACCGGCTCTCGTGGCGCGTAAACGCCTCGCTGGGCGTGCAGTCGTTCAACCAGAAGGCATCGCCCTACTTCCCGACGGACCCGTCGCGCAACGCCGCGGCCTCAAACGCGGCCTACCAGGCGCTGGCGCTGGGCCTGAGCAGCTCGAACTACAACAACATGTACGCCAGCAGCTCCAAGACCGGCCTCGCCTACAACCTGGCCGCGGTGATGGAGTACCAGCTGGCGCCGAAGATGTTCCTGGGCGGCTCGCTGGGCTTCAACAACGCGCAGAACTACCGGCAGTTCACCGGCAGCGTCTACCTGCGCTACGTGTTCGGCGGCTCGAGCAGCATCGGCGTGCCCGCGTACGACGGCGGCGGCGCCACGCTGAGGCCGATGACCTCGCCCTACACGCCGCTGCTCTGACGGACGGCCGGACGGACGTGCGGGGCGGCGGCCTTCGGGCTTTCGTTCAGCGTCCCGCGAACACCTCGATCTCGACACGGCGGTTCGGGGCGAGGCAGTCGATGAGCGCCGCCCGCGACGCCTGCCGCGCGCACTGCACCTTCGGCTCCGAGGCGCCCCTGCCCTGGACCTGGACCTTGCGCGCCGGCACGCCGGCCTGCACCAGGTAGTCGCGCACGGTGCCGGCGCGGGCCAGCGAGAGCGCCTGGTTGTAGGCGTCGCTGCCGAGCCGGTCGGTGTGGCCCGTGACCCTGACGGCTTCCACCGATGCGCCGCTGCCGATGCCGGCGGCCAGCGCATCGAGCTTGCGGCGGCCCTCGGGCAGCAGGTCGGCCAGCGTGCGGCCGGCGAAGCGGAACAGGCCGTCGGCGCCGAGCGTCGTCCTGGCCGCCGGGGCCGCCACGGGTGCGACGGCGACGGCAGGCGCGGCCACCGCCGGCGGCGGCCTGAGCAGGTCGGCGCAGCCCGGCCCCTTCCAGTACATGCCGTTGGTCAGCACGTCCGCGTTGAAGCGGACCATGTACTGGCAGGTGAGGTACTCCGGGCCGACGCCCGTGCGGAAATGGAAGATGTAGTTCCACTCGCGCACGCCGCCCAGCCCTTCGCTGAAGTGCGGGAAGCCCAGCAGCTCGCGCACCTGGTCCTTGCCCATGCCGGTGCGCATGGCGCGCAGGGCCTCCAGGCTCGGGAAGGCGCCTTGCTGCCACCTGGCGGAGCCGGGGGCGGGGAACTCGTCGTCCTTCGGCGGCGCCGGGTTCTCCGACGCCGCACGGGCCTGCATCTCCGGCGTGACGGTGTAGCTCGGGCTGGCACAGCCGCCGGCCAGCAGCGCGGCCATGGCGAGTGCGGAAAAGGTCGAAAGGGCTCTGGCGCGAAGAAGCTTGTTCATGATGGGGTTCGTCCGGTTCATCTGTGTCGCCTTCCCTTCAGTTGAAGACCCATTCCGCGCCGACGGTGGCACCCACGCCGGCACGGCTGGTGGCCACGCCGCCGCTGATGCTCCAGGCGTTGTTCTCCGCGGTGCGCCGGAAGCTCACGCCCACCGCGTTCTGGCCCTTGAAGGAGCCCGCGCCGATGCGCATGACCGTCTTGCCCGGCACGTAGCTGCCCGGCATCTGAAGCGCCATCGCCGCCGCCACGCCGGCATAGGCGTTCTTCTCGACGCCGTCGAGGCGGTCGCCCAGGGCGTTGATGCGGTTGTTCAGGCCGGCGCTGGTCGCGTTGAGCTGGTTGACGTTGACGGCGTCGGTGCCCGCCACGCCCGGCGCCACGTTGTGCACCGTGACCGGGCCCGTGGCGTTGCTGCCGCCCATGGTCACGCTGTTGTAGTTGGTCGTGCCGTCGGGGTTGGTGTCGTACTTGACCGTGGACTGGTCGATCACCGCCACCTGGCCCTGCACGCCCCGCAGCTGCGACACGTTGACCGCGTCGCTGTCGGCCGTGCCCGCGGCCACGCCGGTGATCTGGCGGAACTGGCCGCTGGCGGCATTGCCCACCGACACCGCCGCCAGCGTGCTGGTGGTCGCGCCGATGGCGATGCGCTGCGCGTCGGTCGCGGTGGGCGGCACGTAGCCCGCCACGCCTGCGGCCGTCGAAGCCACCGATCCCGCGCCCAGCGCCACGCCGCCGGCCTGCGTCACGCTGGTGCCCGCGCCCAGCGCGACGCCCTGCACCGCCGCGGCGGACGACTGCGTGCCCAGCGCGATCGAGTCGGCCAGGTGCGAAGTCGAGCCCTGGCCGATCGCGATGCCGCCCGGCGCGCTCTGCTGCACCACCGCGCCGTTGCCGATGCCGACGCCGTTGTTGCCGTTGACCACCGTCTGCGGCCCGACCGCCACCGACTCCGCGCCGATGGCCAGCGAGTCCGCCGCCGTGGAGTTGGCGTGGAAGTACTGGATCGGCGTGACCGCGAAGGACTGCAGCGCCCCACTGAGCTGCCGCACCGTGACCGCGTCCTGCGCCTGTGTGCCGTCGGCGACGTTGGTGATCTGGCGGTAGGTGGTGGCGCTGCCGACGGAGAGGGCGCCCAGCAGCGTGCGGTCTGTCGTGTTGAACGGGATCAAGGAGCTGCCCGCGGGGATGTTGCCGGTGCTGCCTGCGATCGCGCGGTCGGAGACGGAGCCCGAGCCGAGTGCGACCCCGCCGTCGACGGTCGAGCTCGCATCCTTGCCGGAGGCGATGGCGTCGGCGCCTGTCGCGCCGTTGTTGTTTTCGTTGCCGCCGCCGGTGGAATTGACGCTGTAGTACCTGATCTTGTTGGCGGTGACGGTGGTGCTCAGGTTCTCGATCGACTGGTTGGTGAAGAACAGCTGTGAGCCGTTGACAGCGTCGGTCGACGAGCCCGAGAGCCTGCCGGCCGCCACGTTGGTGATCGTGCGTTCGCCGCCGACGGAACCGACGCTGACCGTGCTCGTCGGCGTGGTGCCGGCGAAGTTGTAGGTCGTGCCGTTGATCACCGTGCTGGCCGTGCCGACGGCAGCAGCCGTGGTGGACCCGGAGCCCAGCGCCACGGCGCCGGCGTTGCTGGCCACGGCGTTCGGCCCGATGGCGACGGAATCCGTCGCGAGCGCCTGCGAGTCGGGCTGGGTCGAGTTCGCGTGGAAATACTTGATGCCCGCACCAGCGTTGATGTTGGTGATGTCGTTCGTGTTCTTCGTGACCTGCAGGTTCGTGGCGTTCAGCTGCGAGCCGTTGACGGCATCGGTCGAGGTGTCGGAGAGCCGGCCTGCGGCCACGTTGGTGATGGTGCGCTCAGCGCCGACGGCACCGACGCTGACCGTGCTCGTCGGCGTGGTGCCGGCGAAGTTGTAGGTCGTGCCACCGATCACCGTGCTGGCAGTGCCCACGGCCACGTCAGTCACCGAGCCTGAGCCCAGTGCCACGGCGCCGGCGTTGTTGGCCACTGCGTTCGGGCCGATGGCGACAGATTCCGCTCCGACCGCCTGCGAGTCGGGCTGGGTCGAATTGGCGTGGAAGTACTTGATGCCCCCGCCGGCATTGATGTTGGTGATGTCGGCCGTGTTCTTCGTGACCTGCAGGTTCGTGGCGTTCAGCTGCGAGCCGTTGATGGCATCGGTCGAGGTGTCGGAAATCCGGCCGGCAGCCACGTTGGTGATCGTGCGCTCAGCGCCCACAGTGCCCACGCTCACGGTGCTCGCGGGGTTGGTGCCCTGGAATTTGTAGACCGTGCCGCCGATGGTCGCGCTGGGCGTTCCCACCGCCGTAGCGGTGACAGAGCCGGAGCCCAGCGCGACGTCGCCCGCATTGGCCGTCGCCGTCGCGGCATCCCCAACAGCCACACTGCCCGCCTTGCCGACGGCACCGGCGGTGGAGCCATTGCCCAATGCCACCGACCCCTGGCCGATGGCCTTGTTGCCATTGCCGATGGCGACCGCACCATTGGCCTGGTTGGCGGCAGTGGCCGAGGCCGTGCCGTCGCTGTTGGCGATGTTGTCCGCGCCGCCGACGAACGCGCCGGTGCCGCTCGCAAAGCTCGGGTCGCCGATGGCCACGGCGCCATCGCCGTAGGCAGTGTTGCCGGAGCCGATCGAGACGGCCTTGCCACCAGTGGCGGTGGCGTTGGTGCCGATTGAAACCGCTTGGGCCGAATCCGCCCGGGCGTTGCTGCCGACGGCGATGGTGTTCAGCGCCGAGGCAGAGGCCTGGCGGCCGACTGCGATCGCTTCCGTCTGGGTCGCGGACGACTCTCCGCCGACGGCGATGGCATTGGTTCCCGCAGCATTGGCACCTGCGGTCGCGTTGCCGCCCACCGCCACGGAACCGGTGCCGGTGGCGCGCACGGCGGTCGCGGCGGTGGTGCCGCCCGAGCCGAGCGCGGTGGCGTTGTCGGCCCCTGCGTTCGTCCGCGTACCAATCGAAAGCGCGTCGACGCCGGTCGCATGATTTGCGATGCCCACCGCGACTGCGCGCGTCTGGGACGCTTCGACATCGGTGCCCACTGCGATGGCGGCCTCGGCCGTGGCGCCAGTTCCCGGCACCGTGCGCGCGCCCAGATTGATGGAGTTGATCTGGGAGGCGACCGCCTGGAAGCCAATCGCGATGGCGTTGCGGCCGCCAGCGCTGGCGCTGCTGCCTTGGGCGACGGCATCCAGCGCCGAAGCGCTTGCCGCCGTGCCGATGGCGATCGCGTTGTCCAGGCTCGCTTTGGCGTTCAGGCCGATCGACGTCGTTGCATTGCTCGCGACACCGATGCCGGCGTTGGTACCGATGGCCACGTTGTCGTTGCCGCTGACCAAGTTGCCAGCCGAGGCCTTCAAGGTGGCGTCGTAGGCAACGGTGCTGTCGCCTACGCCGAGGGCGATGTTTCTCGTTCCCGTGACGCCCGACCCCGCGCCCCGCATCACGCTCGCAATGCCTCCGCCCATGGCGGTGTTCTGCGCGCCGGTGACCAGCGTGCCGGCGGCGATGCCCACTGCGGCCGAACCCGTGTTGGCGGCCGTTGAGCCTGCGCCTGCGCCTTGGCCGACGGCGACCGTGCTGGCGCCGGTTGCGACCGCCTGGGCGCCGAGCGCGACCGAACTGTTCCCTAGAGCTCGAGCGGCGTTCCCTACGGCCGTGGCCGCCTCGTCGGTCGCCCTTGCCGTGGAGCCGATAGCGGTCGCCGTCTGGGCGGTTGCGGCGGCTTGTACGCCAACGGCAACGGCAGCGTTACCGCTTGCGGTCACGTCCGTACCGATTGCGATCGAACTCTCGCTCAATGCACCCGTCCCCGGAGCGGTACGAGCGCCCAGGTAAAGGGCATTCACCGCAGATGCAATGGCGCCGAAGCCTAGTGTCACGGCATTCAGACCTGTACTGGTGGCCCCATAGCCTATGGCAGTGGCTCCGCCGGCAGTCGCTTGAGACTGCTGCCCCACGCAGGTCGCGCTGCCGCTGTAGTAGTTGTAAGGCGCCGTGGTGCAGATCGCCGACTGCGCCTGCGCGATCGAAGCCCCTCCGAGCCCGGCGACGGCCAGCAGCGCAGTCACGGCCCCCGCGCGCAGGTGCCCCGGTGAGAGCAAGGTGAGCCGGCTGGATGCCAGCGCCACGCGGCTTCCACCGCATTTGCCGCGTGCCTGGGTGTTTTCCGACGCCGCAACCCAGGCGCCAAGGGATTCGTTCCATAGAGAGCGGTAAGTCTTGTTCATCAGCTCCATCCATCCGTTTGAAAGATCTATCGAACGGTTGAAAACCATTCAGCTCCCTGATTTTTCTTGGAATAGCCCCAACTAATAAATCTTAAAAAGGGGATGGAATTAAGCAACTACCGATGTCTCATTTTGGAGTCATATAGGCGAATTGAAGAACATTTTCAATTGACCATCATCACTCAATAGTAATACTAAGATACGACTGAATTAATCACTTACATCGTACTTTTTTGCCGGCTGATTCAGTTATTTTTCGTAATCATTATTTTGATATCAATGGCAATGAAAAAGTCATTTGTCTTGCTGCAGATTGCCGGTTAAGCGCGCCCGCACGCGCGACGGCCGAATGCAATCGGCTTTCAAATCGAGTTTTTCTTAATGCCTTGGAATTCATTTTCGCCAGACTACGCATCGATTACCGTGATTGTCTTCGTCCACGAAACAATGACTGAAAATAACCGATGGAATGTAATTCCAACTTATTGATCGAGATCGCCAAAGCGTCACCATCGGCTCACGCAATACCCAACTGGACGAACAATAGCCTCCGCTTCGAGTGCATACGCAAAGAGAAAATAAGAGGATTTCCAGCGTCTATTGCGGCACGCTGCAATTCGAATTCCCCACGCAGGCAAACTCGCCGGCTGCTTCGACGGTTGCGGGGTTGAGAAGGCGACATCGCGGATCGCCGCGAGCCCGGTCTCGAGGCCGCGGTCTGCCCGACGCCGCCCGCGGGGAGCGGCCGGTTCCCGGTTCAGCTCACTTCGCGAACCGGATCGCGTACTCGCGGAACATCGCGTTGCGCTCGTCGAGCGCCTGCTGCGTGGGCGGCACCATGATCGGGGCGCCTTCGCCGGCGAATGCCTGGCACTGCTCCACATAGGGCCGCAGGCGGTCGTGATAGAGCGGCGATGCCGCCTCCATGTCGCCGCCGGCCTCGGTCCAGGTGTTCGCCAGGAGTTCGGCCGACACCATCGCCAGCGTCGTTCCCATGCCCGACAGCAGCGCGGCGCAATGGCCCGCGTCGCCGATGACGGCGACGTTGCCGCGCGTCCAGCCCGGCATGCGGGTCTGGCTGACCGAATCGAAGTAGAAGCCCCTGGCGCCGGGATCGGCGAAGGCCTCGCGCATCGCGGGCACCTGCCACGCGTCGACGCGGGAGAGGAGCCGCTCGATCAGCCGGCGCTGCGCATCGAGATCGCGGTAGTCGTAGTCGATCTCGGGGCTGGCCGCGAGCATCATTCCCTGCGGGCCGTCGCCCGCATCGCGCACGGCGATCGTGAGGCCCGGCACGTTGAGCATGGCGCGGTGCCACGTCCGGCCGGCCGGAAGATCGACCAGCGCGACGTAGTGGCCGAAGTGCCGGACGTAGTCCTTCTCCGGCCCGAAGGCGAGCCTGCGCACGTTCGAGTGCAGCCCGTCGGCGCCCACGACGAGGTCGTAGCGCGCCCGCCGCCCATCCGCGAAGGCGACATCCACGCCGCCCGCGCCCCCCGCCCCGTCGGCGATCGCCGCGATGGAAGCCTTGAAGCGGAACTCCACCCCGTCGGGTATGGCGTCCAGCAGGATCCGGTTGAGCCGGTCCCGCGTGATCTCGATGTCGTCGTCGGTCTCGTTGGCGAACCAGCGCAGGTCGAGCGTCGCGACCTGCGCTCCCGTGCCGTCGAGCACCGGCGCCGGCTCGATGACGGCGACCTTCTCGTCCTCGATCCTCGCGAGGATGCCCATCCGCTGCGCGGTGGCGAGCGCGCGTCCGCGAACGTCGATGGGCGCGCCGCCGGGGCGCAGGCCGTCGGCACGCTCGACGACCGTCACCCGGTGGCCGAGGCGGGCGAACCAGTGGGCCGCCGAGAGGCCAGCCATGCTGGCGCCGGAGATGAGAACGTCCATGGCCTGCTGCTCCTTGCGCCTGTCAAAGCCTGAAATCCCTGGCCATCTGGATCACCGCCTGCTTGTCGAAGGCGTTGATGTCGTCGATCAGCTCGTTGGTGAACAGCCGGCTCGGGTCGCCGAGCTCGCTGGCCAGCTTCGGGTTCTTGCTGCTCTCGGCCGTCATCTCGATGTTGGCCTTCCACTCGGCCACCGACGACGCGCCCATGCGCTGGTCTGGATCGTCGGGCCGGCGCATCCAGCTGTTCCTGCGGTCCTTGAGGATGAAGGCCAGCTCCTTGCGCGCCTCGTCCTCGCTGCGGCCCTTGGGCCGGCTCTCGGGGTACGTGGCCCAGTGCAGGTCGATCGCCGCGTCGAGGTTCGCGTTCGAGAAGAGCGTCGACTTCGCGATGCCCTGGAACAGCGCCACCAGCGCCTTGCGGTCGTCCTTGAGCAGCCTGCGCGGCACGCACAGCCAGCCCGAGCCCAGCTGCGCGAACTTCGGCGTGAGCGGCACGTAGCGCAGCTTCGTTCCCACCAGCTCGATGCGGGCGGCTGCCGTGTCGAAGGCCACCATCGCGTCCACGCGGTCGTTGTCGATGGCCGCGCCTGCCGGCGCACCGTCGCCGATGGCGATGTACTCGCAGCCGTCGTCCTTCAGCCCCAGCTCGGCCAGCATGATCTTCGTGATGACGATGCCGGTGTCGCCCTGGCTGCGCACGCCGATGCGCTTGCCCGCGAGGTCGGCGGCCGACCTGATCGGGCTGCCGGGCTTCACCACGATCGCGTTCGCATTGCGCGGCAGCCACTTGTAGACGCTCACCAGGTCGAGCGACGGGTCCTTCGCCATCGCGGGCAGCAGGATGCCCGGCACCGCCGGCCCGAAGTCGACGTGGCCGGCGCGCAGGCTCTGCAGCGCCTGCGTCATGCTCGACATGTTGACGTACTCCACGTCCACGCCCTTCGACTTGTAGAAGTTCAGCCTGGGGTGCTGGCCCGCGGTGGTGAAGCACTGCTGCGGATCGTTCACCGCCGCGGTGTTCGCCACCTTCATCACCCGCAGGCCCTGCGCCCGTGCCGGCAGGCCGGCTGCAAGGCCGAGGGCGCCGATGCCCAGGCCGAAATCACGTCGCGTCAACATGGCTCGCTCCTTCTTCATGCGGAAAGAAATACGGGAATGGGGGATGCAGGAATGCGCGGGTCAGACGTTCACCGTCCGCTGCCGCGAGGCGTCGGCCGGCATCCAGTGCAGTACGCGGCGCTGGATGCGGCGCAGCAGGTCGCTCAGCACGATGCCGATCACCGACAGCACCACGCACACCGCGAAGCTGCCGCCGGTGTCGGCCTGCGCTTCCATCTGCAGGATGAGCACGCCGAGCCCGGCCTGCGCGCCGACGAACTCGCCCACCACCGCGCCGACCACGCTGAAGGCGGCGGCCATGTTCAGCCCCGCGAAGATGTAGGGCAGCGCGCTCGGGAACTTGGCCTTGCGGAAGATCTGCCACTGCGTGGCCGAGAGCGAGCGCAGCAGGTCGATGCGGTCCGGGTCCACCGCCTTGAAGCCCGCGATGCTGGTCACCAGCACCGGGAAGAAGGTGAGCAGGCAGATGATCATCACCTTCGAGCCGATGCCGAAGCCCAGCCACACCACGATGATCGGCGCGACCGCCACCTTGGGCACGCTCTGCAGCGCGGCGACGTAGGGCTCCAGCAGCGCCTCGACCCTCGGCATCTGCGACACCACGATGCCGATCGCGAGGCCCACGCCGCTGCCGATGAGAAAGCCCAGAAGAATCTCCGCCACCGTCACGCCGCCGTGGTACCAGAAGCCGTCCTTGGCCAGGGGCCCGGTAGCGAGGCCGCGCCACAGCGCGACCGCGATGTCGCTCACCGGCGGCACCAGGTGCTGCGGCACCTTGAAGAGCCGCACGGCCCCTTCCCACGACCCGAGCAGCGCGACGAGCAGCAGGATCGACTGCACCCGCGTCGACGCGAGCGGATTGGCGCGGCGCCGCGGCTTGGGTTTCGCGGGAGCCGGCGCACGGTCGCCGGATAGCGCAGGGGGGTCGGACTTAGCGAGCATGGCGGTGGTCATCTGATGGCCTCTTTGAATCGAACGGGATCAGTCGAACGAAGCCGCATGCGAGAAGCGCTCGCGGATCGACGCGGACGCGGCGGCGAACGAGGGATGCGACATCACGTCCATCGAGCGCGGACGCGGCAGGTCGACGGGCAGCACGCGCTCGAGCGTGCCGGGGCGCGGCGACATCACGAACACCCTGTCGCCGAGGAACACCGCCTCGGGAATGGAGTGCGTGATCAGCACCACCGTCTTGCCGCTTTCCATCCAGATGCGCTGCAGTTCCAGGTTCATGCGCTCGCGCGTCATCGCGTCGAGCGCGCCGAAGGGCTCGTCCATCAGCAGGATCTTGGGGTCGTGCAGCAGCGCCCGCGCGATGGAGGCGCGCTGCTGCATGCCGCCGCTGAGCTGGCGCGGCAGCTTGTGCTCGAAGCCTTCGAGGCGGACCATCTGCAGCAGCTGCATGGCCCGCTCACGCGCCTGCTTCGCCGGAATGCCGAGCACCTCGGCCGGCAGCATCACGTTCTCGAGGATGGTGCGCCAGGGCAGCAGGATCGAGCTCTGGAGCACCACGCCCACGTCGCGCCGCGTGCCGCGGATCGGCTGGCCGTCGAGCACCACGCGGCCGATGTCGTAGTCGAGCAGGCCCGCGAGGATGCGCAGCAGCGTGCTCTTGCCGCAGCCGCTCGGCCCCACGATGGTCACGAAGCTGCCCTGCTCGATGCCGCAGTCAATGTCCTTCAGCGCGAGCACGCCTTCGCCGCCGTCGCCGAAGTGCTTGGAGAGCCCTTCGATGCGGATGTAGTCGGGGCGGCCGCGCTCGCTCGCGGCTGCGCGTGCATGGTTGGTGCTCATGGCCTGGCTCCTTCGGGTTCCGGGTGGTCTGTGTCAGGTCTCTAGGAAGCGGACGATGTGATGCGCCAGCATCTGCGGCGCCTGCATCGCCGTGACATGGCCGACGCCGGGCAGCAGCACCGCATCGGCGCCGCGGATGCGGCCGGCCATCGAGAGCGTGACGCTCGCCGGCACCACGCGGTCGAGTTCGCCCGCCAGCACCAGCGTGGGCGCGAGGATGTCGGCCACGCCCCTCTCGATAGCGGTCAGCGCCGTCGCCATCCGCCGTGCGGAACGCGCCGAGCCGGGCCGCGCGCTCGCGAAAATGCGCCGCAGATCGGGCCTCTGCTGCAGGAAGGCTTCGGGGAAGAACCAGGTCGCCAGTTCCTCCGCCGTGGCCGGCAGCTCGCGGCGCAGTTCGCCCAGGCGCCGCGCGTCGGGACACAGCTCTTCGTACGGCCTCGGCAGCGGCCAGGTGCTGCCCAGCACGAGGCGATCGACCGAACGCGGGTGCATCAGCGCCAGCGCCTGCGCGACCCGGCCGCCGAAGGACGAGCCGAACACATGCGCGCGCCTGAAGCCCAGCGCCTTGATGAGCCGCTGCGCGTCGTCCGCCAGGTCGGCAAGCGTCGACGCGCGCTCCGGCCCTTCGGTCTCGCCGCAGTCGCGCTGGTCGTAGGCGATCACGGTGAAGTGCTTCGACAGAAGCGGCACCAGCGCCGAGAACATCTGCCGCGAGGCTTCCGCGCCGTGCATCAGGAGCAGCGGCGGGCCGTCGCCCTCGCGATCGAAGGCGATGCGCAACTCGCCCGCCTGCACGAAGTGCGTCATGCGGCGCTCCCTTCTTCCTGGTCCATCCAGAAGGTCATCTCGATCTTCAGGCCGTGCGGATCGTGCAGGAAGAGCTGGTGGATCGCCCAGCCGGGAATGGGCGCCTCGGCGAAGGGAACGCCCGATGCGCGAAGGTGCTCGCGCATCTCGGCCAGCCCGTGCGAGCGGAACGAGATGTGGTCGAGGTGGCCCGTGACGGGCCCGCCCGCAGCGCCGGGCCGGTCGGGCGCCGACAGGTGCGCGTAGAGATGCACGATGGGCTGGCCGTCCGCATACAGCCACGCGCCGGGCGCGGGAATCTCCGGCCGCGCGCCGACCGTGAGGCGCATCACGCGCGTGTAGAAATCGACCAGCGGCGGCAGCTCGTCCGGCGTGCAGCGGATGGTGAAGTGGTGCAAGGCGGTCACAGGCATGGCGTCTCCTCGAAGCTGTAGGCGAGCCCGGGCACGGCAGGCACCCACCGCGCGGCGGCGAGCGCCAGCAGCCGGATGCCGAAGAGCTCCTCCGGCAGCCACCGCTCGCGGGTGCCGAAGACGTTGAAGGTGGCGTAGCAGACCGTGCCCTGCAGCATCGGCACGTTGACCACGCTGCGCAGCCCGTAGGCGCGCATCTGGTCGAAGTCGTCGAAGTTCCGCGCGAGCACCTGCTCGCCCTCGCCCACGAACACGCGCCCCTGCATGAAGAGACGCTCGGTCCACGACGTGCGCGTCTTGCGCTTCGCGCCGTTGACCGGGAAGGTGCCGGCTTCCGACGAATAGAAGCGGCGCAGCAGGACCTGGCCGGCCGCGTCGCGCCCGGTCGTCACGTTCTGCTGGATGCTGAAGATGCTGCCCGGCGCGATCCGCAGGCGGCAGCCGTCGATCAGGCGCAGCGCCTCTTCGGCGCTCGCCGCATCGGCCAGGGCGTCCAGGAAGCCGGCCGTGATGCCGGTGGCCTTCGTCGTCATCGGTGCATTGATCGGGTCCATGGGAAAAGTCTAGGACTCGCAATTCACCAAAGTGAAATAATTTCTGATAGCCCGATAACCATGGAGTTATGGCCTTGCCCACTGCCCGCGACCCCGCCGTCGAGCTGCAGCACGCGCTGCTCTCGCGCCTCAAGCTGCGCCAGCTTTCGCTGCTGCAGGCCATCGACCGGCATCGCACGCTCAGCCGCGTCGCCGCCGAGATGCAGCTCAGCCAGCCGGCGATCACCAAGGCGCTGCACGAGGTCGAGGACATCTTCGGCAGTACGCTCTTCGAGCGCTCCAGCAGGGGACTGGTGCCGACCGCCGCCGGCGACGCGGTGCTGCACTACGCGCGGCGCTGGCTGGCCGAGCTCGAGGCGACCACGCGCGTGCTCACCTCGCTGGAAGCCGGGCGCAGCGGTCGCCTGCGGCTGGGCCTCACGCAGCAGGTGCCGCAGCAGCTCATGTCGGCCGCGCTCACGCATCTGCTCGACCGCTCGCCGCGCATCTCGGTGATGGTGCGCGAAGGCACGACCGACGAGCTGGTCGCCGGACTCGTCGCGCGCGAACTCGACTGCGCCATCGGCCGCTCCTACGACGGCGACGCGAGCGGGCTGGTGCAGGAAGCGATCCACGAGCAGGAGCCCTGCCTCGTGGTGGGCGCGAAGAACGTCAAGCGCCTCTCGCGCGGGCCGCTGGACTGGGCGCGCCTCGCGCAGCTCGACTGGATCCTGCCGCCGCCCAACACGCCCATGCGCAGGACCTACAACGCGATCTTCGTCGGCGCGGGCGTCCAGCCGCCGCTGCCCATCCTGGAGACCACCGCGATCCGCAGCATCGAGACGGTGCTGCGCCAGGAGCCCAACGCCGTCACCATCTTCGCGCGCGACGTGCTGGCCGGCATGGAGCCCGCGGGCCACTGGGCCGCGCTGCCCTACCGGCTGAGCTGGAACCTGCCGCCGGTGAGCTTCTTCACGCTGAAGGAACTCGAGACGCACCCCACGGTGCGATCGCTGCGCGGCGCCGTGGTCGAAACGGCGCGGCGCATGAAGCGCTCCGCCGGCTGAGCCCTGTCAGGCCGAGGGCCGGGCCAGCGTCGCCAGCTTCTTCCTGGCTGCCTGCAGCAGCCCGCCCTTCTCGACGGGCAACTGCGCCTTGGTGTCCCCGAGCGCGATGATCTCGTGCGCACTGCCCGCGGCGAGCTTCGGGGCCAGCGGATCGCGCGGCGACATGCCGTCGAGCCTGCCGAGCGGAACCACATGCACCTTGAGGTGGCGCCCCATGCTCTTCGACAGCTTCTGGCAGGCCGCCGCCATCGCGGCCTCGTCCGGCACGAGCTGGCCATGCACGACGAGCAGCTCCACGGTGCCCTGCGCGTCCTCGCCGAGCACGAAGGCGCGCACGACCGAGTCCTTGAACCTGGAGCGCAGCATGGAACGGATCGGCTCCGCCACGGCGAACGACTTGAACGCGATGCGCCGCAGCTCGTCGTGGAAGACGAAGGAGCGATCGACCTGCAGGGTCTCGGCCTGCTCGGCCTTCGCCGCCTGCCGCTTCACGATGCCGCTCTTGACGAGATGCTCCACGGTGAGCGCTGCATCGGCCTCGCCGAGCTTCGAGCGCCGCGCGAGTTCGCTGGTCGGGAGTTGCTGATCGGGTGCCGCGTACAGGATCGCGAGGAGCTTCTGCACTTCGGGAGAAAAAAGGAAATCCGCGGCACTCATCCTTGGCTTGCTGCTGGGGCAAAAAAGCCCGCATTATCCGGCGGCGACTTGCGCGTCATCGTGTCGATTTGCGTCCTGCTTTCGCGGGTCGATCCGCGCCCCGGCTGCTTGCCCGCGGCACCTGCCCCAGCGCCGGTTTCAGGAGTGGCGCGTGGCTGCCGAGAAAGTCCCACAGCGCAGCCGCCACGGGGCCGTGCGGCCTGTCGCGCAGCCGCGCGGCGACGAGGTCCTCGACGATGCCCGGGAAGTGCCGCCCTGCGATGGACTGCAGCCGCCCTTCCTTCAGCTCGGGCTCGACGAGAAAGCGCGGCAGGTGGCCCCAGGCCATGCCGTTCGCGATGAGCTCCTTCTTCATCAGCATGTCGGGCACCGAGCATTGCGGCGCGCCTTCGACCACGTACTGCTGCGTTTCGGGCGCGCGGCGGGCGGAGTCCCGGATCACGCATTGGGTGAAGCGCTGCATCTGCTGCGGCGTGATCGACGCCGTGACCGGGAACGGCAGGAAGCCCGCGGCCACGACCGGCACCATCGCCACCTTGCCGAGATCGAGCCAGTCGAAACGCACGTCGCTCTTGGCAACCCGGTGCACGATGAGGTCGGCCTCGCCGTCGAGCAGGCGCTCCCACGGCCCGGTCACGGATTCGAACTGCAGGTGCAGCCGCGTCTGCGGCCACGCGCCGAAGAAGCGGCCCAGCAGCTGCAGCACGGGCGCCAGCGGACACAGGTCGCCGAGCACGACGCGCAGCTCGGCCTCCTGCCCCATGGCCAGCTGCTCGGCGTAGGTCTTCAGGTCGCCCGCCTCCCGAAGCAGCGATTCCGCCTTGCGATGCAGCGCGCGCCCCGCGTCCGTGGGCTTCACGCGGTAGCCGGAGCGGTCCAGCAGCGCGATGCCCAGCTGCTGCTCCAGCTTGGCCACCGAGGCGATCACGGAAGGGTGCGTGCGGTGCAGCCGCTGCGCCGCGGCCTGGAAACCGCCATGGCGCAGGACGGCGTCGAAGCACTGCAGGTCGTGGAGCGTGAAGGTCGATGACATCGTTGGATATTCGTACAAGGATGGTCTGAACTTTGTAGTATCCGCCGCGCGGATGCCTGTCTACGATGAAGCCATCGTCAAACTCATCGCAAGGCCACCCGGCATGGACTCGAACCTTTCCTTCTTCACCACCGGCGACGGCGTTTCCGTTGCCTATCGCTTCGACGGGGACGCCGGCCTGCCGGTGCTGCTGCTGTCGAACTCCATCGGAACCGACCTGCACATGTGGGACGCGCAGGTGCCGCGGCTCGCGCGCCACTTCCGCGTGCTGCGCTACGACGCCCGCGGCCACGGCGCGTCCGGCGCACCGGCCATGCCCTACTCGCTGGACCGGCTCGGGCGCGACGTCGTCGAGCTGCTCGACGCGCTGGGGCTGGAACGCGTGCACGTGCTCGGGCTGTCCCTCGGCGGCATCGTCGCCCAGTGGCTGGGCGTGCACGTGCCCGAGCGCGTCGACCGGCTGGTGCTGTCGAACACCGCCGCCTGGCTGGGCCCGGCCGGCCAGTGGGACCAGGCCATCGCCGGGCTGATGGCCGCGCCCGACATGACGGCCACGGCCGAAACGTTCCTGCGCAACTGGTTTCCCGCCCGCATGCTGGAGGCCCGCGGCGCCACCATCGAGGCGTTCCACCGGACGCTGCTGCGCACGCCCAGGGAAGGCATCGCCGGCAGCTGGGCCGCCGTGCGCGATGCGGACCTGCGCAGGACGCTGCGCCTCATCGAGAGCCCCACGCTGGTCATCGCGGGCGAGCACGACACCGTGACCTCGGCACGCCATGGCGAGGAGCTCGCGGCGGGCATTCCCGGGGCACGCTTCGAGCTGCTGCCGGTGGTGCACCTGTCGAACGTCGAGCAGGGCGATCGCTTCGTCGAGCTGGTGCTGGAGTTCCTGGGCGCTGGTGCGGCTGCGCGCAAGGAGCCCGTTGCGCAAGCCGGCTGAGGGCCGCCGGCAATGAAAAAAGGCCTGCTCCCGGAAGAGCGAGCCTTTGTTGACAAACCCGAAAAGTCGGTCCTAGAACGGAATGTCGTCGTCCATGTCGTCGAAGCCCGACGACGACTTGGCCGGTGCCTGGCGCGGGGCCGGCGCCGGAGCGCGCGGTGCAGCAGCAGGTGCGCGCGGGGCGTAGCCGCCACCACCGCCGCCGCCGCCACCTTGCGAGTAACCGCCGCCGCCACCGCCGTAGCCGTCGTCATCGCTCGGGCCCGACGGGCCGCCCTGGCCCTGGCGGCTGCCCAGCATCTGCATCTGGTCTGCGCGGATCTCGGTGGTGTACTTTTCGATGCCGTCCTTGTCGGTCCACTTGCGCGTGCGCAGGCTTCCCTCGACATACACCTGCGAGCCCTTGCGCAGGTACTGGCCGGCGATTTCGGCCAGGCGGCCGTTGAAGACGATGCGGTGCCACTCGGTGGCTTCGCGCATTTCGCCGCTTTGCTTGTCCTTCCAGCGATCGGTGGTGGCCACTGTGACGTTCGCGACCTGGTCGCCGCTCGGGAATGTACGCATCTCGGGGTCGCGCCCCAGATTGCCGACGACGATGACTTTGTTGACCGATGCCATATGCACTGCCCCTGATAAGTAGATGGAGGAGAAGGTTGAGAAGAACCCTCGATTGTGCCCCAAGGCGACTGCCCGCAATCCCCTGCGGTGCCAGAATGGCCCGCACCGATGAATCGCGAACCCGACTTTTTCGAGCATCTGCGCGCCGAGCTGTCCAGCGGGCGCGTCTGGCTCGACCGCGCGATCGTGCTGGGCTACGCCATCGCGGCGGGCCTTTTCGTGGTGGGTTTCACGCTGGCCAGCGACTGGGTCTTCGGCCAGTTCCATCGCTTCTACCGCGCCTGGCCCTGGGCGGTGCTTCTGACCACGCCGCTGATCACGGCCGGCATCGTCTGGTTCACGCTGCGCTTCTTTCCGGGCGCGGGCGGCTCGGGCATTCCCCAGATCAAGGCCGCGCTGCACCCCGCCCTGCCCGGCGAGCGGCGCTTCGTGTTCGCCTCGCTGCGGCTGACGGTCGCGAAGATCGGGCTGGGCGTGGCCGGTTTCGCGGCGGGCCTGTCGATCGGACGCGAGGGCCCTTCGGTGCAGGTGGCGGCGGGCGTGATGCAGCATGCGCGGCGCTGGCTCTCGCCCAACACGGCCATCGACGGGCGCGCGCTGCTGGTGGCGGGGGGCGCGGCCGGCATCGCGGCCGCCTTCAATGCGCCGCTGGCGGGCGTGGTGTTCGCCATCGAGGAGCTGTCGGGGCGGCTCGAGGCGCGCTCCAGCGGGCTGATCATCACGGCCATCGTGCTGGCGGGCCTGGTGGCGGTCTCGGCCTTCGGCAACGTCAGCTATTTCGGCGTGATCCGCGTGCCGCGGCTGGGCTGGGACGTGCTCGGGCCCGGCCTGCTGGTCACGCTGCTCAGCGGCGCCGCGGGCGGGCTGTTCGCGCGGCTGCTGATCGCCTCGCTCACCGGCACGGCCGGGCGCTTCAACCGCTGGCGGGCGCGCTTTCCGGTGCGCTTCGCGGCGGTCGGCGGGCTGGCTGTGGCCGTCATCGGGCTGGCCACGGGCGGCGTCACCTTCGGCGCGGGCTCGGAGGCGGTCAAGCAGATGCTGCAGGGGCATGACGAGCTCACACCGCTCTACACGGTGCTCAAGTTCGTCGCCACCTGGCTCACGGCGTGGTGTGGCGTGCCGGGCGGGATCTTCGCCCCCTCGCTGTCCATCGGCGCGGGCATCGGCGACGCGGTGGCGCGGCTGGCAAGCAGCGAGCAGGGGCCGGCGCTCATCGCCATGGGCATGGCCGGCTTCCTGGCGGCGGTGACGCAGGCGCCGCTCACCGCCTTCATCATCGTGATGGAGATGGTCGACGGCCACTCGATGGTGCTGAGCCTGATGGCCGCCGCCATGCTGGCCAGCCTGGTCTCGCGCATGATCAGCCGGCCGCTTTACGACACGCTGGCCGAACACATGGTGGGCCGGGCGATAAGTACCTCCGCCGGCACCGAAGCGGTGCACCCGACGCCGACGGAAACCCCGAAGTCCGAACCGCCGGTTCCCTCCGGCTCGCCATGAAATCGTGGGCGGTCTATCATGTCCGGTTGCCCTCGGACGATCGCCTGCCTTGAATTCAAAAGCAAAAGCCACCGCACCCACCGCCCGTAGCGCCCATAGTGAGGTCGACGCCGAAAGCGCTCGCGACGCGGAACTCGAACGCAACACCTACCTCGGCGCAGTGCTGGCGCAGCAGCGCATCAGCATCCGCGGCGCGCGCACGCACAACCTGAAGAACGTCGATCTCGACATCCCGCGCAACAAGCTGGTGGTCATCACCGGCCTGTCGGGCTCGGGCAAGTCGAGCCTGGC
>Ga0209676_1001702_pt1 | contig 19039 bp, 15 predicted proteins | sample AraplaCvi_mLB_r2_FD_184282 | JGI IMG/M metagenome (GOLD analysis project Ga0209676, IMG submission 184282) | Arabidopsis root microbial communities from North Carolina, USA - plate scrape MF_Cvi_mLB_r2 (SPAdes) (version 2) | ecosystem: Host-associated > Plants > Roots > Endosphere | place: USA...
GCAATTGAATTAATTTGTGCAGACTATGGTGTAGAAGTTGAAGAAGAAATTCGTGTAGATATTACGGATTTAGAAACACACTTCGAACAAACAGAAGAAATTAACGAGGCGGAGTTATCAGAACGTCCTCCTGTAGTAACAATTATGGGTCACGTTGACCATGGTAAAACTACATTGTTAGACTCTATTCGTAATACTAAAGTTACCGCTGGCGAAGCTGGAGGTATCACACAACATATCGGTGCTTATCAAGTAACTGAAGGCGACAAAAAAATTACTTTCCTTGATACACCAGGACACGCTGCGTTTACAACTATGCGTGCGCGCGGTGCAAAAATAACAGACTTAACGATTTTAGTGGTAGCTGCGGATGATGGCGTTATGCCACAAACAGTAGAAGCAATTAACCACGCAAAAGCAGCAGAAGTACCAATTATTGTCGCAGTCAATAAAATGGATAAACCTTCAGCTAATCCAGACCGTGTAATGCAAGAGTTAACAGAGCATGGCCTAGTTCCTGAAGCTTGGGGCGGCGAAACTATTTTCGTACCGATCTCAGCATTAAAAGGTGAAGGCATTGACACATTACTTGAAATGATTTTACTTGTCGCTGAAGTTGGGGAACTAAAAGCGAACCCTAAACGCTTAGCACTTGGTACAGTAATTGAAGCACAGTTAGATAAAGGTCGAGGCTCTGTTGCAACACTTTTAGTACAAGATGGAACATTAAAAGTGGGAGACCCAATTGTTGTTGGCCATACTTATGGTCGTGTACGTGCTATGGTGAATGACAAAGGCCGTCGTGGAAAAGAAGCTGGGCCATCAACGCCAGTAGAAATCACAGGTTTAAATGATGTACCACAAGCTGGCGACCGTTTCGTAGTCTTTGAAGACGAAAAAACAGCACGTCAAGTTGGTGAAACTCGTGCAATGTCAGCGATTCAAGCACAACGTTCAGAAAAACAACGCGTAACGCTTGATAACTTATTCGAACAAATGAGTCAAGGCGAAATGAAGGAGCTTAACTTAATTGTTAAGGCTGACGTTCAAGGTACTGTAGAAGCTATGGCTGCATCATTAATGAAAATTGATGTTGAAGGCGTAAACGTGAAAATTATTCACACTGGCGCTGGAGCTATTACAGAATCTGATATTTCTCTTGCTGCGGCTTCAAATGCAATTGTTATCGGCTTCAATGTTCGTCCAGATGTTAATGCAAAACGTGCAGCAGAAGAAGAGGGCGTAGATATTCGTCTACACCGCATTATCTATAAAGTAATCGAAGAAATTGAACAAGCAATGAAAGGTATGCTTGATCCAGAATTTGAAGAAAAAATTATTGGTCAAGCAGAAGTTCGACAAACAATTAAAGTATCAAAAGTTGGTACAATTGCTGGTTCATACGTAACAGAAGGTAAAGTAACTCGTGATTCAGGCGTACGTGTAATTCGCGATAATGTAGTAATTTTTGAAGGTGAATTAGATACACTTAAACGTTTCAAAGATGAAGTGAAAGAAGTTGCCCGAGGTTACGAATGTGGTATTACAATTACAAACTTCAACGATATTAAAGAAGGCGACATTATCGAAGCCTATATTATGGAAGAAGTTAAACGAGCTTAATGATCGTTTACGCAGAGGTTGAATTCATTATTCAAACTGCCCATTCGTTGAAGGAAAAACGTGCTGTCTTACAGCGTATGATTACCCGCACGAAACAGAAATTTAATGTATCGATTGCGGAAATTGATCATCAAAATGTATGGCAACGCACGAAATTAGCGCTTGTTGCTGTTTCTTCTTCAAAAGAAGCAGCCGAGCGTGAAATTAATCACGCGCTTCACTACTTACAGTCAAATCCATCTTGGGAACAGCTAAATGTGTGGCGTGATTATTTATAAGTTACATTAGAAGTTGTGTTGTATGATTTACCACTTTGCATGAAAAACTATGTGTAAGTGAGGACACAACTTTCTGTACATCGAAATTGAGGTGACAAACTATGTCTCTACGCTCAAACCGCGTCGCCGAGCAAATGAAAAAAGAGCTTGGTGATATTATTGGACGTAAAATAAAAGATCCGCGTGTTGGTTTTGTTACTGTTACTGGTGTTGAAGTGACAGGTGATTTACAACAAGCGACAATTTATATTACAACTCTAGGCAATGAACGTGAAAAAGAAGATACACTAAAAGCTTTATTAAAGGCTTCTGGTTTTATTCGCTCAGAAATCGGTTCACGAATCCGCTTACGTCGTACACCAGAACTAATTTTTGAATTCGATTCATCGATTGAATATGGGAACCGTATTGATACATTGCTACGTGGTTTACACGAAGAATAAGATAACTAAAAAAGTCTGCCATATGCATGTTCATGCAGGCAGGCTTTTTTACATTGATTGAAATATAACAAGGCATTTTGAGGCCCTATCATCTTTATCAAAAGGGTGGTGAAAGGTAGCGGACACTCAAAATAGGCGAAAAATGAATTGATTTTAGGAGGAAGTTTATGAACGGTATTTTACCGCTTTGGAAGGAACGCGGCATGACAAGTCATGATTGCGTCTTTAAATTACGAAAAATTTTACGCACAAAAAAAGTTGGACATACAGGCACACTTGACCCTGGTGTTGAGGGAGTTCTCCCAATTTGTATTGGTCAAGCAACACGCATCGCAGAGTATTTAACGGATGCTGGAAAAACCTATGAAGCGGTTATTTCAATTGGCCGAACAACGACAACTGAAGATGCAGAAGGAGAAACGGTTGAACAAGATCAGACGAATAAAAAGTTCACACGTACTCAATTGCAAGAAGTTTTAGCCTCGCTTACAGGTGTCATTCAACAAACGCCTCCAATGTTTTCAGCTGTTAAAGTAAATGGTAAACGTCTCTATGAATACGCTCGAAAGGGTGAAATCGTCGAAAGACCGACACGTCAAGTTACTATTTATGCATTAGAGCTACTAGATGATGTTGAACTATATGAAGGACAAGAAATTACATTCCCTGTACGGATAGCGTGTAGTAAAGGGACGTATATTCGAACACTAGCTGTGCAAATCGGAGCGGCGCTTGGCTATCCTGCGCATATGAAAGAGTTGGTACGCACAGCCTCAGGTACGTTTACACAAGAAAATTGCTTTACATTGGCACAGGTAGCTGAGCTGATGGAAGCTGAACAAATCGATACTTGCATTTTACCAGTTGAGTATGCATTGACAGACTATCCATTTATTGAAATAACTTCTGCTAATGAAAAAGAAATTTTCAATGGACAAGTGCTTCCCGCAGATGCATTATTAAAGATACATGATAAAATTGTTTTTGGAATCAGTGGGAAAGCAGTTGCGGTCTATCAAGCCCATCCTACAAAGGAAGGGTTTATGAAGCCACATAAGATGTTTCCGACGATAGAGTAGGAGGATTTTTTGTATGGAGGTCATTCATTTAAAATACCCACACCAGCTACAGCAACGAGAAAGCATGCAGCCGTATTCATTGGCACTTGGCTTTTTTGATGGTGTACATAGAGGGCATCAGGCAGTTATTCAGACAGCGAAGGAAGAAGGAGACAAGCGTCAAATTCCAACGGCTGTTATGACATTCGATCCACATCCTTCTTTAGTGCTAGGCGGTCGTAACGAAAAAGTATTTTATATAACGTTATTACAGCAAAAATTGCAGCTATTTGAAGAACAGGGTGTGGATACAGCATTTGTTGTACATTTCACTTCTGATTTTGCAAAGCTTTCACCTGATGCATTTATTGATACATTTATTCGTGGGTTGAACATTCAACATGTTACAGCTGGGTTTGACTATTCTTTTGGTGCATTCGGTAAAGGTAAAATGGAAGATATGCGTGCATTGAGTAATGGAGATTACGGCGTAACGGTTGTTGAAAAGAAAACCGACGATATCGAAAAAATTAGCTCTACACGTATCCGAAAGCTTTTACAAGAGGGGGATATGGAAGCAGCAAGATTGCTTCTAGGAAGACCATTTGAAATTACGGGTATCGTTGTACATGGTGATAAGCGAGGACGCACAATCGGTTTCCCAACTGCTAATGTCCAAGCGTTAGAGGGAACTTATATCCCAGCAAGCGGAGTATATGCGGTTCGATTACTTGTGCAAAATAACTGGTATGATGGTGTATGTAATGTAGGCTATAAACCAACATTTAAAGATCCAAATGACAAGCAATTATCCATCGAAGTTCATATATTAAACTTCGAAAAAAATATTTACGGTGAAGAAGTGCATGTCGCTTGGTATAAACGTATAAGAAGTGAACGAAAATTCGATGGGATTGAAGCTTTGAAAGCCCAAATCGAAAAGGATAAACAAGAAGCAATTGACTATTTTGGGGTCATTTCCGAAAGTTAGGAATGGCATTAGGAAACGTATACTCTGTATATAAGTTGATTTTCGTTACGACTGGGCGCCCCCAGGAAAGCGCCCAGACGGAACGGAAATCAACCCCACGTTATGAAGATGAGCATAAATCTACTTTAGCATTTGAATAGGCGCTTACATTAACGCTTGCTTGACCTTTTGATTTATGGTAACATTCATAAGTGCATAATATGCTTAACCTTAGCTCGGTATATCGATGACTCCAACGTTTACTGTGCTAATGGGGATTAACAATTATTTAGGAGGTCCATACAAATGGCTATTTCAAAACAACGTAAAAACGAACTTATTGCTGAGTACCGTACTCACGAAAGTGACACTGGTTCTCCAGAAGTACAAGTTGCAGTATTAACAGAGGAAATTAACTCTCTAAATACTCACTTACGTACACACAAAAAAGATTTCCACTCTGAGCGTGGTCTTCTTAAAATGGTAGGTCGTCGTCGTCACCTATTAAAATATCTTCGTGAAACTGACGTACAACGTTACCGTGAACTAATCACTCGTTTAGGCTTACGTCGCTAATTGTCGAAAAGCGGGATTAATCCCGCTTTTTCTTTATGTTTATAAACATTAAGAAGGCAGTTAACTTTACTATTGCGAAAAAAAGCATATATATGACACGAATTTCAAGCAAAAAACTTTGTTTCAATCAAATACAGAAATAAATCCTAAATAAATTGGCAATAACTGAATTTAAATGTATGATTATTTGATGAAATATTTAGCATAGAACAAGCATTTTTGGTACACTTACTATTAGTACATACAGACGAAGTAAGTGTTTTTATAATAGAGAGGGGTTCATTGAATGAACGAAAAGAAAGTCTATTCCTATGAATGGGCTGGCCGTCCGCTTGTAATAGAAGTTGGACAGTTAGCAAAACAAGCAAATGGGGCCGTTTTAGTACGTTATGGTGATACATCTGTACTTTCAACAGCAACAATGTCAAAATCACCGAAACCACTTGATTTCTTCCCATTAACAGTAAACTACGAAGAACGTTTATACGCAGCAGGTAAAATTCCTGGTGGCTTTATTAAACGTGAAGGACGTCCATCTGAAAAAGCAATTTTAGCAAGCCGTTTAATCGACCGTCCGATTCGTCCGATGTTCCCAGACGGTTTCCGTAATGAAGTACAAGTAATTTCAATGGTCATGTCTAACGATCCGGATTGCACGTCTGAAATGGCTGCAATGGTTGGTTCATCATTAGCGCTAGCTATTTCAGATATTCCATTCGACGGACCGATTGCAGGTGTACAAGTTGGCTATATCGATGGTAAATTTATCGTGAACCCAACAGTGGAACAGTCTAATCAATCAACAATCCATTTATCTGTAGCTGGTAACAAGGATGCTATCAACATGGTTGAAGCTGGTGCACTAGAAGTACCAGAAGAAGTTATGCTTGAAGCCATTATGTTCGGTCATGAAGAAATCAAAAAAATTATTGCTTTCCAAGAGCAAATTGTTGCAGAAGTAGGGAAAGAAAAATTACCTGTAACATTATTTGAAATTGATGAAGCGATTCAAGCCGATATAAAAGCAGCTTGTGAGACTGACATGCATGATGCTATTCAAACTGCTGAAAAACATGCACGTGATGAGGCTATTAAAGCGGTAAAAGATCGTATTATTGCTTCTTATGAAGAGCAAGAAGCGGATGAAGTAACAATGAAGCAAGTTTATACAATTTTAGATAAAATGGTGAAAGACGAAGTACGTCGCCAAATTACAGAAGATAAAGTACGTCCAGATGGTCGTAAGTTAGACGAAATCCGTTCACTTTCTTCTGAGACTGGTCTATTACAACGTACTCACGGTTCAGCATTATTTACGCGTGGACAAACACAAGCCCTTTCTATTTGTACATTAGGTGCACTTGGGGATGTACAAATTATCGATGGTTTAGGTGTAGAAGAATCAAAACGCTTTATGCATCACTATAACTTCCCACAATTCTCTGTAGGGGAAACGGGCCCAATTCGTGGACCAGGTCGTCGTGAAATCGGTCATGGTGCATTAGGAGAGCGTGCTCTTGATGCGGTTATTCCAAATGAATCTGAATTCCCATATACAATCCGTTGTGTATCGGAAGTACTTGAATCAAACGGTTCTACATCTCAAGCTTCTATCTGTGCTTCAACGTTAGCGATGATGGATGCTGGTGTTCCATTAAAGGCACCTGTAGCAGGTATTGCAATGGGTCTTATTAAAAAAGGAGAACACTACTCTATTTTAACTGATATTCAAGGTATGGAAGACCACCTTGGAGATATGGACTTTAAAGTTGCAGGTACAGCTAAAGGTGTAACAGCACTTCAAATGGACATTAAAATTGATGGTTTATCACGCAATATTTTAGAAGAAGCATTAACACAAGCTAAAATTGGCCGTATGCACATTTTAGAATCAATGCTTGCTACTCTTGCAGAACCACGTGAAAAATTATCAACATTTGCTCCGAAAATTGTAATCGTGAAAATTAATCCTGATAAAATTCGCGATGTTATCGGACCTGGTGGTAAACAAATTAACAAAATTATTGAAGAAACTGGCGTAAAAATTGATACAGAGCAAGATGGTACAATTTACATCTCTTCTGCAGATGAAGAAATGAACGCTCGTGCAAAACAAATTATCGAAGACATTGTACGTGAAGCAAAAGTTGGCGAGTATTACTTATCAACAGTGAAACGTATTGAAAAATTCGGTGCGTTCTGTGAAATATTCCCTGGTAAAGACGGCTTACTTCACATCTCTGAAATTCAAGAGGAACGTACAAAACAAGTCGAAGATGTCTTAAAACTAGGCGATCAATTACTTGTAAAAGTTATTGAAATTGACAAGCAAGGTCGTGTGAATTTATCTCGTAAAGTAGTTATCCAAGAGGAAAAAGAACGCGCTGAGCAAGATAAATAATAAATTGTAGAAAAGGCTGCGTATAATGCGCAGCCTTTTTTAAATCAAATATAAGGAAACTGGTTCTATTTGAGATATCCATAAATTTAGGAATGCTTCACATTGCCTTTAATGTTGAACCAGAGATGAATTGGGGGAGATTTTTTGGTACAAGTACATACATGTCAGAATGGTGTGCGTATTGTGTCTGAGCAAATTGATCATGTAAGATCCGTTGCGCTAGGCATTTTTGTTAATGCAGGATCTCGTTATGAGTTACCTGAGGAAAATGGTATTACACATTTTATCGAGCATATGCTTTTTAAAGGGACAAAAACTCGAACAGCTCGCCAAATTGCTGAAGAATTTGACCGAATTGGTGGCGAGTTAAATGCTTTTACATCTAAGGAAAACACTTGTTATTATGCAAAGGTTTTAGACCATCATGCGGAGCTCGCCGTTACAATATTAGCGGATATGTTCTTTAATTCTACGTTTGCAGAGGAAGAGTTAGAGAAGGAAAGACAAGTTGTACTAGAGGAAATACTAATGAGTGAAGACGCACCTGATGATGATGTTCATGAAAAGCTATGGGAAGTCATGTATCCAAAAGATGCACTTGGTCGTCCAATACTAGGAACTGCCGCTACTTTAAAAACGTTTACAGCAGATATGATCCGTAACTATATGGCTAAACATTATGGTCCAGAGTCAGTTGTTATTTCAATAGCAGGAAATATTTCTGCAAAGCTCATACAAACAATTGAAGACTTATTTGGCCACTATCAGCCATCTCCACTTGTAGTTGAGCCTGTGTTAACGAATCCTCATTTTTATCCTGGAGAGATTTCAAAAACTCGCGATACGGAGCAAGCGCATTTGGCCATTTCTTATCCAGCAATTGGTGTAAAGGATCCGGATATGTATAGCTTTATTGCACTTAATAATATTATTGGTGGTAATATGAGCTCTCGTTTGTTCCAAGAAGTACGTGAAGAACGTGGTTTAGCGTATTCAATATTTTCTTATCAATCCTGTTATGCTGATGTTGGCGCATTTACGATTTACGGTAGTACAAGTCGTCAGCAATTATCACAGCTTCAACATACAATTGATGCGACATTACTTGATATCGTAGCAGGCGGTGTGACAGAGGAAGAACTTATGAATGCGAAGGAACAGCTGAAGGGTAGTTTTGTTCTTGGTCTAGAGGGGACAGGTGCTCGTATGAATCGCAACGGTACAAGTGAGTTAGTGCATCGTAAACATCGTTCAGTTGATGAAGTATTAGCGTCCATCGATGCCGTATCAATGGAATCGGTCGATCGCTTAATAGCAAAAATCTTAAAAGCTGAGCCAGCCATTTCAATTATTGGCCCGGAAGCTTAATTGATATGGCGAATGATACGTTAGTCCATGTAGTAATTGATAAAAAATAGGTTGCCCTTTTTCGGCAACCTATTTTTTTTATTCTTTAAAAAACCTCTCTTGCTAAATATAAGGTAAGGCTTTGAAATAAAATAGAAATACCCATGATTATAGGAATCAAAATAATTGTAAAAGTAATGAAGATGACTATTATCATTCGAAAATGACGCATCCGCTTTGCCTCGTCTAGATGATGGATTTAAAACTGAGCAAAGATGAATCGAAGGCTTTTCAAAGTATTTTTTATTTATATGAATTAGTTCCGCTGATATTTTGCTTACTTCCTCATTACTTCCTTTAAATAGCGCCAATCACTATCCCATATTTATAAACCTTTTTCTATAGGCTTGTCGAGTTGCGTCGCATTGAGCGTTTCAAGTATATGAAAATCGTCAAAAACTACACCGATGTCGTTTTATATCGGTAATTCATGTTCGACAACATCCTTGCCGAATAGCAAAATTTCGCACTATTATTTTTGGAAAAATATTGTTGTCGACTCCTCAGTACTGAAAAACGTACATCATTAAGAGAAAACCATTCATGCTTTTAAGTAAAGTATGAAGTTCAATAGTATTCATAAATAACTCCTACTTCCTCTTTTGTGAGCCAATAGTCAAGACCGTTCTAACTGCTTACTGCATATACTCTTAAAAATGACGCAAAATTCCCGTATAGAAAATCTTGATTTCTTTCTGTAACAAAGATTCCTTTTATTTACTATTAAAAATTCCTTAAACCGGTAATATACTTGTGGTTGTTCAAATGGACTTGCACAAATTCCTCACATCACAAATTTGTATATATACACTATTTGCAAATGTGCTAGTAAATGCACATTTCAGACTTTGGGTAAGGGTCACGAATTGCAAAAACTCGGCATATATTGGGGTAACGGTTCAAGGAGGGAGATGAGGCATGCTACTATCAGAGATGGTGGATAAAGAGTTAATTCAAGTTGAGGGTGGCGTACACTTTGGCATATTGGCACATACGGAATGTCTATTAGATGTGCAAACAGGAAAGATTCATGGTTTTGAGATTGTAAAAGATAAATTGCCATTTCAGAAAAAGAAAGTGAAAGTAAGTGAAATGATACCTTGGCACGAAATTATACTAATAGGCGAAGATCGAATTTTATTTAACAAAACAACGACAGTACAGTCAGAATTTTTACAGTGAGGTGAGCTTTTGGAAAATGAAAAATGGCTTGTTATCGGTGAGGATCTAAGGTTAAAGGAATTAGCTACCATGCTAAGAAGCCCATCGAGAACTGTATTTTATAAAAGAACAACTGTTTGGAATGAAGAGTTGAATAAGCTAGTATTAGAATTCCAACCAAATAGAATTATTCTTCCTATTCTTCCACTAAAAATTGAAGTGGAACAGCTTTATGGGATATCTCAAGTTAAATTTTATACAGGGCGTTTAACGATGCATTGGAAGCAATTGCTTGAGAAAAATGAAACAAATTGCTATTTACAACAAGAATCATTTATTTGGCAAAATGCAAGATTAACAGCGGAGGGATTCATCGCCACGTTTTACGGACTCGAGCAAAAATGTATTTACGGACAAAACTTTACTATCGCAGGATTTGGGCGCACAGCCAAAATGCTCGCATCTTTACTCGTCAAGATGGGCGCCAATGTCCATATAGTAGCGCGTTCAGTTGTACAAGTGAGTGAAGCAAAGGCATATGGTTATAAAGCTACGGATTTAGATGACCGCCAATGGTCAATTAATGATGGGATTTTTGTCAATACGATTCCTGCTAAGTGGATTACTGAATCATTCCAAGAACATGTCCCGGCTGTACTATATGATTTGGCTTCAGAGCCTGGCTGTTTAGATATAGACGTTGAACAATTACAAACGTACGTGCTATTGCCATCATTACCTGGGAAATACTTTGCGCATGATGCAGCGACAATATTGTGCAAGGCAATAGAGGAGGAAGAAAATTGCTAACGGGGAAACGAATTGGTTTAGGTATTACGGCCTCCCACTGTACGTATGCGGACGTAGTACCAAAAATCCAAAACTTTATAGATGCAGGAGCAACAGTTGTTCCAATCATTACACACTCCGTTTTACATGCGGCTACGCGTTTTGGCACTGGCGAGGAGTGGATTGCCAAAATAGAGGAATTAACAGGAGAAAAGGTTGTTTCTTCTATTAAAGAGGCAGAACCATTTGGGCCATCCAATCCATTGGATGCGATGGTTATAGCTCCGATGACTGGGAATAGTATTAGTAAATTTGCAAATGCAGCAACAGATAGTCCGGTATTGATGGCTGCGAAGGCAACATTGCGTAACGGTTCGCCTGTTGTTCTAGGTATATCAACGAATGATGCACTTGGCTTAAATGGTATAAATATAATGAGGCTGTTAAATGCTAAAAACATTTATTTTATTCCATTTGGGCAGGACTCACCACATTCAAAACCAAATTCTTTGATTGCTGATTTTGATCAAATGGTCGCGACTGTTTATGAAGCGATTACGGAGAAAAAGCAATTACAGCCCCTGTTGGTACAATATTTAAAATAATTCTCGGATTACACACAATTTTCAGTATTTTTGTGATACAATAGCACACATTATGTAACTTGTATTCAAGGAGAGATGACAGATGACAAAGCAGTTAACAGTTGCTGTAGTTGGAGCAACAGGAGCAGTAGGCACAAAAATGATGGAACAACTAATTAAACGGAATTTTCCGATCGGAGATATTAAGTTTTTAGCTTCAGCACGTTCAGCAGGAAAACCAATCGAATTTAATGGGGAGACATATACAATTGAAGAAGCGACACCTGAAGCTTTTGAAGGCGTCAATGTCGCTTTATTCTCGGCTGGTGGTTCGGTATCAGCAGTGCTAGCGCCAGAAGCGGCGAAACGCGGTGCAGTAGTGATCGATAACACGAGCCATTTCCGCATGGATCCAGACGTACCATTAGTTGTTCCAGAAGTAAATCGAGGTGATCTTGCTAAGCATAAAGGGATTATTGCAAATCCAAACTGCTCTACGATTCAAATGATGGCTGCACTTGAACCTATTCGTCAAGCATTTGGCTTAACAAAAATTATTGTATCAACATATCAAGCAGTTTCAGGTGCAGGTGTTTCTGCTATTCAGGAATTAAAGGCACAAAGTGCAAATTGGGATGCAGGTAAGGATGTAGAAGCAAATATTTTACCTTCTGGTAGCGACAAACGTCATTATCCAATCGCTCGTAATGTCATTCCACAAATTGATAAATTTACAGACAATGGCTTTACATACGAAGAAATGAAAATGATTAATGAAACGAAGAAAATTATGCATTCACCAGAGCTAAAAGTAGCCGCAACTTGCGTTCGCGTGCCAGTCGTTTCAGGACACTCTGAATCTGTTTATCTTGAAGTAGAAAAAGAAGCAACAGTACAGGAAATTTTTGAAGTATTACGCAATGCGCCTGGTGTCGTATTACAAGATGATATCGCAACACAAACTTACCCAATGCCTATTTATGCAGAAGGGGAAGACGCTACTTTTGTAGGCCGTATCCGTCAAGATTTAGACAATAAAAAAGGATTCCACATATGGATCGTTTCTGACAATCTTTTGAAAGGCGCTGCATTGAATTCTATTCAAATTGCTGAAGCAATGCTAGAGGATAACTTACTATAAGAGGGGTGTAAGGATGAATTTAGGTCGAATTGGAACGGCGATGATTACGCCGTTCAAAGAAGATGGCACGATTAATTATCCAGAACTAGAACGTATTATTAATCATTTGATTAATAATGGTACAGATTGTATTGTCGCATGTGGCACAACCTCTGAAAATCCAACTATGTCCACAGAAGAAAAAATTGAAGTTGTACGCTTTACAGTAGAGAAAGTGGCAGGTCGTGTACCGGTTATTGCAGGTACAGGAGATAACGAAACGGCTTACTCTATAGCAATGACGCACAAGGCTGAAGAAAATGGGGCAAATGGTATCATGCTTGTAGCACCATATTATAATAAGCCAAATCAACGCGGTATTTTTGCGCATTTTGAAACGATTGCAAAAGAAACAAGTTTACCTGTCATGCTTTATAACGTGCCAGGACGTACAGGCGTCAATATTGCATATGAAACTTCTGTTGCTTTAAGTAGAATTTCTAATATTGCCTGGATAAAAGAAGCGAGTGGCAATTTAGATCAAATGGGCGATATTATTGAGAATGTTGATTCAGATGATAATTTCTTAGTGTATAGTGGGGATGATGGTTTAACACTCCCACTACTAGCAATCGGCGGAGCAGGAATTATTTCAGTTGCTGCCCATGTTGTAGGGAATGATATGCAATTAATGATTAAAGCGTTTGAAGAAGGAAATCACGAGCTAGCAGCCAAAATTCACCGAGCATTATTACCACTTGTACGTGCGTTGTTCGCACAGCCAAACCCATCGCCGGTAAAATACGCGATGACCAAATTAGGTTTTGATACACTTAATGTTCGTTTACCAATGATGGAAATGACAGATGAAGAAAAAGCAAACTTTGACCGAATTTGGGATACGTATCAAGAAAAAGCGAGAAGCTTTAGAGAAATAAGTACCTTTAGTTAATTTGTAATTAAAGCTAAATAGTAAATATCCTCAGACCGTAGACAAACTCGAAATTTTTAGTTTGTTTATGGTCTTTTTCTTTTGGATATTTCGTAGATGGGTGACACACTTTCCCTAAAAAAATATAGAGTATCCGCCCAATTAGGATAACTGCTTAGGGATGACTGATATTCTCTCAGGTAGGAATCCAAAATCTATCAAGGTATTTGGATCTATTTTTATAGTCAACGATTTATTTATATGGAAGAAGAAAAAATATTACTGAAAAAGGCTTTAACCGCACTATATCCCAATCTACAAAAGCTCGCTTCGCTTTTTTTATATAAAATTAAACCTTTCAAGATGCTACATCCTCCTACTACTTTCCATCTATTAGAAATAAAATTAGCAATAAATTTCTGTTTCTATCATGAAAGATGCATTTTTAATTTGTGAAAAACCTTTGCAAACCTTATAATAAATCTTAAGTGGTTGCTGTTCGGGATATTTTTTAGGAGGAAATAAATTGACAAAAAAGAGAAATGAACTAATTCGTATCATCCCACTTGGTGGCGTTGGCGAAATTGGGAAAGCAATGTACGTAGTAGAAATCGACGAAGAGCTATTTGTAGTGGATAGCGGTTTGATGTTCCCTGAAGATGAAATGCTGGGCATTGATATCGTAATTCCAGATATTACGTATTTAGAAGAAAATAAAGAACGTGTGAAAGGGATTTTCTTAACACATGGTCATGAAGATGCAATTGGCTCAATTGCTTATGTATTACAAAAAGTGAAAGCACCAGTGTACGGATCAAAATTAACAATTGCACTTGCAAAGGAACATTTAAAGGAATTGCCTGCACCACATCAGGTGAAATTCTTTGAGGTTACGAACCGTAGTCGTATGAATTTTAACTCCACGTATGTGACATTCTTCCATACAACACATAGTATTCCCGATTCGTTAGGAGTAGTGTTCCATACATCTGAAGGAGCAATTGTTCATACAGGTGAGTTTAAATTCGATCAATCCGCGACAGGTAAATTTAAGCCTGATTTAGCAAAAATGGCTCAGCTAGGAGAAGAAGGCGTCTTTATGCTGCTATCTGAGTCGAGTGAAGCTGAGCGACCAGGTTATACGACATCTGAGATTGTGATTGAAGAGCAATTATCAAAAACATTCCATTCAGCACCAGGTCGTATTTTAGTTGCTGTTTATGCATCGAATTTTATTCGTATACAACAAGTATTGACACAAGCTCAAAAGTCGTTCCGTAAAGTAGTTATTGTAGGAAAACCTTTAGAAAAAGCTGTGGATTTAGGTGCAAATCTAGGTTACTTAACAGTAGAAGAAGATACAATCATCCCTATCTCAGAAATGCAAAAGTATCAAGATGATGAGATTATTATTATCGCTACAGGTAATAAAGGGGAGCCACTTGACGCATTAGAAAAAGTTGTCCGCAAACATCACCGAGACATTAAAATTAAGAAAGATGATACAGTATTAATTACTTTTACACCGTCTCCTGGAATGGAAGTACAGATGGCTAATACGATGAACTCCATCGCAAAAGCAGGTGCTGAAATTCTGACATCTAGCAAAAATGTACATGTGTCGGGTCATGGTAGCCAAGAGGATTTAAAGTTAATGCTGAACTTAATGCAACCAAAGTACTTTATCCCTGTGCAAGGGGAGTACCGCATGCTTATTGCTCACTCTAAGCTTGCGCAACAGCTAGGTATGCACAAATCACAAATATTCATCGCCGATAAGGGTGATATTGTAGAATATAAAAATGGTAAAATGCGAATGAGTGGCCGTGTACAAGCTGGTAATGTATTAATAGATGGTATTGGTGTTGGAGATGTAGGCAACATTGTACTACGCGATCGTAAATTATTATCACAGGATGGTATTTTCATTGTTGTAGTAACATTAAACCGTGCTCAAAAGAAAATTGCATCTGGTCCAGAAATTTTATCGCGTGGTTTCGTATATGTACGTGAATCAGAGGAATTAATGGTGGAAGCTTCTGAAATTGCGAAAAACGTTATTGAAAAATACGTGGGTAAAGATACATTTGAATGGACAAACATTAAACAAGAAATTCGAGATACACTAAATACGTATTTATTCCAAAAAACAAAGCGCCGCCCAATGATTATCCCAATCATTATGGAATATTAAAAAATAACTCATTGTTGAATGTTTAGTAAGAAGTGAATAAAAAAGGATTTTCTAGCCGAATGAGAACGGTGGAAAATCCTTTTTTTGGCTCATCACCAAAAGTTGGGGGATTGTATTTTTCGTTACAGATGAGATCTTGGAGCGCAGTAAAGGAACGAAGGATAAAAGCATCCGAAAACATCTGTTGTTGCTGTCGCTTCGCTTTCGCACAGACAAAAACCCTGTTGCTGTTGCTGTCGCTTCGCTTTCGCACAGAAAATATTTGGTGCCCCGACGTCCCCGGGAAAATGCCTAGCCTGAACGGAAATCAACCCCACTTTATGGCGATGAGTCTTTTTTTTGAAATAATCAAGTTCTACATGTTATTATTCGCTACATATATAGAATGGACTGTAAAAGAAGGTGAAATAGATGGCGACTAGTAAAAAACGAAAAATCACTAAAGGAAAAGCGAAAACAGAAAAAAAAGAAATGCATCCGCTTATGTATGAAATTTTAGGACTCATCTTAATTGCAGTAGCGGTTATTATGATTTTTGAATATGGCATGATTGGACGTGTCCTACAAACAATAGCTATGTTTCTTGTTGGAAATCTACATTTTGCTGTGCCATTTATGCTTATATTTGTTGCAGTGTTGCTCATGATTGGGCGAAAGAAAATAAGCATTAAGGATCGTCTAATTGTAGGTATGCTCTTAATCGTTATGAGTTTAACCATTTTTAGTCACGGCATTCTTTTTGAACAATTATCAAAATCTGGAGGTTTATTATCAGATTCTGTTTTACGAGAATCTTGGCGAATTTTAATTGATACTGAGGGTGTCATCCATCGAAGTGATGCTCTTGGAGGCGGTATGATTGGTGCACTGTTATTTAGTGCTCTCCATGTATTATTCGAAGCAACAGGTGCGAAGGTCGTTGCATGGGTTATTTTCTTTATCGGATTAATTTTAGTAACAGGAAAGGCACTTGTTCCATATTTAGCGGAAAAAATGCCCGACCTTTTTGGCAAATGGCAAAAGAAACATCGTGATAACAAAAAAAATATGCCAAAGAAACCTAAAAATCGCCGTTCAAGAGTTGAAAGTACGGATGAAATTGCTGCTGTTGATCAAGCGGATGAGATACAAGAGGAAGAAGAAGTGGTTTCCCATGAACCTATTATCTCTGCCTTTACTCAAAATGTGTCTCACGAACGAGAAGCATTTGCAACTGTTGAAAATGGAGAAATTGTAGATGATGTCCATATTGAAGGTGCAGATGCTGTAGAAAATGCAGATTATCAACTTCCTTCATATAATCTATTACAATTACCGCCACAGCATGACCAAAGCGGCGAATATTCTGTCATACAGGCAAATGCGAAAAAGCTTGAGCAAACGTTGCAAAGCTTTGGTGTAAAGGCCAAAGTAACGCAGGTTCATTTAGGCCCAGCTGTAACTAAATATGAAATATTACCAGATGTAGGCGTGAAAGTAAGTAAAATTGTAAACTTACAGGATGATCTTGCCTTAGCACTTGCCGCGAAGGATATTCGTATGGAAGCGCCTATCCCTGGTAAGTCTGCAATCGGCATTGAAGTACCAAATAGTGAGGTAGCCATTGTCACACTGCGTGAAGTGTTAGAATCGAAAGACGGAGCAAAGCCGGAAGCATTATTGCAAGTCGCATTTGGCCGTGATATTACAGGGCAAGCTGTACTTGCTGAACTTAATAAAATGCCGCATTTACTTGTTGCAGGTTCAACGGGCAGTGGGAAAAGTGTGTGTATAAATGGTATTATCGTGTCCATACTAATGCGTACGAAACCTCATGAAGTAAAACTGATGATGATTGACCCAAAAATGGTGGAATTAAATGTCTATAACGGCATTCCGCATCTACTGGCACCAGTAGTTACAGATGCACGCAAAGCGTCTCAGGCTCTAAAGAAAGTAGTGTCAGAAATGGAACGTCGCTACGATTTGTTTTCTCATACAGGTACACGTAATATTGAGGGCTATAATAGCCATGTACAAAAGATGAATGAGCAAACCGATGAAAAACATCCGAAATTACCTTATATTGTGGTAATTGTAGATGAGTTAGCGGACTTAATGATGGTTGCATCAAGTGATGTAGAGGATTCTATTACACGTTTAGCACAAATGGCACGTGCTGCAGGGATCCATTTAATAATTGCAACCCAACGACCAAGTGTAGATGTGTTGACAGGTGTTATTAAAGCAAATATTCCTTCACGCATTGCCTTTGCGGTGTCGTCAGCAATTGACTCAAGAACGATTTTAGATATGGGGGGCGCAGAGCGTTTACTCGGTCGAGGAGATATGCTGTTTTTACCTGCTGGTGCATCTAAACCAAAACGGGTGCAAGGTGCCTTTTTATCAGATCAAGAAGTTGAGTCGGTCGTTAATTTTGTTATAGAACAGCAAAAGGCACAGTACCAGGAAGAGATGATACCGACCGAAGAAGAAACCATTTTAGAGGAAACGGATGAATTATTTGATGAAGCAGTGCAATTAGTGGTAAGTATGCAGACAGCTTCAGTTTCCATGTTGCAGCGACGCTTCCGTATCGGCTATTCAAGAGCGGCTCGTATAGTCGATCAAATGGAACAACGCGGTATTGTCGGGCCTTCTGAGGGTAGTAAACCTCGTCAAGTGCTCATTCATCAGTATGATAATTGATACCGAAATAATGACAAATTAGTGGATAATGCTGTATATTTGTCTATTAATTTGAAAAGGTTATGGATAAAGGGTGAATTCTAAAACAGATTTTATTCAAAACTGTTTATTTCATTCTACAAAAATGTTATATTTATGAACGATTAGTAGGAATGTTGTACATCAGATGTCTGATCTCTGATTTTGGTGGTGATATATGTGACTATTAAAGCAGATCATCGTCATCTCTATCTTCAAGTAATTGATCGTTTAAAGTCTGACATTGATACAGGCGTTTTTAAAGAAAATGAAAAACTGCCTTCAGAGTTTGAATTATCGAAATCACTAGGAGTCAGTCGAGCAACACTTAGAGAAGCGCTACGGCTGTTGGAAGAAGAAAATGTTATTGTGCGTCGACATGGGGTGGGTACGTTTGTAAACCCTAAGCCATTGTTTACATCAGGTATCGAGCATTTATCAAGCATTTCTTCTATGATCGAGGCAGTAGGTATGGAACCCGGTTCTCGCTTTTTAAAAGCGACGGAAAACATACCTTCTGAGGAAGATTTAAAACGCTTCCAATGTGATGACGGAGATAAAATACTCACGATTGAACGTGTCAGAACAGCAGATGGTGAACCAGTAGTATACTGCATTGACAGATTACCTGCAAGCTTTCTGCCAACTGACTTTGTAGAAAAAAAAGAAGTTTCACTTTTCTCCGCACTTGAACAATCCGGTAAAATTCATGTTGCCTATGCTGTGACATATATTGATCCAGTTGGGTATCATGAGCAAGCATCACCGATTTTAAATTGCGGTCGTGAAACAGCTCTT
>Ga0209676_1001704_pt1 | contig 19032 bp, 21 predicted proteins | sample AraplaCvi_mLB_r2_FD_184282 | JGI IMG/M metagenome (GOLD analysis project Ga0209676, IMG submission 184282) | Arabidopsis root microbial communities from North Carolina, USA - plate scrape MF_Cvi_mLB_r2 (SPAdes) (version 2) | ecosystem: Host-associated > Plants > Roots > Endosphere | place: USA...
GTCCAAGCCCCACTGGCGCTTCGTTCTTCCCCGACTACCATAATGATAAAACCATAAAAAAATTGGTCAACCAGTAAAAACTGGATGACCTTATAATACGAACTGGCACGTTAGTTGAAGATCACGAGTCACACATAAGTGGCTCTTTTTTTTGAAGAGATGGATGCTCATTAAAAAATCCTCTTATTCCTTATTCAACTAACTGGGCGTTATTTAAACTACATGATCGACTTTTTAGTCGATTTTTTTATTGTACTAACTGACAGATTATTCGAAGAAAGAATACGCATAATACGTATTAAAATTTGCTATTAACCTAGAATGCTTTCGGTTAGAATATGAAGATGCGGAGTGCATAAAATGTCTAAAAAGTATTATTGGGAGATTAAAAATGAAGAGAAAAATTTTATGGATAATAGGTACTTTTATAATAGTATTTGGGTTGAATTTTGCGTGTTTAAAACCATCTTCTTTGAACAAATTTCCAGTTCCACTTACTGCACAAATTGAAAAAACTTTTGATGATAACAGTGTTTCATACGAATGGAATGGAATTAATAGGTTGTACCATTTTCAGGTTCAACTAGCTGGTTGGCGAAAAGTTGACCAATTCGGTTCTGATATAGTTTATAAAAAAGGTAAGAATAGAGTTCACCTACTTACATCTAGGGGAAGTTTCCATATCTACAGAGATAACTGAATTAGGTAAGTCTTTATTGAACTAACTGGCGCGTTAGTTCAACAAAATAAGGGGCGCAGGTGAAGTGAACCCAAAAAGTTAGACAAATAGTTTTTATACAGTTTGGAAGTTTTGTTGAACAAGATATAAATTTAACATTTTAAAGTAAGAGCATCTCTTTGTAATGAGAAATGCTTTTTATTTTTGTCAAAATTAAAAGGATATTTCAAAAACAATAATAATATAATAAAAAACAATACGAATTTATTGTAAAACGATATATAATAAGTTAAAATCATTTTGTCATTGAATAAGTGAGGTGTTTTAAATGAATGTTAAACGAGGTTCAACCACTTTCTTAAAGGTAATTATTTTTCTGGCTGGAATTGCAGTGCTTGCTTTGTGTATCTGGTTGCCTGAGATAGCCGTTAGAGATGCTAGAGTACATCCAGATACGGCTTACTTCCTAATCCCCTTTTTAGTATGTGCATATGGATTCTGTATTACGTTTTCTGTTGCGTTGTATCAAGCATTTAAACTATTAACCTATATCGAGAAAAACAATGCTTTCTCTGAATTATCCCTTAAATCTTTGAAGATTATAAAGAAATGTGCTTTTACAGTCATTTTCCTCATTTTGATCGGAATAGTAAGCTTAAGGGTGCTTGCTAAAGTTACCGAAAGTGATGATGCAGCGGGCCCTACATCATTATGTCTAATGGGTATTTTAGCAACAAGTATCATCGCAGCCATTGTGGACGCACTTCAAAAGCCATTAAAAAATGCCCCTGATATAAAGTCAAAAAATGAATGATTAACTGATATGAAAGACTTTGGTTTGTCAGCCAGGTGATTTTTGGAGTAGTGCGATAAAATTAGCGATACTTGACCTTGTTGAACTAACGAGCGCATTAGTTGAACAATTAGATGGCTGCTTCGGTAGCCTATTTTTTTTACCAACTGGCAGTTTAGTTTTCAATTTTAAAAGGTTTTCTAGATAATTAATTGAATATATATATTGATTATTCACCATTTTGGGGAGGTTCCTTAGCTTTACTTTATTGCTGTATATCAAGTAAATGATTCCTTCGTTGTAAGAAAATGTTGTGATTCTGGATATACCTGGCATGAATTGGAAGGAGCAACGATTAATAAACTTCCGCAGTGTAATTGTGAAATTGTAACGACAGGGTTAACCAATAATGAAGCTTTTTTTATTATATAAGTTTCATTAGGTCATAATTTAAAGTTTTCGAGAGGGGAAATTATATGAATCCTATTTTATTAGATGTTCCGTTACAAATAGAAACAGACAGACTAATTCTTCGAGCTCCACTTCAAGCTGGTGAGGGGAATGTAGTAAACCAAGCTATTGAGGATTCAATTAGTGAGTTAAAGCAATGGTTACAATTATTCCAGTCAATTCCTACTGTTGAAGAACTGGAAATTCTCCTGAGAAATGCCCATATTGATTTTTTGAAAAGAGAAAGCCTTCGCTATCTTATCTATCAAAAGGGTACTAATGAATTTATAGGAACTGCTAGCCTTCACGGAATTAATTGGAAGATTTCTAAATGTGAAATTGGATATTGGATTAACACGAAATTTAGTGGCAATGGATATATGACAGAAGCAGTAAGTGAGTTAACAAACCTTGGCTTTCAGCAACTCAAATTTAGAAGGATTGAAATACGATGTGAATCTAAAAATACTAAAAGTCGTACGATCCCTGAAAAACTAGGTTTTGAGCTTGAAGGGATATTACGTAATGAAGATCTTTCAGCTGACGGTAAAACTCTAACTGATACCTGCATCTATGCAAAGGTAAATTAAACTAAAATTTTAAAATGACTTGTACAACTAATGAGCGCGTTAGTTCAATATAGTGAGTCACAGCGGTGGCTCATTTTTTATTAATAATTAATAAGAAACAGTTTAATAAATAATAAAGGAAAATAATGATCATGAGTTGAATTATTAAGTTTTAGAAATAGTATATAGGGCGGTAGTCAATTAATTAATTATCGAAAACAAATATATGAAGTATTTAGGGAAAACGGAGATAAAAATTTATTTGATTTGCCTTACGAAATTAGGTGGAGTATTACACTATAATATATACAAAGGCAGTACAGAACAATTAGAAACCTCTTATGATAGACCTATGAAATAGATAGTTAAGGAATTTATTAAATACAATTGATATAAAAAGTAACAATTCCTTATTCAACTATAAAAAAGCCTAATTTCTCGGTATTATAAGTGAGAAATTAGGCTTTAGTTATATAAATAAAGCGCGCTTTAGTGGAATACTCAATTTCAAGATAAACTTAAAGACAATAATAATGATCAACGCCCCCCACAATCAAATAAAGGGATGTTTATTGGTGATTTTCAAATGCGAAAGTTGAGTTAATCATTTGTAGTGCATTGTTAGTCATAATAATTTTGATTTGTTTTTCTTTTATTTTATGCTTTCTTATGTTAACTTCAGGAATTGTGTATATAAAACCGTTTTCTATCATCTTCCAAAGCATTTTTCTTGAAACGTTTAATTTCTCTTTAAGTAACTTGTCTAGGCGAAGATTAAAGTTATATTGTGACTCAATGTTAATAAATATTTCTTCCGAAAGTCTTTTATATAAATCAATGTTTTCGCCTTCTACGATATAATCAATGTTAAAAATTAATTCTGCTTGATTACTACTAAGTGTGTCCATATCGAAGGCATATTTCCATGCTGTTTCCATATCATTTCTTGACATTTTGTCAAATAAGCTTTTATCTATATCTACTGGGTTAATGCGAGAAAAGATAGTTACGTTCCATGTAGAATCACATTGATTACATTTATAAATTAACCATACATCTATTTTTTGTTTATTCGCATTCATTCTAAAAAGTTCACTACAATAAAATTCCTTTTTTTTTCCGCATTTATTACAGTTCCTTAGAACCAATGGTGTGCTCTTCGGCTGAATAGACCAAGTAATTAAATTTTTTTCATTACTAGAGTATTTTTGTTTAAAACTCATCACTTTCACCTCGAAAAATGTATTGAACATTCCAAAAGTTATTTGTGTGAAAGTGTTATCTTATCATTGGACTCACCCCTTTGATAAATTTAGAAATTAACTAATGAAGAATTCATTGGACTATACCTCACTTTCATTTAAGAATAACTTTTAAACTATCAAAATTATCCTCAAACACAATACGTTACTTCAGAATCTGGGATGGTTCTTATTCAAGACAAAACAGCCTGGCTACAGCTTTACGTGAGATGGGCCGAATAGATAAAACGATCTTTATTTTGAATTATATTTCGGATGAATCATTCACATTCCGATGTTGTGGTGAATAATAAATCTTTTTGGAGAGGATACATTAATATAGAATGTAAGAAATTATTGCTGGAATATGCTATCTTACTTCCGATAATTCGCATTAATATGGCTGAAGTAGATTATGAAATACTACTCAAAGATTTGGAAACTGAACTTGAAAATTATTCAACTAACGAGCGCATTAAAAAAGATCGACAATTTTGTCGGTCTTTTTTTTATACGCTACTTGGCAGTTTAGTTAAATAAGAAAGGTTATAGTTGATATGCTAAAATTTAAATTGAAGGAAAATAGAATATTTGTAGATTTGTTATTGAAAGAAGGGGAATAGGATTAACTATAAAAAGTAATATTGATAACGTTGATAATATTAGTGTGTTTTGTGGGGATCATACAATTAGAAAATAAAGGTTATTTCGACAAAGTTGACAATATTCGAGAGCCGATATCCATGAAGACAAACGATTGGAATTATTTAGCTATAGAAGGGAATGAAATGAGTGTAGAAAAAATCGTCGTATACTCTCCAGGACATACTTTTGGAATTGATCATAATAATACCTATTTATTGTGTAAATTAATACTTGAAAATCAAAATAAAATTTATGAAAATCCTAAAGACAATTCAATTAAAATTTATTTGCGATTTAATGAATTATACGTAATTAATAGCTTGTATGATATTGATAAATATAATGGAAAAGAATCAACTTTCTATGTAGATAGGTCATTGCTAAACGAACTTAAAAAAATTCATTATACGAATATTGGACACCGAATCAAGTAATATTCTAATAACAATCTATATTACCTATTCAACTAGCGAGAGCGTTAGTTGTACAAGGAGGGGCTATTTTTATGTAGTCCTTTTTCTTTTACAGTAAATTAAAAGATGGTGAATGGTTTTCCGGAACAATAAAAAAAAATCCTTAATAATTAAGCGAACTGAGAATAAAAACAAAAAGAGATTGATTGTAAAAATGTCTTTCGCATTTCTAGTATATTCTTATTAACCGAATGGTAATATAGTTCATTAAGTAAAGGACTTTTTGGAATTAAATGGAATATAATACAGGTAATATTATGAACATGTATCATAATACGAGAGGATGAATTAAACGTGATATGGATTGCTGGAGGTATTTTAACTGTGATTGCATTTGGTTTTTTTATGGAAAAGAAGTTTGGAACTGGCGCACCAAATAAAAGTGATAATCAAACAATGAGTGAAGAAATTGGGAGAGACACGACAAATCCCAATAATGCGAATAATATTGGACCATATTAAAAAGTACGATTTCACCAAAAACTCCCGTTAAAAGTAACAAAGATATAATGAATGAAGAAATTCAATAAATACATATAGTAATAATCGTCCTATGATTTGAAATCATTACTGAAATAAATAAATCCTAACTTGAACTAACGCATGCGTTAGTTGAACAGCGAGAATAAGGAAATAAAAGAAAATACTTAACAAAGGAAAATTTTGTTTTTGTAAGTGATGAACGTTTGGTGTTTTTTATTGGTGATTACTAATATAATCATGGCAAAATTCCTATACTAATAAAAAAGAGGTGATTTTGATGGGAAAATGGAATGAACAGGCCGCACCAAATAATAATTTATCATCTAATACAATCAAGTCATCTGAAATTCTGTTAGGTAAGAAGGCAGAACATGAATTTTCAGAAGAGTTGTCCGATGGTGGTGAAAGAGATCAAAACATTCAGATACTCAAAAACATTTCTAAATAGGAACTACTGATGCAACGGTGACGATCAAAAAAATCGTCACTATTTTTTATTTCCATAAACTTAGAATTTCTTAATACCTTATTCAACTAACTAGCGCGTTTGTTGAATGCAAGAGTCACAGTTGTGACTCTTTTTTTTGATGTAAATAATGAGAGATGTCATAAAAAATTCTTGAAACAAAATTGTATAATTATGGTAAATTTATATATAAAGTAAGTTAAGGAGCATTAATATGATATTAAATTTATTGTTTCCACTTATACTATTTCTCTTGATTATTGGCATTGGGTACTTATTGGTTAAGTTATTTAAAAGGAAAATAAATATTTTTTTCAAATTGTTACTGGTTGTTATTGGAACTGGAGTAATAGTAATATACTGTTTTATTTGGTTTATCGTTAGTACCTGGATTGCGGATCCACAAGAAATGGAAAATGCTGTTTCATTAGCAGAAGAATATATAATTGACACAAATCGAGATAATGTAGAATTAAATGGTAGTTATTTTGACGATGGTGGAGTTTTCCCCTTTGAATATGCTACTAAAGCAAAAAACACTAAAGATCAGACGGAGTTTTTTATTTATTTTAATGATAGGTCTCAACGAATGGAAGACAGCTATGTTGCAAAGAAATGGGAGAATGAATTAAGAAAAAATACAAAAGGATATATAAAACAAAAGTTAAAGAAAATAGAAAAAATTTATATTAAGTTTGATGAATCAGTTGGTTACGTTTATCAAGTGGATCCAAACCAGCCAAGTAGTTATAAAAATTACGATGCAACCCCTTCAATTGATATTGAAATCCCACGAAAGGAAAAAGAGGATGATATAAGGTTATTTAATGAAATATTGACTTTTCTACAAAATGAGGCGAAACTTACACATGCAAAATTATCAGTTACATATATGAAAGAAGGAGTTCTAGTCGAAAACGAAATATGGGAAGGTAGTTTTTAGTATCAATATTTATATTTGAAAAAGTTAAAGATGGGATTGAAGTAAATAGAACAAGTGGTTGTAATATTAATTAAGTAAAAGTAATTTAGTGTTTTTCTTATACAACTAAATGGCGCGTTAGTTGATGATTGAGAGCAGCCTTTGGCTGTTCTTTTTTTATTTAAGCAAGCAAATAGCAGCATTGGTGAGAAATAAAGGTTTCTATCATTTATTGTGGAATAAATAATGTGAATGGTAATTAATACCATTAATAAAACAAATAAATTAAAGGAATTAGGTGCAAATGAACATAAATATTTCACAAAGCAATTCATATATCCAAAATAATAATAGTTTCTCAGGTACAGCATTGGTTAAAGATAATGAAAAAATTTTGTTGGATATAAGTTTTGGCTATGCCAATCGTTCCGAACGCTTAAAAAACTTAACATCAACCAGATATGGCATAGCCTCGGGATGTAAGCTCTTCACATCAATATCAATATGTCAGCTTGTGGAAAAAGGATTACTTTCCTTTGATTCTACTTTAAGTGAATGTCTTGATATAAATTTTCCAAATTGGGATGAAAAGATAACCATTCATCATTTACTGACACATACTTCCGGAATACCAGATTATTTTGATGAAGAAGTCATGGATGATTTTGAGGAACTATGGATCAACCACCCTATGTATCACATTAGGTGTTCGAGAGACTTCTTACCACTTTTTCAAAACGAGCACATGAAATCAAAAATGGGAGAGCGATTTCACTATAATAATGCAGGGTATATATTGCTAGGTTTAGTTGTAGAGCAATTAAGTGGGCTTTCATTTACTGACTACGTTGAAGCAAATATTTTTAAAAAAGCTGGTATGGTGAATTCGGGGTATTATGCGTTTGATGCTCTTCCTGAAAATACAGCAATAGGTTATATTGATAATTCAGACGGAACATGGAAATCAAATATTTATTCGTTACCAGTTAAAGGTGGCCCGGATGGTGGAGCATATGTTACAGCTAAAGATATGGTGAGACTATGGGAAGCACTAATTAACCACAAGTTACTAAATGAAGCACTTACCAATCAGTTATTAACAGCTCACACCCAAGTTAAAGAAGGTAGTTTTTATGGTTACGGTATATGGATTAAGAAAAATGAAAATGGCATCGTTAAGTACCATGTCATGGGCTATGATCCTGGAGTTAGCTTTCATTCTGCTTATTTTCCTAACTCATCTTTCAAAGTTGTTGTATGCTCAAATAAGTCAGCAGGAGCGTTTGACATTATGAACCGAATTGAAGAAGAATTGACAAAGTTTAAACCATTATAAGTGAAGAAAATAGTGAAATAAACTATCTATGTGATATCTAATAATCTTGTATAACTAATGAGAGCGTTAGTTATATAAGTAAGGGCTACATTTTTGTAGCCCTTTTTCTATTATCTGTAAAAGTCAGTGTATGTTTTTCGGGAGGATTATGAAAAAGTGATTTTATAATAGCTGATATATAAACATCGCATTCCGGCAGATAATGAAAAATCACTATGAAATAAATCATTGTATATATTAGAAGTAGTGAGTAGTTTGATTGGCAGGGCACATTATTGTAATGATGAACAGAAAAGTATGGGTAATTAAACGAAAAAAAATCCTTCTAATTTAAGAAGGATTTTTTTTATCCACCGACAGTAGATTCATCAAATAACAAATATATAAACACATAAGAAATGCGCCAAACTACCAAGCATAATAAATATATGAAATATTTCATGGAATCCCCAATTTTTAAATGATAAAAATTTAGGTTTTAGACCATAAATTACACCACCAACTGTATAGAAAATCCCGCCTAAAATGAGTACCGCTAACCCTTTAAAACTAATTGCATCAGCTAGGGGCACTGAAGCGATAATTATTACCCATCCTAAGGCAATATATAATGAAGTAGACAACCATCTTGGGCAGTTAAACCAAATTAACTTAAATAAGATCCCACATAATGCAATAAAGACCACGATTGAAAACATAATCCAACCTGTTAAACCGTTTAAACTAATTAAACAAAAAGGTGCGTACGTACCTGCAATTAATACAAAGATCATAGAGTGATCCATACGTCTTAGGAAGGCAATCACCTTATCGTTCGCTAGTACCATATGATAAGTTGTGGATGCCGCGTATAAGAGAATCATGCTTACACCAAAAACTACAACTGCTGATATATGTAAAACAGTTCCCCCAGTAAAAATGGTTTTGAATAACATTGCAATTAATCCACAAAGTGACAGGACAGCCCCAACTAAATGAGTTAGGGAATTGATTGGTTCACGCATATAATTCTCCATATTTTTCTCCTCCAACTATGTTACATAGTATTAATAACTACATACTACGTTATCACTGATTACATAACATAGTCAAGTGTTTGAATTGGAAAATTTTTATGTTAAAATATACTTACATATGAAAATAAAAGATATAAACAGAGGTTACTATGATAAAAATTAATGACTTAATAGAAAAACTAGATTTAGATAAAAAAATAGAACTGGAAGATATACCTGAAATTGATCTATATATGGATCAAGTTATTCAACTATTTGATAATAAGTTTGCGAAAACGGATTCAGACGAAAAAATCCTAACCAAAACGATGATTAATAATTATGCTAAAGCAAAGTTACTGTTTCCAATTAAAAATAAGAAGTACACGAAGAAACATATCATTTTAATTAGTTTGATCTATCATTTAAAAGGTGCATTATCAATTAATGACATAAAAGATACATTAAATGGACTTAACAAAAAAATACATGAAGAAGACGATTTAAATATAGACGATTTATATAATAGCTTTTTAGAAATTAACGAAAAAAATGTTACAAATTTCAAAACCGATTTACAATCAAGAGTTAATGATGTTAGTAGTCTTTTAAATGAATCTGACCAGAAAGACTTAGAATATTTTGAGCAATTATTATGTATAGCTTCATTTGTAAATATTAGCAATTTATATAAGAGCGCTGCAGAGAAGTTAGTGGCAGAAATCCAATTTAAAGATAAATGATGCAATAATAAGAACCAGTAGCAAAAGATTGCTATTGGTTTTATTTGAAGCAAGATAACAGATTATTATCGATATGTTGCTCTTTCATTCATAGTTTCAACTTCTTAAATGACTTAGCGGTTATAATATAACGACAGGTTAAAGCAATTGATTGGTACGGATGATTTCGAAATTTTGGCAGTTAAATGCGGACTGTTAAAAAAGATTCAATCAATTTCTTAATGAGCATTAGGAGGTTAACAAAATGAATCATAAAATTTACTGGACATTATTGACACATAGAGACTGGAAAATATATATAGCGGCAACAGAAGAAGGATTATGTTTTGTTGGGTCTTTAAATCAATCCTTTGATGAACTGAAAGAATGGGCAAAAAAGCGTTTTCGCAACGTAGAACTGATTGAAAATAATGGTGTTTTACAAAGCTATTCAGAAGAAATCATAGAATTTTTAAAAGGGGATCGACAACAATTTTCAATTCCAATGGACTTTCAAGGTACACAATTTCAACTGGAAGTATGGAACGCTTTAAACAACATTCAATATGGTGAGACAAAAACATACAAGGATATAGCCGATATGATCAACAATCCAAAAGCAGTTCGTGCAGTTGGAACTGCTATCGGTAAAAATCCATTATTGATTATGATTCCATGTCATCGTGTAATTGGTAAGAATGGTACACTTACCGGCTATCGGGGTGGATTAGCTATGAAGAAGATGCTCTTAAAAATGGAACAACAATATAAATCTGTTTAATATGTTCCTTAGAAGTAAGTTGAAATTTTAGCATTAAAACATTATCTAAAATAACTTATTAATCTTTTTATGAAAAAGAGTCATCAAACAAAAACAGACCAATATACCCTTGGTCTGATTTTTTTATCTTTCCCAAATCTGTTTTTTTTGATAATTGTTCCCTAATATCACTACTTTATTTATATCTTTATAATTTCCTTCTATACTAATTTTTCCATCTTTAATCGATTTACCATATTCATTAACTAGGGCTCCTCGGAATTTGAGATAAACAATATGATCTTTATAAGTTTTGTCTATGCCACTAATCATGATTCCGCTCTTAGGGTTTGATGCATGAAGATCAATTACATTCTCAGAAACTTCAACTTTATTAATCAATAAAAAATTTGTATCTTGAGTGATGCCCCGGAAAAAATTGAAATAGATAAAAATTGATAAAATGAATATAACAGATGCAATTATATAAATTATTTTTCTACCCATTTTCAAACCCATCCTATCCGCAGAATATTAAATTGATACATTCTATTAATTTATAGAAAATCCTTTCTTAAAATCACTAAAATTTGGTATTTTTAAGTTAGACATATTTTAATTTCTTACTTAAAACATTTTTTGAATGGAGTTGTATCATGATGCCGGAAGTAAAAATTATGCAAAATGATGAAGAAATCATGCTTACTTTTCATACAGTTAAACAACTAAGACCTCATTTAGATCAAACTGAATACGTTACTAAAATCAGACGTTTAATGGAAAGACATGATTATACATTAATAGCGGTCGTTGATGAAAATGAAGTAATGGCTGTGGCAGGTTATAGATTAACTGAATCATTAGCATGGGATCAATACTTATATGTTGATGATTTAATTACAAACGAAAGCAGCCGTAAAAATGGATATGCTCAATTATTATGGAATTGGTTAATTGAAGAAGCCTTGAACAAAGGATGTAAACAATTCCATTTAGATTCAGGTGTTAATAGATTTGATGCACACCGTTTTTACCTTAAGAATGGTTTAGATATTACATGTCATCATTTTCAAAAGAATATTGATTGATTAGTTATTTTAAGCAATTTTTATATTTTCTGCTTACAGTCATAACGATTTTTCCTAAATTTAGTATTGTCATCAATCAGTGATATACTAATTTCAAACAGCAATAGGGGGCAATAAAGAAATGGTTGAAAAAAATTCAAAACGGCTTGCAAATCTATCTTTGTTGGTTGCATCAACTGGATTTGTCGCAACAATGCCGTTTCAAGCAAAAATCATTCAAATATTATCAGGAGGGTTTGAAGCTGCACTAGTAGGGGGACTTGCCGATTGGTTCGCTGTTACAGCAATGTTTAGACACCCACTTAATATACCGATCCCACATACAGCTTTACTTCCTAAAAATAGAGCTAAAATCACTGAAGGTATTTTGTCTTCACTGAATAATCAATGGCTTAGTAAAGAAAGTTTAATTGAAAAAGTAAATGAACAAAAATGGATTGAAAAAGGTGTAGATTCTTTTGAAAATATGCTGAATGATGAAGAGTCTAAAGAAAAAATTATATCTTCCATACAAGAATTTGGCACTTCAATTCCAAAGGAATCAATTGAAAAAATCATTCAAGATTCATTACATACAACCCTTAAATCTATATCAAGCGAAAAAATTTGGAGCAATGTGATCGACAAGGTTTTCCAGAACGAGTGGGATGAAAAAACATATGAATTTTTAATTGATAAAATTGAAGATTATGTAAAAATGCCACATATAAAAGAATTGATTGGAAGAGAAATCATTCAATTTATTGAAAGAAAATTTTTTATGATTAAAGCTTTTCTACCAATGATTGGCGAAGAAAAGATTATTGAATTTATTCATAATGGATTACTTGATTTATTAATTGAATTAAAAAATCCAGAAAGTGATCGACGTAAAACAATCCTTTCATTTATTCGAATTGAAGCTGAGAAAAGTAAAACAAATGAAAATGTTATAAGACAATTAGATGAATGGAAAAATAGTGGGGCTACCTATGCAATACAAGAAGTTACAAATTGGATTCAAAATAAATTAGCGGATCGTACGTATATTTTTAATACATTGCTCCGTTTACTTGATTTTATTAAAAAATCTGGTTGGGTAAATAAAATAGACATTAGCTTTAAAAAAATCTTATATCAATTAATTGAAAAATATCACTATAAAATTGGCGAACTAGTCCGAATGAATATAGAAAAATTATCTACAGAAGAAATTACAGATTTATTAGAAAACAAGATCGGAAAAGATATTACTTGGATTCGTGTAAATGGAGCAGTATGTGGGTTTTTAATTGGGATTATTTTATCTACAATTCAAATCATCTTCAAATGACCTTCTAGAGAGACATTTGGTCGAAATACTTTAATTTTAAACCAAATCATTTTAAAGCCTTGGGTAACTTTACATAGTTATTCAAGGCTTTTTTGATATATGTCGAAAAAATTTTAACCAAATTCTTGAATTTTAAGCATTTTATTGGTAACTAAAATTTTTTTCTTGTATTATAGGGAGTGTGAAAAAATATTTTTCGAGAATTAATGACAAATAACTTCATTTGAATTAACTATTTCTCAAAGATATATATTTACATTGAAATCCTTCTGACTAAATTAAACGGATCAACCCTTCATTAAAATAGGATTTTTCAGTACTTTTAATCAAAGAATTTCAGATACATTTTACAATTTAATATACAACCGAACTTTTTATGTCTTTAAAAAGATAATAGATAAATAGATTAAAAGGTTCGAACTTAGGGGGTTTAGTAATGGATTCTATGTCATTTGTATTATTTGGAGGTACAGGTGATTTAGCAAAACGAAAAATTTATCCTGCTTTATATAATTTATTTATTGATCAGAAAATGCCAAAATCATTTTCAATAATTGGACTCGGTCGAAAAGAGATTTCAGATAAAGAGTTTCAGCTACAAGTGAAACAATCACTTCAGACATTTTCTAGACGTGAATTAGAAAGTGACGAAAAAACTCAGGCTTTTCTCGAATCAATCCGTTATCATCAATTAGATATTACAAAAAAAGAAGGATTTCTTGATTTGTTAAACCTTGTGAAAAAACGCGAACTTGAATTAAATATTCCAGAAAACAGATTATTTTACTTATCTGTAGCCCCTGAATTATTTGAAACAATCGCATTTAACATTAAAGATAGTGGCTTAGGCACTACTAAAGGATGGAAACGTCTAATTATCGAAAAACCGTTTGGACGAGACCTTAAATCTGCAAGAGATTTAAATGAGAAATTAAGTAAATCTTTTAACGAAGATGAAATATATAGAATTGACCATTACTTAGGTAAACCAATGGTTCAAAATTTAGAAGCTTTAGAATTAGCGAACCCAGTCCTTCAGGCATTGTGGAATAATCAATTTATTGCAAATGTCCAAATCACTGCAAGTGAAACTGTTGGGGTGGAAGAAAGAGCTGGTTATTATGATAATGCCGGTGCAATTCGTGATATGTTCCAAAATCATATGCTTCAGTTATTAATGATGACTGCAATGCACTTACCAAAAAATGTTACAACAGATGAAGTGCGTACAGAAAAACGTAAAGTTTTAGAAGCACTTAGACCGATGACAAAAGTTGAAGTTACATCTCATGTTGTTCGTGGTCAATATGCATCAGGGGAACAAAATGGTAAAAAGCTTTTAGGATACAAACAAGAGCCTGGAATTGACATTTCATCTCAGAATGATACGTTTGTAGCTGCTCGATTATGGATTGATAACTCATTCTGGAAGGGTATACCATTTTATATTCGTACAGGTAAACGATTAAAAGAAAAATCGACGCGTATTGTGTTTGAATTTAAAAACCCAATGCAAGATGATCTATTTAAAAAGAGAAATGAATTAGTTGGACCAAATCTTTTAGTAATTGAGATTAATCCAAGCGAAAGAGTTTCATTCTATTTAAATAGCAAAAACATTGATGGGAAAATTGAACCTGTTCGTGCAGATTATTTAGCAAATGCCGCTGACCAACCAGAAGCTTACGAATTACTAGTACATGATGCAATTCGCGGAGATGCGAAGTTTTTTGCACACTGGAAAGAAGTAGAATTAGCTTGGCAATTTGTCCAACCAATTCTAGAGGCATTTGAAGAAAATTTAACACCACTTCATTCATATAAAGCTGGTTTATTTGGCCCCGATGCATCTAGTCAATTATTGGCTGAAGATGGATTTAAATGGTGGCTTGACTCGGGTTCAGAAGAATCTGATCTCAGTGAAAATAAGAAACTAAAAAGGAGTATCTAAAAATGAATACAACTATTGATACTTTAGCAATTAACACAATTCGAACATTATCAATCGATGCGATTAACGCAGCAAACTCAGGACACCCTGGACTACCTATGGGTGCAGCACCAATGGCATATGCTCTTTGGGCAAAACATTTAAAACACAATCCAAAGAGTTCTAAATGGTTTGACCGCGACCGTTTCGTACTTTCAGCAGGACATGGTTCTAGTATGTTATACAGCTTGCTACACGTAGCAGGTTATGATGTATCGATCCAAGATTTAAAGGATTTCCGTAAACTAAATAGTAAAACACCTGGACATCCTGAATTTGGACATACTGATGGTGTTGAAGCTACAACAGGTCCATTAGGACAAGGTATTGCAACAGCTGTAGGTATGGCAATGGCAGAAGCTCATTTAGCTGCTAAATTTAACACGGATAGCCATTCAATTATTGATCATCACACTTATGCACTAGTTGGTGATGGCGATTTAATGGAAGGTGTTGCTTATGAAGCAATGTCACTTGCGGGTCATATGAAGCTTGGTAAATTAGTAGTGCTTTATGATTCAAATGATATTTCTTTAGATGGTACATTAAATCTTTCGTACTCAGAAGATATGCAAAAAAGAGCAGAATCATTTAATTGGCACTACTTACGTGTTGAGAATGGTAACGATCAAGAAGAGATTTCAAAAGCAATTGAGCTTGCGAAACAAAACACTAGCCAACCAACTATTATTGAAATCAGAACGATTATCGGTTTCGGTAGTCCAAAAGTTGCTGGTACTAATAAAGCACATGGTGCTCCACTTGGTATCGAAGAAGCGAAAGAAACGAAGAAAGCTTATGGATGGAACTATGATGAAGATTTTTATGTTCCAGAAGAAGTTAAACAGCATTTTAGCGAGATACAAATTAAAGGTAGTCAGTTAGAATCTGAATGGAATCAATTATTTAATCAATATCGTGAGGCTTATCCAGAATTAGCTGCTGAATTAGAGAAAGCAATTAATGGAGAAGTTCTGATCGATGCTAATGGAATTTTAACGTTTGATCCTCAAAAAACGGTTTCTACACGTGTAGCAAGTGGTGAAGCAATTAATCACTACATAAAATCAGTACCTGAAATCTTTGGAGGAAGCGCAGACTTATCTCACTCTACTATGACAGATATTAAAGATGAGAGTAAATTTGCTGTTGAATCTTATGCAGGTCGCAATATTTACTTTGGTGTTCGTGAGCATGCAATGGGTGCAGCTGCAAATGGTATGGCCTTACATGGCGCTGTAAAACCTTTCGTAAGTACATTCTTTGTATTTAATGATTATTTACGTCCATCAATTCGTTTAGCAGCATTACAAAAATTACCTGTAACGTATGTATTTACGCATGATTCAATTGCAGTTGGAGAAGATGGTCCAACACATGAGCCAGTTGAACATTTAGCAGCATTACGTGCAATCCCAGGTTTAACAGTCATTCGTCCATCGGATGCAAATGAAACATCAAATGCCTGGGCATATGCATTACAAAATACTGAAGGACCAATCGCATTAGTATTAAGTCGTCAAAACTTACCAGTATTTGAGGAAACAGCTAAAAATATTGATAATCTTTCAAAAGGTGCTTATGTTTTAACTGAAACAAATAACAAACCTGACTTAATTTTAATTGCAACAGGTTCAGAAGTAGCACTTGCAGTTGATAGCAAAACTGAGTTAGAAAAAGAAAATATATCAGTTAGAATCGTTGCAATGCCAAGTTGGGAATTATTTGAAAAACAACCTGATGAATATAAAGAATCTGTACTTCCTTCAGACAATACAAATCGTATTTCAATTGAAATGGGAATTTCTTTAGGATGGGAACGATTTGTTGGTTTCAAAGGCAAAAAAATCGCAATTGAAACATTTGGTGCATCAGGTACTGGAAATGAAGTAATGGAACTATTTGGTTTCAGTACAAAAAATGTTGTAAATATTAGTAAAAGTTTATTAAATTCTTAAGCTAATGCAATCAAAAAAGTATTTTGATACTTTTGTCATAAAATTTTTTACTTAGAGAAAAACATATATAGATACATGGATGATTTAGGAGGATATCGTAATGAAAGTAGGATTAGTTGGATTAGGGAAAATGGGTTTAAACTTAGGTCAGAATTTAATGGACAACAACCATGAAGTCGTTGCTTTTGACGTAAATGCTAGTGCTGTAGAAGAAATGAATAAACTTGGTGCTACAGGCGTAACAAGCTTAGAGGATTTAGTAAAAAATTTAGATACTCCAAGAATTCTTTGGATCATGGTTCCACATGCTGTAGTTGATTCAGTTATTAATGAAGTAAAACCTTTCTTAAGTGAAGGCGATATTGTGATTGAAGCTGGTAACTCTCATTATAAAGAATCAATCAGACGTTACGATGAATTAAAAGAATTCGGTATCCGTTTCATGGATGCAGGTACTTCAGGCGGTATGGAAGGCGCTCGTAATGGTGCTTGCTATATGATCGGTGGAGATCAAGATGCTTGGGATATCGTAGAACCAATCTTCAAAGATACTGCTGTAGAAAATGGTTACTTATATGCTGGTAAAGTTGGAAGTGGTCATTTCTTAAAAATGGTTCATAACGGAATTGAATACGGAATGATGGCTGCAATCGGTGAAGGTTTTGAAGTATTAGAGAAAAGTGGCTTCGACTACGATTATGAAAAAGTAGCGAAAGTTTGGAACAATGGTTCAGTTATTCGTTCATGGTTAATGGAATTAACTGAAAATGCATTCTCTAAAGATGCTAAGTTAGATGAGATTAGAGGGGTTATGCATTCTTCAGGTGAAGGTAAATGGACAATTGAAACTGCATTAGATTTACAAGCAGCTACTCCAGTTATTGCAATGTCATTATTAATGCGTTACCGTTCATTAGACAATGATACATTCACTGGTAAAGTTGTTGCAGCTCTTCGTAATGAATTTGGTGGCCACGCAGTTGAAAAGAAATAAATAAGCGTTACAATATAAATATAAAAAATACTTATTTTTTGGAGGAAGACAAACATGAAATTTTTTATCGATACAGCTAACGTAGTTGATATTCAAAAAGCTTATAAAATGGGCGTATTATCTGGAGTTACAACAAACCCTTCATTAGTAGCAAAAGAAGGCGTTAAATTTGAAGATCGAATTGAAGAGATTTTAAAATTAGTTCCGGAAGTAGAATCAGTATCTGCTGAGGTTACACCGCATGCTGTATCTGCTGAAGAAATGATAGCTGAAGCAGATGAATTAATTAAAATTAACGGTGGAGATAAAAACATCACAATCAAACTTCCGATGACACTTGCTGGATTAGAAGCTTGCCGTTACTTAACTAAAAAAGGTGTAAAAACAAACGTTACATTAATTTTCACTGTAAACCAAGCATTATTAGCTGCTAGAGCTGGTGCAACTTACGTATCTCCATTCTTAGGTCGCTTAGACGATATCTCTGAAGATGGTGTATTATTAGTTGCTAGAATTGCTGAATTATTCCGTGTTCATAACTTAGATACTCAAATCATCGCTGCATCAGTACGTCACCCAGATCACGTTACTCGTGTTGCATTGGCAGGTGCACATATCGCTACAATTCCATATAGCGTAATTGAGCAACTTTCTAAACACCCATTAACTGATCAAGGAATTGAAAAATTCGCTGCAGATTGGGAAAAAGCACCTAAACTTTAATCGCAAAGCTTACTAAGCTGATTAAGTAAAAAATAAATAGATCAATTATATAAGACCCCCTTTGTCTGTGATACTGTTTTAGGCTGTAGCTATGATTAAGGGGGTTTTTAAAATAGATTAACCATTTCCATAAAATGAAAAATTAAACATTTTGAGGAGGAGTAGAAATGCAAACAACTAATAGTAAATTTCTAGGTTATATTGGGACTTATACAAAAGGGGAAAGTAAAGGGATTTATCGTTTTACACTTGATACAAACGCAGAAAGAATTATTGATGTTGCACCAGTAGCTACAATAGAAAATCCTACATATGTAACAATAAGTAAGGACAACAAAAACCTTTATTCAGTCGTGAAAGAAGGAGATAAAGGTGGCGTATCTGCATTTTCAATTCATGAGGATAGCGGAGAGCTTGTGAAAATGCAGATACG
>Ga0209676_1001709_pt1 | contig 18961 bp, 18 predicted proteins | sample AraplaCvi_mLB_r2_FD_184282 | JGI IMG/M metagenome (GOLD analysis project Ga0209676, IMG submission 184282) | Arabidopsis root microbial communities from North Carolina, USA - plate scrape MF_Cvi_mLB_r2 (SPAdes) (version 2) | ecosystem: Host-associated > Plants > Roots > Endosphere | place: USA...
GAGAGAAAATTGAACGAAAAGAAAAAACGATTGGAGAAAAAAATCTGTTTCTCCAATCGTTTTAATATTATGTTGGACTTTTTCAGTGGCCTCGTGCAATACCGAACTCATTTTACCCAAGCTGCCTAATGAAATAACCGTGTCTAACTTTTAGGGGTCACTTCAATAATGATGAGTTTTTTTTGTTATTAAGCAGGCATGTCAGTCGGTGTTGGTTTTGCGTAGCCTTCTTTATAGTTATTATCAATTGTTTGACGAATTTCTTTGAGGTCCATACCATCTTTATGCATTTTTGCAGACTGTACAGCAATTTCTAGGCAAACGAGACAACGGGTACCGTGATCATCCCAGACAATTGTTCCATCCTCTCGTTTTTCTTCAATAAAGCAGTTTAAATTGCTTTTATGTCCAGCTGATTCGCCACAGCCACAATAGCAGGGCATCCACTCTAAAATTTCTGTAGATTGTCCAGCGATTTGATACACTAAGCGAATATCTTCTGATTTATTGTTTAAAAATGATGGTAAAACATCCGCTGATGCAGTTTCCTCCTGAATATCTCCAGAAGCATGTGCATGTTCTTCGTGTGAAGCTTCTTTTTGTGCTTCACTCGGATTTTTTTCAACAGCTTGTTTATCTTCACAACAAGCACTTAACACTAATAACGACAAAGCAAAAATAGAAAGAAGTTTTTTCAACAAAAGCGCCTCCTATATGTTTACAATACTCCCATTATAACATTGTTCGTTGAAATATTTACAAGGAGGCAAGTGGAAATCAATGAAATATATCTGATCCGCGTGTTTTGTTCATGAAATGTTCCATTTTCTCACTCAGTAATTTTTTCAAGAAGAAACCAAATAGAATGAAAATGAGCCAGAAGAAAGATAAAAAGGCTAGATCAACCCATACCTTTGACCAAATAATACCACCAACTGCCTCGCGCATCATTTCAATTGCATAAGTGAAAGGTAGAAATGGATTTAAAATTTGGAAAAATCTAGGTAGTAATTCTACTGGATATGTGCCACCAGAACCTGCAATTTGCAGTACTAACATGACAATGGCTAAAGCCTTTCCGACATTTCCGAATACGGATACTAGTGTATAGACGATCGTAACGAACACTAAGCTAATAAATAGCCCAAATGGAATAAAGAAGTAAGGTGCGCTAATGGACCCGTTTAACATAACAATATCTCCAATTGTAATAATGAGCGTTTGAATAAATGAAAAAGTTGCAAATGTTAATAAACGTCCAAAGTATACTTGGCGAATACTGTATTGATCATTATTGTGAATATTTACAGATAGAAGAGAAATTAATAATAAACAACCAACCCAGATGGAAAGTACAGTGTAAAACGGTGTCATAGCTGTTCCATAATTAGCAATTGGAAACATTCTATGTTCCTGAAGCTTAATAGGCTCCTCAAAGAAATCTCGTTCTGCATTAACGTCGTTTTTCAATAATTGAACGATTTCTGAAATGTCAGCTTCACTTTCTAATGTTCTCAGTTTGTCTGCAAGGTCCTTAATTTTTGTACTTAAAGCAGGGAAATTCGTTTGTACTGTACCAAGCGTCTTATTAGCCGTTGCTAACATATTTTTAGCATTTGTTAAACGATCTGTCGCTTGAGGCAGAAAACGTTTTACATTCGTAAGCATTGTTGATGCATTTGTTAATGTATTTTTGGCAGAAGTTAACGTCGTATGAATTTGTGGCTCTAACTGATCGTTATAATGAGTAAGGAATTGCTGCAGATTGTTAGAAACGTTTTGCGCAACGCTTTGCACATCAGCAAGGTCTTTTTTTATCGTTTCGACATCTATCGTATTTAACTGTTGTACTTTACTTGAGATATCCGTTAGTAATGTATTCAGCTGATTTAAAGCGGTTAGAGAGCTAAAAGAATAATCAGTAAAACTAGGATTTGCCTGTAAATCTCCACGTATAGTTTCAAGTTGTTCAATTATTTTATTGTTAGATAGTAAAGTCTTCACATCTTCAGAATTACTTTGCTGTAGTGCGGTCTGGATATTTTGAATCTTGTTTTCAAGCTGTTTACGAGTCGAAGCATCAGCTTGTGTTAATTTTTGAAGTGCTTCAATTGTTTGGATGCTAGCAGTTACTTTCTCACGTGATGCATCTAGCTGGTTTTTAATTGTATCTTTTATTTGCGCAATGGTAGCTGAATCTACATTCGCATTTTGAAGCTTCCCTATTAAATCTGTAAATCGTTGAGCAATATTTTGTACTGCTTCTAGATCTTTTTTGATGATAGGGGATAGCTCATTGAACAATGTATCAGCTTCATTAATCAAATTTAAACCTCGATGGATCGTTGTTAGACCATCATTCGTTAATTTCTCAACTTCAGGAACTTGGGTAATTGTGTGGTTTAGTAATGTCTCAGCTTCTTTTCCACCTTTAGCAGCTTGCGCTAAATATGTTTCGATATCTGGGAGATGATGTTCGATTGTAAAAATATAATTTTCAAATTTTCTAAAGTCGGGAATTTCCCGCTCCATTTCAACACCGACCGTATTAAAAATAGAGAAAAGTGTTCCGCTGACAGTTGAAATAAACTCATTAGATACTTGTTGCGTTAGGCCACTTGCACCTTTACTCGTGATTTTAGGAGCGATTGGATTGATTTTTTCATTTACATAATAATCGATATGTGCTTTTGTAGGTACATTTGACAGTATGGAGGTCAACTTTTGTGAAAAATCATTAGGGACAACGATAACCGCAAAATAGTCCCCATTTTTTAAGTTATTTATAGCTTGTTCATGAGAAGTAAACTCCCAAGTAAAGTTTTGATTAGTACTTAAATTGTCTACTACCTCGTTACCAACATTAATATCTTCTCCTCTAACATTCGCGCCTGTGTCTTCGTTGACAACAGCAATTTTCATGTTGGCAGTATGGGCATAGGGATCCATAGAGGCGTAGATATTAAGCCACGCATAAAGAGAAGGTAAAAAAATGAGCCCACCAATAATGACAGCAACTACCCAGTTTGTTAATATATTATGGATATCACTTTTATAAATTTGAAAAATATTTCGGATAGTGTGTTTCATTTTATTTATCCACTCCACATTCGTATTGAGCATTATAGATGTTATATGTATGTTTCCAAATTTAGAGCGAATTATGTTTGAATTATAAAAAAACTCATTTTGAAAGACTAATTAGTTTACTAGGATTTAAAAACCATTTATAATCAAACGCGAATACACTAAAAATAGGGTTTTTTAGTGTGGAAAGGGAGGAATACATTCTCGTGAAAAAATTACTAATTATTGGCTCGGTAATTGTTTTGTTATTTGCAGCAATTATTGTGCTAACTAAAGTCTCGAACAATAGCAAATTAGCAGGTGCAGAGGAACTTTATGGCGACAAAGATCTAAAACAAGAAACAATTGATCAATTGGATGATGAAAATTACCAAAATATTATGTTACCAGACGAACTTGAAAAAAAATTAAAAGCTGGTGAAGATGTAAATGCTTATTTCTTCAGTCCGACATGTGTGCACTGTAAAGCTTTTACACCAGTGTTAATGCCTATTGCTAAGAAGCTTGGTGTTGATATTGCTCAATTAAATGTTTGGGAATACGAAGATTTATGGAATAAATATCATATTAAGGCGACACCAACTTTTATTCGCTTTGAAGGTGGTAAAGAGGTAAATCGTTTTGAAGGTGCATTACCTGAAAAAGATTTACGTACATTTTTAAATAAAGAAGTATTAAAAAAATAAGCAAAGCTGAGACTGTATCAAAAGTTATTTTTGATCAGTCTTTTTTAACTTCTTTATAGGAAGTCTTTTTTGTAGCGAAAGTGAAGCGGCAGTTACTGAAGTCTTCCACCTCTATTGTTGAAAGAAGTTAAAGCCTCAACCGATTATGGAAGCAATTATGTCGAGGCATAATTGATTTTGTAGTGTATACTAAATATACTGAAGAGTTGTACATTGGAGGAATAATGAATGACAATGGATGATTATTTTTATAATGGTGAGCTAATGAAGTGCTATGAGGTGGCTAAGCAAGTTACTGATGAAAATGAGAAAAAGTTGGCAAATAAATATATAAAATTATTAGAAGAGTATGATTTTTTGAACTATCCAAAACCTACGCTGTCTGTGGAAACCCAACATGCAGAACGAGCAGATGAAAGCTATCCTGAATCGGATACCGTAGTCGAAATTCGTGCGATAAAAGATGAAAGAGAGTTTTCAAATCGTATTAAAGAACTAGAGGGTATAGCGGCAACAGGCACTCCAAATGAAAGAGCCCATTCATTTTTTTCACAGGGTGAACTGTTTTTGTTTGCACATCATTACAACGAGAGTGTTCATTGTTTTAAACAAGCAGTAAAAGAAAACCCTAACAAGGGGTTATATTGGGGGATCACAGGTCAAACAATGCACCGTTTTGGATGGATGCCATTTGATGCACTTGGCTACTTAGAGCAAGCTATTAACTTAGATCCAAATAATGCGCGGTGGAAATGGAATAAAGCACTTGTTCTTATTCAATTAGCGAAGGATTTGCAGATGGCACCGTTTATGGCAAATGCTGCGATTACATTGGAGGAGTCACTAGCAGCGTGTGCTGAGCATCAACGGTCCTTGAAAGATGCTATCCAAAATACAATAGATAATATGGATAGTTATGTATTTTCGTAGCAAATAGAAGATGTCTCAAAAGCTGAGGCATCTTTTTTATCTTCATTCCACATGTTTTTTGTAGCGATACTTTTCTAAAAAAGCCCAATTAGTAAAGATTAATAATCGGTGTAGGATGAAGAACCCCTTGTTACTGATTGAAGTTTTACTTTATTTTATTATTTAGTCCTGTATCTTTATTCTTGTTTTGGTTAAAAAGTTGGTGATTCGTAATGATTTTATAGTATAATTATCCTAAAACCATCAAATGAAACAGTAGATGGAGGAAATTATTTAGAGCTTAAGAAGGGAGTTATGATGTGGAAATTTAATGAGGATTTTTCATTTGTGAAGCATGGCATTCAATTCATCCTATTATCACTGATTTTATTAATTGTAATTGGTTTGGGTAGTGATAAATTTTATTGGATATTTGGAGAGAACAATTATGTAACGATTCATTTAATGATGGAAATGCTTATTACTGTAGTGACAATGTCTATTTCAATTCAGACATGGTTAATTACACCTTATATTTTATCAAATAGAGTCCTGTTTGTTGGGGCATTATTTTTAACAATTAGCTTATTAGAAATGGCTCACGCACTTTCCTATAAAGGAATGCCATTTTTCATTACTGAAAGTACGCCGTATGCATCAACATGGTTTTACATGTTTTGCCGATTACTATTATCGATTGGTTTTCTCATTATTATTTTTATAAAGGAGAGAGAAATAAAATCAATTTATCGTTGGTTTATTTATAGCTTGCCGTTTGTAATAATCACTGGTTGTTTTGTAGTCATCTATGCCCCAACGCCTATATTGCCACCACTTTTAATAGAAAGTGAAGGTCCTACTGTTTTAAAAAATACTTTGCAATATATAGCTGTAGCAATACATTTAGTGATTATGGCTATTTTACTTAAAAGTTTTAAAAAAGCACCTAAAATCGTATTTTTATTATTTGGTAGTTCGATTTATTTAATCATGAGCGATTTTCTTTATACAATTTATCAAGATGTTTATGATATTAAAAACTTCATTGGACATATTTTTGAGTTAGGTGCATCTTTTCTTTTATTTAGAGCAATTTATTTTTCATCTATCGAAAAACCTTTTCAGCAGTTAATTGATACACAAGAGCATTTAGAAAAATCTCGTGAAAAAATGCATTTCATGGCTTACCATAATGAGATTACAAATTTGCCAAATGAACGTTTTTTAATGGAAACTTTAAAAAAAGATTTATACATATGTAATTCACAAAAGGCAATACTTGCAATCGGTATAGAAAGAATAACTGCGATTAAAGCGTCTTTAGGTAGTACATATGCAGACCAAATGATAGGGTTAGTCGCGCAAAGATTGAAAAATGTTTTAACGGAGAAGCATTTACTATGCATGCTGAGAGAAGACTATTTCGTCGTGTATATTGATGAGGTGAGCAATACCCATCAATTGACCCAGCTTAGTCAACAACTCCAAGTTGTCATGGAAGAATCATTCCAAATACAACATTTTTCTTTAAATAGTCAATTAAATATTGGTATCGCTTTATTTCCAACAGATTCTTTTAGGGAAGAGGAGCTTATTAGATTTGCCCTTTATGCTATGCATGAAGCGCAGAAAACGCCAACTCGTATACGATTTTATGAGTCTTCAATCTCTAAAGAAACGACTGAACGTCTTTTATTAGAAAATGATTTACATGATGCTCTAGCAAATCAAGAGCTTTTTTTAGAATATCAACCGCAACTTGATTTACGTACGGGTCAAATTAAGTCGGTAGAGGCTTTAGTTAGATGGCAGCATCCAGATAAGGGGTGGATTTCGCCGGGAGTCTTTATTCCAATTGCAGAGGAATCGGGATTAATTATTCCTATCGGACAATGGGTACTAGAAACAGCCTGCCAACAAGTAAAGAAGTGGGAAGCAGCTGGATTGCCACCGATTAAAGTAGCGGTCAATCTGTCGTTAGGGCAACTTTTTCAGCAAAATTTAGTTGAAATAATTCATAATGTTCTTGAGAAAACACAATTAGAGCCCCAATATTTGCAACTCGAAATAACAGAAAGTATGACGATCAATATCGATCATATGACGACGATTTTACACAAATTGAAGGCACTTGGGGTTACGATCGCGGTAGATGATTTTGGGACAGGCTATTCATCATTATCTTATTTAAAGGATTTCCCTATAGATTGCTTAAAAATTGACAGGTCTTTCGTTCAGAAAATACAATCGAACTCTACAGATAAAGCATTAGTTGACATGATTCTCTCTATGGCCAAGCATCTACAGTTAAAGGTAGTCGCAGAAGGAATAGAAGAGATAGAACAGCTATCATATCTAGTAGCAAGCCAGTGTGATACTATACAAGGCTTCTTATTTAGTAAACCTGTACCTCCAAGAACATTACAGGAGAACTACCAAACGCTTCACAATGATGCAAAGTATATTTTAGATTCAATTTCTGCGTCTAAAGTACAAGGTGAGCATACATTGGAGACTTAAACGTTAACCGTTTCTTTATATTCTACAATCATGGTATGATAGGAAGGAATTGATTTGTAGATATAAAGGACGGGTTTTTTGATGGCACAAGAAACAGCAAATAAATTTATTGAAAATGTATGTAATCATTTAGTGCGCAACATGAATATTACAAAAGTAGAAGAGCACTTTAAAGCGGCAATAGAGATGCAGCGTAAATCAGCACAATCTCAAGTTGATTTTTGGGATATGTTAATGATGAATATGCTGTATTTTACAGAAAATGAGCAAGTTTGGGAAAAAGAATTTTTGAAGATGCTCGAAAAGAAAGAGTGGTTAAAGACCACGGTACTTGAGGAAGAGCTATTGATGCATCAAATGCGTATTCGTCAGCAGGTCGCGGAACAAATGGATGCAGCTAAGGAATTGTTTCATAAACAGTATGTGACAGAAAATATGACAGAGGAAGATATTGTTTACGATTATGCATATAGCTCTGCAGGACATTCCATGCGTGTTGATTTACTAACAGTACTTGTCTCAACATCAGAGCAATCAAAAGTGCTATTTAACGCAGATCCACAAGAAACGATTCGCATAATTAACGGCTATATTGCTTATCACACTGATGGGATTATTAATAAAGTAAAACTTTAAAACGCATTCGTGACCATCATGTGCTTTTGTTGAGTTTTTGTACATAAAAGCATCGTATCTCAAGCGGCTTACCGGACAGGCTCATTCTGTCGTTATGGTGATAAGTCTATTGAAAAAGCTATTTATGATAACCGAGCAATCCTGTTTTTGTCTAGATATATTATGCAGTATAATAAGGTGACACTAAGTTCACCTGAAAGGAATTTTAAAATGAATACACCGTTTACATTTAAACATACACAACCAACAAATATGGATCCAAATAAAAAATATCCAGCGATTTTTTTATTACATGGAATGGGTAGTAATGAAGACGATTTACCACAATTAGTACAGGACTTTAAAGAGCAATGCCATGTATTTAGCTTACGTGGCCCTATTACGCAAAAGCCTGGCTATGCTTTTTTCACAATCCAGGAGGTCGGTAAACCAGACCGCGAAGTTTTCGATAAAGTATTAGTGGCGCTACAGCAATTTGTTCTAGAGGCTATTGCTGAATATCAAATTGATCCACATAAAGTGTATGTACTTGGATTCAGTCAAGGGGCAGTTTTGGCACAGTCACTTGCCTTTGCAATGGGGAATTTAATTACAGGAATAGTAGCATTAAGTGGCTACACACCAAAATTCGTTACAGAGGAATATGCAATTCGCCCAGTCAATCATTTACATGCATTTATTTCTCACGGCGATTATGATTATGTCATCCCGTCACAATGGGGCGTAGAAAGTAAAGAAAAGTTTGAGCAATTTGGTGCTGCTGTGACATTTAAACAATATCCAGATGGTCACGGTGTTACACCAGAAAATTTACGTGATCTAACTGCATTTTTAGCACAGGAATTACAAGATAATACTCAATGACATTAAAGCCGAGACACGAAGGATGTCTCGGCTACTATATTATTGAAAACAATTATGTGTTAAGTCACCATAATTAATAAAGTGTGGTTCTTCTGCAAAACAACCTCTTTGCATAACAAGTGATTTCTAGCGATTTATTCTCATTAATAGTGATAAAACAAAAATTCAGTAACAAGAGTAGCAACGTAGCGATTCGATGCTTAATCAGGATATCTGGAACGGAACACACCCTCGTGAAAAGCCATAAGGTTTACACAATTCTCTTGACAATATTGTTTACGACTACTTAAAAACCGAGACAGTGTATGATGTCTCGGTTTCATTTTATATAATAACCCAATATTATTTTGATAAGCTTCGATCTTTGTTAGTCACGGCAGTTACTGCATCGTGAATCGTTGTTTCAAAATGATTGCTTTGTAATGAAGATACACCTTGGATAGTTGTCCCACCTGGAGAGCATACTCGATCTACAAGTGCCCAAGGATGTTCTTGTGATTGTAAAATCATTTTTGCACTGCCGAGAACTGCATTTGCCGCAATATCAAGTGCCATGTCTTTTGGCATCCCTTCACGTACAGCAGCACGTGCTAAAGCGTCAATATACATATAGGTGAATGCTGGTGAAGCACCACCAATCGTTGTGAATATAGAAAATAAGTTTTCAGGCACCTCGATAATTGTCCCAACTGTTTCAAATAGGGAATTGACAAGCTGAAGCTGCACATCTGATACTTGTTCACTCGCTGTAAAGCAGCTTGTAGATGCACCAATAAGCGCATTAATATTTGGCATTACACGAACAATAGGGGTAACTTCAGATAGGTAACCTTGTAAATATGGTATATTTTTACCAGCAGCGATGGATACAATTACGTGGTTATCTTGTAAATGCTTTTTCACCTCTGGTAAAACATCTGGTAACATTTGGGGCTTGACACCGAGGATAATAACGTCACATTTTGACATAATATCTTCAATAGAGCTTGCGGCTTGAATACCGTAAGAAGTAGTTAATTTTGTTGTTTTTGCTTTGGTACGATTATAGCCATAAATAAAAGTAGGATCAAAATCACCGCTTTTACACATTCCTTTAATAATAGCTGTAGTCATATTTCCAAGGCCGATAAATCCGTATTTCACGTGTTAGACACTCCTTCATATAGTTAAAACATACACCTTAGTATAGAGTAGATTGTTTTACTTGAATAGTAATATGCTAAGAATCAAGTCAATTAGGTTCAAATTCATGTCAGTCGGTGGTATCATAGAAGATGCTGTGAATGAATGTATATCTCTATGTGAAAATATAAAGAGTAAAGAAAATCATGTACTTTATGTGAACATTGAGACAGACTTTATCAAAAGAGGTAGAATAATATTTTGATATGTTTGCTTTTTTCAGCACATATTTTTCGTAACGAAAGTGAAACGTAAGTTACAAGTGTTTTAGGTAAACTAAGCAAAGCACCTGCTAAAAATCTACTACCACTAGTTGGTGAGATGAATGTGGTTTTAAGTTACTTTGCGAAGGGGTCTAGGCATCCGTTGAAATAGAGGAACTTAGGCTAAGAACTTCAGATCCTTTGAAATCGCCTAAGTGCCCCAACATCAATTGGCTTAAAGCCTCTGGAGCAATTAGGACGAGGTATAATTGATTTAATAATGTGTCGCTTTCTATTGGTAAAGCGTGAGAAATTAAGAGAGAAAAGGAATTAAGATGAATGGAACAAAATCTAAAAACGGAGCCTAAACTAAAGTTTTCCAAGAAGTCACTGGAGAAGTCCAAACGCTCTACTATTTTAGCGCAGACAGTGAAAACGGGAATCATTAAATCTAATTTAATTCCTATGTGGGCTGGACTAACGCTAGGTATGTACAAAAATAAAATGACTTTTGTAGAAAATATACCTGAGATTATTTTCGCGACAATTGGCTCTGCGCTTGTTATTGGTGCCGCTGGAGCATTTAATAATGTGTATGATCGCGACATCGATGCTGTAATGCCTCGTACGCAAAGTCGACCAACTGTAACAGGCGAAATGTCAGCTAAATCAGCGTTAATTTTAGCTTTTGCCATGCTCATTATCGGGGCATCTGTGTTGGCACTTGCTTCACCACTAGCTGCAGCATTTGGTCTCTTAGGGGTGTTTTTATATGTAGTACCCTATACAATGTGGACAAAACGACATACGATTTATAACACGGAAGTTGGGAGTATAGGAGGGGCAATTCCAGCGTACATTGGCTGGGCGGCTGTTTCTTCTGATATTACACATCCTGCGATACTTGGCCTATTTTTAGTTATGGTCATTTGGCAGATGCCACACTTCTATGCCATTGCTATTCGTAAGCACGCTGATTATGAAGCGGCCAACGTTCCAATGCTTCCAGTTGCGAAAGGGATACGCCGTACTTACTATCAAACGAACTTTTATTTAATTTTATTGATTTTATCAAGCTTCTTATTTGGCACTTTAAGTGTTGGCATTATGCTTGTTGCACTATTGTTAAGCATCGCATGGCTTGTTATGAGTATTTACGGTTATCGCAGTAATAAAGATCAAACAAAGTGGGCAACAAAAATGTTTGTTTTCTCACTTATTCATATGACAATTTTATTTACAACAGTTATTGTCTACTCTTTAGTAGGTGTTATTTTTAAATTATATTAAAGCTTTCAATTAGCAAAAAAAGCCAACAGGTTTATCTAACTTGTTGGCTTTTCCTTTTCCACCGAGATTATTTGACGACTTGGCCATTCTAATGCATGTAACTGCCCACCAAAAACTGCTCCACCATCAATGCCAATTATATTGTTTTCTCCAAAGTAGACATTGTAATCTGTTGGATTTTGGTGAAGTTTATAAGTAGGTGTATGGCCAAAGATTACAGTTTTCATCCCTTGATAACCTGCATGAAATTCTTCACGTATCCATAAAAACTCCATAGGATCTGTCTCTGCCATAGCTACTCCCGGTACGACACCGCCATGTACAAAAATGGCATCTTCTAATTCGATGTAAATATCAAAGGTTTCGATAAGTTGTAAATGTTCTTCGAGCTTTGGTAAGGTTTGAATAAAGCTAGGTAATGTATCGTTTTCAATGGCTTCCTTAAAATCGCCTAATTGATAGCCATAGCTTGCAAGTGTTGCATCGCCACCGCAAAGTCCAACCCAATGATTCCACGACTTAGGGTGACCAGAGCGACAAGCTTTAAGCATGATGGCTTCATGATTTCCTAATAGAACACGTGCACCTTTTGTCTGTAATTCCGCCACTAAGTTTAAAACGCCACAAGATGCTGGTCCTCTGTCAATATAGTCTCCAAGTAAAAATAACCGATCTTGCAAAGTATCATAATTAGCTTTCAATAATAATTCCTCAAAAAGTTCTAATTCCCCATGTATATCACTAATTGCTAGTATTCGATCCATAAAAAAGCATCCTTTCCAGTATTAGAGAAGCTACTATTAAGTATAGATAGTGGTGTTGTGAAATTCTACTAATGTAACTTTCAGCCAAAAGATTGATTGTAAAGATATCACTATAAACGATTGTTTTCTAGTTACCTTTTATCATATGACGAAGTGAATTCATTATCTTATTCGTTCGTCTATCTTGTTGAAAAATAGCTAGGGGAGAGTAATGGCTATAGTCGGTTAACTTTTTTTGTGAAAAATATAGGGCTATCCTTTTCCAGTTATGAAAAGCGTGAGAGGTGAGGGGAAAGCTAGTAAAGAAAGTAATCCAACAAATGCAAAAGGAACATACAAATGAAGAAAATGAGCGAATAGAGAAGGTTAGTAGCGCAAGTATAGCAGCAACTACACTTGTTCTCGCAACTTTCTATACTCCTCGCGCGTAACGTAGGAGTATTTGGTACGTATGCGCGAGTACAGTATTTGATTATTCTTGGAGATCTTTCCATGCTTGATTAGCTACTGACTCGTCGAATGTTGAAAGTAGTCGATAGTTGTCTGTATTTAAAATTCGAAAATGCTGACTAATGACATTTTGTTGTAGACAATAACCGTTATACTCGCTAAGATTTTTCCACCATATGTATCCTCCCATTGTTTTTTCCTTAGGTTGTAAGGTTCCATTATTAGCGATTAAATCGACAACTTCAAGTGGATCTCCGCCAAGCTCATGCTGTAAAATCGAGCTATCTCGACATAATGCACAAACCGCAATCGTTGTAGTCCAGCCAGTTTGAATACGGCCCTTTTCAATTTGAACAAGTGTTTTTTTAGAAAGTCCAAGTAAATCGCTCATCTGATCCTGTGTTAAATCTTTTTCGGTCCGGATTAATTTCAGTTTTTCTGAAATAAGTGTGGTTAATTGTTCACGATTCAAATCCAAAACCCCTTTCTTTCAGATAGTTAATACTATTATACATGAAAGTAGTAAGAGATGTTTTGTTTCGCTGGTGACTGTGATTAAAATTAGCGTTACCTAATTAACAATTGAAACATAAAAAAACAGACTGTCCTAATCGATTCATTGGACAGCCTGTTAGTTGTTTAAATCTCGTATTTTTTCGTGTCAGTAATAACACGGAAATGGATACCTTTAATTTGAGCACTTACTTTATGACGAAGTGTATCAATATCTACTAACTCATCATTATCATTGACACATTCTGCAATCTCTTGTAATAGCTTTGTAAATGCCTCTTTAAAGAGTGTACGCATATTATCAAAATCTAGGCTACGGAAGTTTCCGTCAATATCAAATGCCTCCACGGAATTTAATTGCTTTGAAGCACCAGCAAAACGATCATCGTACACCGTGTAGTTTTCATCCGTTACTACGATGATATATAATACTTCACCTGTAATTGTTTTTAATTCAATATTCGTTTTGTGTTTTTTGACGTCGGTAATAATATGAATACCGTCCGAATGATATAGTTTAAACAATTTCATATGTAATGCCCCCTGAAAATAGAATCATATCCATATATTTATTATATATGGATATGCCTAATAATGGTATGAGACAAAAGTATTTGGAAAAACTAGAAAAGCCCTGTTGAATGTTAATTTTATAGCTAAATTTGTTATAAACTATTAATAAAATCGTATTATCAGTATTACGCTTCTAATACGGTAGGTAAAATATTACGAAGGGGACGAACCTCGATGTAATGAATACGATGACCTTGCTGCTCATATATGCTAAATATATAAGGGGTTAGTTCAATGTTTTTAGTTGCTTTAATACCATTATTCACTGTTAAAAACCAACCGCCCAATGTTTCGACTTCTTCTGCTACAAGCGTTACTTTTAATAGTTTTTCAACATCTTCAATAAGCATTTTTGCATTTAATATATAGTGATTGTCATTTACTTTCCGGATTTCTGCAATTTCATCATCGTCGAATTCATCGCGAATCTCACCTACAATTTCTTCTAAAATATCCTCGACTGTTACAAGCCCAGATGTCCCACCATATTCATCCATTAAAATGGCCATATGAATGCGCTCTTTTTGCATACGCACAAGTAACTCTTGAATAGGGATCGTTTCAATAACTCGTATAACAGGATTAATGAAATCTTCAAGGATTAATGAATCGTCTGTAAGTTGCTCCAGCAAACCGTGTGTAAACAATTCCTTGGCATTGATGAATCCTAAAATATTATCACGATCACCATCATAAATAGGATAACGAGTATATTTTTCAGCTGCGATGAAATGAATCATATTTGTAAAAGTTTCATTTTTTTCAATTCCAGCAATTTCTGTTCGAGGAACCATAATTTCACGAGCAATACGCTCATCAAATTCAAAGACATTATTCACAAATTTTAGCTCTGTTTTATTGATTTCACCATTTTTAAAGCTTTCAGATAGTAGTAATCTTATTTCTTCCTCTGTATGTGATAGCTCATGCTCAGAAGCGGGCTTCATACCAAATATACCAACTAATACTCGTGCTGAGCCGTTCAAGAACCAAATAAAGGGATACATCATTTTATAAAATATCATAATGGGTTTGGCAAAATGAAGTGTAATCGTTTCGGCCTTTTGAATGGCAGCGGTTTTAGGTGCCAACTCCCCGACAACAACGTGTAAAAATGTTGCAATTGCAAAGGCACTACCAATTGTAAATATCGTCATATATTTATCTGAAATACCAACCAAATCAAAAAGAGGATGTAGTATAAATTCAAAGGTTTTTTCACCGACCATCCCGATACCAAGTGCTGTTACAGTTATACCAAGCTGACATGCAGATAAGTACTCGTCTAAATGATTGACAACATACTTTGCAGAAATGGCTTTTTTATTGCCCTCTGCAATCAATTGATCAAGCCTTGAGGCACGTACTTTTACAATGGCAAACTCTGTTGCCACGAAAAACCCAGTTAAAGCTAATAAAATGGTGAAAATCGATAAGTTGAGTATGGTCTCCAAATAGTCGTTCTGTATGAACAGAACGTCACCTCCTAATTATGAATAAGTAAAAGTAAAGACTGCATGAGTGCAATACTTTCGGGGGAAACATTTTTTTTAATCTTTTCGATATCTTTATTGTCTTGTTTGTTTATTTGTTCAAGTAGAGTAGTTACATCCTGCTCTAAGTCCTGCATTTTTACACGTAGCATCTGCACATCGATTTCTTCGTGCGGAGTGATGTTTAGTTCATGTTGTATTTCTATGAGTGAAAGACCATGCTGTTTGCGTTGTTCAATATAGTGAAGTCGTTCAATCATTGTAGGGGCATAGTAGCGATAATTGGATGCAGAACGTTCAGCCTTTAATAAGCCAATGTTTGTGTAATAATCGATTGTTCTTTTTGTAATGCCAGTTTTTTCTGCAAGCTCGCCAATTTTTAATTTTTCTGTCCCAATATAAACACCTCCAAACCATCACGTGATACTTTATTATAACTTGCTCGTATCGTTGTTTTCAAATAGAAGAGCCTAATATTTCTAAATTGTAAGATTTCTTATTGGGAGGATTATTATTATAATGAACGTAAAAAACTAATAAGTTAATGAAATTGTCATGTTATACAAAATACGGCTCTTCGGCAGTGCGAGGTGAGGGGGTGATTTCCGTTCCAACCGGGCGCTTTTTGTTGCTGTCGCTTCGCTTTCGCTACAGGGTCTCATCTGTGACGCTGATCCCTAAGGAGTCGCCCAGTCGGAACGGAAATCAATCACTTTTACACAACATGTATCTTCAGCCAAGTCACTTAAATTTATAGTGAAAATGAAACAGTAAGTTGTTTTTATGCGAAAAAGCAGCTGACAGTAGATGAATAATCGCTTCATACATAAAATTTATAAATGCTCTATGCTATTGTTGATTGGAGTGGAAGGCTACTCGACTCCCGTGGGAAAGCGAGACAGACGAGACCCTGCACGGAGCGAAACGAAGGAAGCGGCTCGTCGCTCGCCCACAGGAAAGCGAGTAGCCTGGAATGGAAATCAACCCCCTCGTTTTGCAGAAGAGCCACTATATATAAATTTTTATAATAGGAAAGCTACGAGGTTTATTTTTGTAAATATGTATCATATAGGTGTTGAAGTGCATCTTCACCAGCCATTTCTACAATTGTTTTGTCATTGAAAATGAGTGTTACATTTGTGCTTGCGCTATCAATTTTATCGTTCTTTATAGTGCACGTAAACTTTACTACACCTGTTTCTGCTAATTGTTTTTTCATTGCATCATCCCATGGTTGCTCAGAAAATAGTGGTGCTAACCATGTGCCTCTCACATGAAGCTCATTTTTTTCAGCGTCATAATCCCAGCGCACGTCACGTAAAATAGTTTTAAATAGGTCATTAACTGTAAAGGATGTATCTTTATAGTCAATGGCAATTGCTCGTATAGCATGTACATCACGACCAACTGCACCGGCTGCAGTTTCGGCTGCTGAATTGATGCCTGAAACCGCTTCTTTAATATCAGATAATCGATCACTACAGCCAGCTAGCAGCGCGCAAAGACATGTTATACAAGTTACCTTTGTCATCCATCTCACATGTAGTCCCTCCAGTATTGCAAGTTGATACTACTATAGTAACGAAAAGAAAACTATGAAAAAAGGGCATGAAAGCTGGAGATTGTGACGGTTTTGCAACGATGCAACCTCCACTAGAATGAACGAGAAACTGGAAGTTTATATATCTGAAAATTCGGTGAATAAATCGACGAAAAGGAGCGGTTTGTGATGAAGATTAATGATGAATTACTTGAGAGATTAGGAACTTATTTCGTGTACCATGCTGTTTATGAAAATTATGGCATTACCTTTGAAAATTTTGTAGAGCGTTGGTTACGGGGGATACTTGTGATATAAAAGAAGAAGAGTCGTGTTCAATGTAAGAACACGACCCTTTTAACTTATTTCAGAAGAAGTCTACCACTTCAATAATGGTTGAGTTGAATGCGATTATTCGTCAATTTTCAAACATCCACTGAAAGAAGTTAAAGCCCCCGGCGGATGTCACGGAAATCGGAAAGGAATGCTTTGTGTAAGCACAAAGGCGATTCCGGACGAAATTATGCCGAGGCATAATTGATTTATTTGAAGTAGTTAGTAATAAATTGGTTGGCTTCTTGCCAGTTATAAACGCGTACGACATTGTCAGGAACAGCAAGGCGGTTATATGGAGTGTCAAATAATACGACAGGTATTTTTAATTCCTCCGCAAGCATAACCGCATTATCATGCTTATCCTCAAAAAATGCCTCAACGCCATACTTTTTCGCTGCAGAAATCTTATCGTGACTGCCAATCAGCTCAATATGGTCGTATGGAATAGACTGTGATTTAAACCAATTTGCCGTAACATCTGATACATTCTCACCACGAGCAGAAATGTAATAAAGTTCGTAGTTTTCTTTCCATGTATTTAAAATATCTTTTGCATCTTTAGCTGCTTCAGATACTTCGTACATAAACGGCTCATTTTCTTTAAACCATGTATTAAATGCTACACGATCAACGGGATGTGGAAATGCTGATAAAAAATCATATTCGCACACATCGTCAAGCGTAATGTTAACATTATATTGTTTATTGATATGTGGGATGAGTGTACTAGGACATGTTACTGTCCCATCGATATCAATCCCAAAGCGGGGCTTTTTCATGCTAGCACCTCCTTAGGCGTTCGCTTTTTCTGCTTCTTCAGCTGCGCGTTTTTCTGCCATTTCAGCAGCTAATTTATCGATTTCTTTTTTCAACTCTTCTACCATTGTTTCTTCAGGCACTTTACGAACTGTTTTACCCTTCATAAATAGTAAACCTTCGCCACGAGCACCAGCAATACCGATGTCGGCTTCACGTGCTTCACCAGGACCATTTACCGCACAACCAAGCACAGCTACTTTTAACGGTACATTAAGTTTAGAAATATATTCTTCTACTTCATTGGCAATTGAAATTAAATCAATTTCGATACGACCACATGTTGGGCAAGAAATAAGGGTTGCCATATTAGAAGCAAGACCAAATGATTTTAATAGCTCACGTGCTACTTTTACTTCTTCAACAGGGTCTGCAGATAGTGAAATACGTAATGTATTACCAATACCTTTTGATAAAATTGCACCAAGGCCAGCTGCTGATTTTACTGTACCAGCAAATAATGTACCTGATTCAGTAATACCTAAGTGTAGAGGGTAATCAAATGCTTTAGCTGCTTTTTCATAGGCTTCAATTGCTAGATTTACATCTGATGCCTTCATGGAAACAATAATGTCGTGGAAGTCCAAGTCCTCCAAAATTTTAATATGGTGAAGTGCAGATTCTACCATACCGTCTGCAGTAGGGTAACCGTATTTTTCTAAAATATGACGCTCTAATGAACCAGCGTTTACCCCAATACGGATAGGAATACCTTTTGCTTTTGCCGCGTTAACAACAGCCTCTACTTTTTCTTTACGCCCAATATTACCTGGGTTAATACGAACTTTATCGATACCATTTTCAATTGCTTTTAATGCTAATTTATAGTCAAAGTGAATATCAGCTACTAATGGAATATTGATACGTTTTTTAATATCTGCAATCGCATCAGCTGCACGCTCATCTGGTACTGCGACACGAACAATTTGACAACCTGCTTCCTCAAGACGAAGAATTTCAGCTACTGTTGCTTCGACATCATGTGTTTTTGTTGTACACATACTTTGAATGAATAATTCATTACTACCACCTATTGTTAAGTTACCGACACGTACGGGACGTGTATTTGTACGGTGACAAATTTCACTCATTAACTTTC
>Ga0209676_1001713_pt1 | contig 18903 bp, 17 predicted proteins | sample AraplaCvi_mLB_r2_FD_184282 | JGI IMG/M metagenome (GOLD analysis project Ga0209676, IMG submission 184282) | Arabidopsis root microbial communities from North Carolina, USA - plate scrape MF_Cvi_mLB_r2 (SPAdes) (version 2) | ecosystem: Host-associated > Plants > Roots > Endosphere | place: USA...
GAGGTGTTCAAACACCCCCTGAAATAGAGGAGCTCAGGCTAAAAATCCCACGCCTTGTGGCATTACCGAAATGACCGAATCGTGTCGACTCTCATGTTGCTGCCGCTTAGCTTTCACGCAAAAATCTGCAGGCATAAGCCAAAGCCAATCTTGCGTCGACATAATAGATATGCAAAGTCGATACGTAAAAGATAGAGAATATAAAAATAAAAATATATATAAAAGTATTGCATACCTGAATTACATATGATATATTTATAAATGTCTTAAAGAGGTCCCGTGGTGTAGCGGTTAACATGCCTGCCTGTCACGCAGGAGATCGCCGGTTCGATCCCGGTCGGGACCGCCATTATAATTGATAATATAGTTCTTATGATGCTTTTAAATCATAAGAACTTTTTTTATTGTTATTATAAGGAAATTAGTGGATATGTATAATTTCTAAAAATATTATTTCTTGTATTCAATACAATTTAAGATGGAGGTGAACCCCTGCATAAAACAGACTAGGAAAGACCCTATAGTGCTTGTAGGGGGGAGCATTTGTAGAACTACAGTTGATGAAGAGTGACAGAAATAAAGAGCTGGGCAATAAATCTAACAAATAGGGCATTAACTATAAAAATGACGATGATTATCGATTCCTCTCGTGTGAAAAAGATTTGGAGGTGTTACATGAGAAATTATTATTACATAAAACGTCTTAATATAAGCTTGATCATAGGTGCTGCTGTATTACTAGTAGGATGTGGAGATCCTATCTTAGATATTGAGGAATCCAATGCGTACCACTGGCAAAAAAATATGAATGAAACGGAATTTGAAAAAATAAAAGAAGGTATGACATATATGGAGGTAGTAAAAATTGCAGGGGGAGCAGGAGAAACATTGAAAAATGATCAATACCGCTGGAATGATGAAATACTTATGACAAAAGCTTACAATGTACAATTTAAAGATGATAAATTGGTTAAGAAAGAGATTAGTGAGATAAAGGGTAAAAAAAAATAAGCACTTCTTTCTATAAGCGTGTTGTCACTTCATTTTGCACATGTTTTAGTAGCGATAGCTATAATTACACCAAAGCATGATTGTTTTAGGCTGTTGATGAATGCTTTCTTGCATAAGTTGTATAGTAGTGACGTTGAAATGTTCTTTTTTTCTCTAGCAATCTACATGGATAGGTTTGCCTTGTATAAAAAATAGGCAAACCTGCCCTCATGCCAAAGCACAAAGCTAATTCCAGAATCAATTATGCAGAGGCATAATTGATTAGTAGTTTCACCTTTTCGACTCGTCCTATGATGAGCATCAACTCGGAGTGAATATTACTTTTGTTAATTCGATATACAGTAATTTATATTTTTTTGTCGACAAGCTGCAACAATTACGCTAAGGTGTAATTGTTTTTTTTAAAATTCATTGGATGCTTTGAACATTTACGCTTGTTTCGGTAAACTAGAAGTAATGGAGCTAGGAGAGGAAAAAGAGATGATGTATGAAAAAATAATGAATTCACTTGATGATACTGAGCATTTTGCGCTGAAGCTAGCAAGCTTACTAGAAGCCCAGGATACAATTACATTAGAGGGTGATTTGGGCGCTGGCAAGACGACATTTACGAAAGCATTAGCGAAGGGGCTTGGCGTGAAGAGAACAGTCAATAGCCCGACGTTTACGATTGTAAAGCAATATGAGGGGCGTTTACCATTTAATCATTTAGATGTTTATCGTTTAGCAGAAAGCGATGAAGACCTTGGATGGGACGAGCTATTTTATGGTGATTCGGTGTCAGTTGTCGAGTGGGCTCATTTGATTGAACAAGATTTACCACAGGAGCGCCTTGCGATAGAAATTTACCGAATGGGAGAAAATAAACGACGATTTGTATTAACACCTCTTGGAAAGCGATATGAGGCATTATGTGAGGAGCTAATGAAATGATTTGGTTAGGGATTGAAACAGCGAATGCACCACTTTCTATTGCTGTAATAAGGGATGGTAAAGTGGTCGCAGAGATTGTACAAAATATAAAATTAACGCATTCGGCTGGTGCTATGCCAGCCATTGAAGAAGTGCTAGCAAACGCTGGCATAAAGCCAAGCGAGTTGGATGCGATTGCTGTATCAGAAGGACCTGGTTCTTATACAGGTGTACGAATAGGTGTGACGCTTGCAAAAACATTAGCATGGACATTGAAAAAGCCTTTAGTTGGAATATCTAGCTTAAAGTCATTGGCCGCAAATGCAGCACTATATGATGGGTTTATTTGTCCTATTTTCGATGCGCGAAGAGGCAATGTTTATACGGCCGTTTATAAAGGTCATGAGCTTGAAACAATTATAGATGATTATCACGATCATATTGATGGCTTATTAGAGCGTTTACAGGCGTTAGAGGCACCGATTTTATTTGTTGGAGTAGATGTGGATGTTTTTTGGCATAAAATCGTAGAGGTGCTAGGTGACTATGCTCAACGCATACCGTTTAGTCAGGACTTGCCAAGAGCAAGTGAAACAGTTCGATTAGCGACGAAAGTGGAGCTACCAAGTGTGGATGCTGTTCATCATTTTGTCCCGCAATACAAACGTATTGCAGAGGCGGAGGCGAATTGGCTGAAGGAACAAAAGGAGAAGGCACATGAGTAGTAATGTAATATTTCGTAAAATGGTATCTGAAGATGTCCCAGTAGTGTATGAAATTGAGCTTGCTACATTTTCTACGCCATGGACGTTAGACTCTTTTTATTATGAAGTGCATGAAAATCAGTATGCACATTATGTGCTAGCTATAGATGAATATAATAACATTATCGGTTTTTGTGGAATGTGGATGGTTATAGACGCAGCGCAAATTACGAACGTAGCCGTTATAGATGCTGCTCGCGGTCGCGGAATTGGTGAAGGATTAATGCGAGAGGCAATGCGTATTGCGAAAGACCATAGTATGGAAGTCATGAGTTTAGAGGTACGAGTGACAAATACAGTTGCTCAAAATCTTTATCGAAAGCTTGATTTCCAAGACGGTGGCATACGTAAAGGCTATTATACAGATAACGGGGAGGATGCCCTTGTCATGTGGGTGAATTTATGATGGAAGATCGAATTATATTAGCAATAGAATCGAGCTGTGATGAAACAGCAGCAGCGATTATTCGAAATGGCTCTGAAATTGTTTCAAATGTGGTTGCATCTCAAATAGAAAGTCATAAACGATTTGGTGGGGTTGTACCTGAAATTGCATCTCGCCATCATGTTGAGCAAATTACGGTGGTCATTGAAGAAGCATTAGCACAAGCAAATATGAAGTCAACTGATTTAGACGCTGTGGCAGTTACTGAAGGTCCTGGTCTTGTAGGTGCATTGTTAATTGGGATTAATGCAGCGAAGGCTTTTGCATTTGCCAATGATTTACCGATAATCGGTGTGCATCATATAGCTGGACATATATATGCCAATGCACTCGTGCAGCCGATGGAATTTCCATTATTAGCACTAGTTGTATCAGGTGGACATACAGAGCTAGTTTATATGAAAGAACATGGCTCTTTTGAAGTCATTGGTGAGACAAGAGATGATGCAGCTGGTGAAGCTTATGATAAGGTTGCACGTGTTTTAGGCTTACCGTATCCAGGTGGTCCACGTATTGACAAGCTAGCACACGAGGGAGATGAGGCCGTAACCTTCCCACGAGTGTGGTTAGAGGAAGATTCTTATGATTTTAGCTTTAGCGGTTTAAAATCAGCCGTTATTAATTATAAGCATAATATGGATCAGCGTGGAGAAGAGATTTCTCCGACTGCCGTAGCCAAAGGATTTCAGGATAGCGTAGTTGAAGTGCTAACAGCTAAAACATTACGGGCAGCACGTGAATATAAAGTGAAACAAGTTATTGCAGCTGGAGGTGTAGCTGCAAATAAGGGCTTACGTACATCACTTGAGTCTGTATTTGCGGAAGAAGGTATCCCGTTGTATGTACCGCCATTAAAGCTGTGTACAGATAATGCCGCTATGATAGGGGCAGCAGCAACACCTATGTTTGAAACGAATATTCGAGGCAATTTATCAATGAACGGTCGCCCTGGAATGGAGTTAAAATCCTGGGTGTAAATTCTTTCACTATAGAGAAAGAGGTGTTTTAGATTTAATTCTAAAAACATCTCTTTTTTGCTTTTGTGAAAAAAATGTTGAGAAAACAGTGGACATAAGAAAATATAAAGCCGATTAGTTGACAAATTTTTCAGAAAATTATCCACAGGCAAGGCGAAAACAAAAGAGCGAACATCCGTACTTATGCACAAAATGTTGATAACTTGTGCATAACTTGTGATTATTCAATATATAGTAGCCTGTTTTGCACAGAAACATGTGAATAAAATATTTTTGAATTGTGGACAATGTGGAAAAGTCTGTTGATATGTTGGTATTACTAGATTTATAGTGTGTATAAAGTTGTGGGCATTTTTTGTCGAAAAATAGCACTTGACCAATATATATGAAAAATGAAGACGAGTAAAGTAAAAAGCCATGCGACAAGGCACATGGCTTTACAATACTCCCACCGTAAAGAAAGAAGTTCGGTAGGGGATGTTATAAGGTGATATTTTCAAGTTCTTCACTTAGCTCAAGCCATTCCATTTCAAATAACTCGTACTGTTCTTTAGAAGTGGATAAATCATCCTGGAGCTGTGTTATTTTTTCGTGGTCTGTGAAAATCTCAGGATCGCAAAGAGCTTCCTCTAAGCGAGCTATTTCAAGGTTTTCTTGCTGCATTTTCCCTTCTAGTTCCTCAAGGGTGCGTCTTATTTGACGTTCTCGTTTTTTAGCCTCTTTATCAATTTTAGAGGTAGAGATCTTCTCAGGTACATCAGCTTGAGCGTGCGGTTGAGCAGCAGCCTTCATTTGGGCGATTTCTAGTAGCTCTTGTTTTTTCTCAAGATAATAATCATAGTCACCTAAGTACTCAAAGGAACCATCACCAGACAGTTCGATTACCTTAGTAGCGATTCGATTGATAAAATATCGGTCATGCGATACGAATAAGAGCGTTCCAGGATAATCAATAAGTGCGTTTTCCAGTATCTCTTTACTATCTAAGTCTAAGTGATTGGTAGGCTCATCAAGAATTAAGAGATTTGCCTTTTGCATCATCAACTTAGCTAATGCAAGTCTGGCCTTTTCTCCACCAGATAAAGACGACACGGTTTTATCTACATCAACTCCACTGAATAAGAAACGGCCTAGCACTGTACGAATATCTTTTTCATTCATTAAAGGCCATTCATCCCATAGCTCTTTTAGAACACTTTTATTGCTCGATAGCTTTGCCTGCTCTTGATCATAATAACCAATTTGAACATTTGTACCATAGCGAATCTCTCCAGTGAATGGTAGCAAATCTTTGACAATGGTTTTTAATAAAGTGGATTTACCAACACCATTTGGTCCAACAAGTGCAATGCGATCTTCTCGGAAAGTGCGTAGTGTGATGCCGTTTGATATTTTCTTATCACCGTAACCTATCGTTAAGTCATCGATAGATAATACATCGTTACCACTTTGACGTTCAATTGTAAAACCGAAGCTCGCTGACTTTTCTTCACCTTCAGGAGAGTCCATCCATTCTGTTCGTTCGAGCATTTTACGACGACTTTGTGCCATTTTTGTAGTAGAAGCACGAGCAATATTTTTTTGAATAAATTCCTCAAGCTTGGCTTTTTCATCTTGCTGACGTTCATATAGCTTCAAATCACGCTCATAATTTTTCGCTTTCTCATCTAAATAGGCACTATAATTGCCTGTATATTTTGTGACGCGATGACGAGATACTTCGTAGACAATGGAAACAACCTGGTCTAAGAAGTAGCGGTCATGGGAAACAATTAGAATAGCCCCTTCATAACCCTTTAAATATGATTCCAACCAAGAGAGGGTTTCAATATCTAAATGGTTAGTAGGTTCATCAAGGATTAATAGGTCAGGCTTACTTAAAAGAAGCTTAGCAAGTGCTAACCGAGTCCGTTGTCCTCCTGATAGTGAGCTAATTGACTTTTGGTAATCCTCAGGATAAAACTGCATGCCATGGAGCACAGAACGAGTATCCGATTCATATTGATAGCCACCCGCATCCTTAAAATTATGCTGTAAATGATCGTATTCAGACATTATTTTTGCATATAAAGTAGGATTTTCATAAACAGCTGGGTCGGCCATTTGTTGTTCTAATGATCGTAGGGTTAGTTCTTGGGCAATAAGTGGCTCAAAAATTGTCATCATTTCATCCCAAATCGACAATGTTGAGTTTAAACCAGCATGCTGCTCTAAGTATCCAATTTGTATACCTTTCGGGATAATAATATCGCCAGAGTCATAGGACATTTGACCAGCAATAATTTTAAGTAAAGTGGATTTACCAGCACCGTTACGACCTACTAATGCAACTCGGTCACGATGTTGAACTTCTAATTTTACACCACTTAAAATTTCATCTGCAAGGAAGGATTTATATAGTTGATTGACCTGTAAAACAATCATTCTTGACACCTCAATTCTTCCTTAGTGTAATGGATGAGCGATTGGCTTGCAATGTCGATGCTTTACTTATTCCAAGCTGTCATGTAAGATTGAAACGATTTCCCTTTAGTTAGTGGCGTAAAAGCGCCATTAACTAAAGGGAAATCCTCCAGTGAATATTATAAACTTAGAAATATAAAGTCTGTATCATAAATAGAACTTGATACATTTTAAGGAGGAAAAAGTTTGAAACAAGAATTGAAAATTCCACAAGCCACTACGAAAAGACTTCCTCTTTACTATCGTTTTATCCAAAACTTTGCACAAGAAGGCATGGAACGCATTTCGTCGAAGGAACTAAGTGAAGCGATGAAAATTGATTCTGCAACTATTCGCCGAGATTTTTCTTATTTTGGTGCTCTTGGGAAAAAGGGATATGGCTATGATGTGCAGCATCTCTTACAATTTTTTAGTCAAACGCTCGATCAACATGAAGCGACAAAGGTTGCGTTAATTGGTGTAGGGAATTTAGGTAGTGCATTATTAAAATATAATTTTCAAAAAAACCACAATACTCATATCGTTGTTGCATTTGACTCGAAGGCCCCAAAAGAAGGGAAGATGATTAGCAATATTCCTGTTTTTCACCCTGACTTATTGGAAGAAAAATATGCGGAATACGGAGCGGAGCTTGCAATTTTAACAGTTTCACCACGCTCTGCACAGAAAATGGCTGATAGATTAGCAGTGATGAACGCAAAAGGAATTTTGAACTTTACGCCAGAGCGTATTACTGTACCAGATAAAATGCAACTTTTAACAATCGATTTATCGGTAGAGTTGCAGGCGCTTATTTATTTAATTCGTAATCAGGAAGAGTGATCAAGGTACATAATTTAACTTCTTTCAGCAGGTGTACATACGCCAGTTGAAAGAAGTTAAAGCCTTAGGACGCAATTAGACCGAGGCATAATTGATAGAATAGCTCACAGTTTCTGTTGAATGGAAGTAAGTATAAAATTGAGAGAATGACGAAAAACTTTCACATATAATTAGTTAGCAAAATGGCGAAATATGCGTTAAAATGATGGATATAAAGAGGAGGTGGCTTTAATGGGTGGTATTGGTCCTATGAGCCTCATTATTATCGGAATTGTCGCATTACTAATTTTTGGTCCTAAGAAGTTACCAGAGCTTGGTAAAGCATTTGGTTCAACATTACGTGAATTCAAAAATGCTACTAAAGGTTTAGCCGACGAAGATGATGATGACAAGAAAAAGAAAGAATTAGATAAGTAAGTTAGGATGTTTGAGGAATGAATCCAAGAGATCTAACTGTCATTGAACATATAGAAGAATTAAGAAAACGGCTTTTCATTGTTGCCGTTTTCTTTGTTCTAGCTATGGCTGGTGGCTTCTTTGTTGCAAAGCCGCTTGTTAAATACCTTCAAAGTACTGGGGCGAATTACAATATAGAGCTCCATGCATTTGATGTAGTAACACCACTTGCAATTTATATCCAAGTCGTTTTTTTAATAGCATTTATCCTATCTTCACCGGTATTGATGTATCAATTGTGGTCTTTTATTAGCCCAGGATTAAGGGACGTAGAACGAAAGGCAACTTTAAGCTATATACCGTATTCATTTTTATTGTTTTTAGCAGGGCTGTCTTTTTCATACTTTTTACTATTCCCTTATGTCATAAAGTTTATGATGAATTTATCAAACGATTTAGAAATTCAACAAACAATTGGCATACATGAATATTTTTCGTTTTTATTTAAGCTTACAATACCTTTTGGTTTCCTTTTCCAATTACCGATTGTAGTCTTGTTCTTTTCACGTATTGGGATTTTATCTCCTGAGTTACTAATTCGTATTCGTAAGTATTCATACTTTGGCTTATTTGTATGTGCTGCACTAATCGCGCCACCTGAATTAGCTTCGCACTTAATGGTTTCAGTACCGTTGTTTGTTCTTTATGAAATTAGCATTATGATTTCTCGTGTTGGCTATAAGAAATACTTAAAATCAGAGGAAATGCGAATGAAGGAAGAACAAGAAGCTGAGCAAAAACGCCAGATTGAAGAGGCACTTGAACAGCAGAGACGTCAAATCGAAGAATTGAATCAATAATAATAGAAGCTCGATGCTAATTAGTAGCATCGAGCTTTTTCGTCGTGATAGATAAAGCTTAAATTTAACTTCTTTCAGCGGGTGTTCAAACACCCGCTGATTTTTATTGCATTTTTTCTAGTTCTTGAAGAAACTTTTGTAATGGTTCTGCATACACTTGTACAAGTGTCACAAAACCGTTCAGCATGACATGGGCGATAATGGACGTCCAAATGCGTTTTGTTTTGTGATATAAGAAGGCAAAGATCAATCCACAAATTGTATAAAGCAAGATATGTGAGAAGTCCATATGAATAAGGGCAAAGAAAATGGCGCTTACTATACCGGCTATCCAGAAATTAGTTGTTTGGACAAGCGATCCGAAAATAACACGACGGAAGACAAACTCTTCTAATATTGGTCCAAAAACAACTATCGCTAATATCGCAATAGGGGCACCTTTTGCAATACCCACAATATCAGCTGTGTTTTGCGATCCACCTTGGATACCGAATATAGCCATTTCGATCGCTGCGCCAATCATTTGGCCAAAGAAAACTAAGAAGAAACCAATAATTCCCCACATAATTGACAGTGGTATCGTTTCTTTCTTCCCTTTATAAATTTCCCAAAATGCTTTATCGCGAGATGTTAGGATTAAGCTTAGTATTAACGCAATGGCAAAGCTAAGTGCAATATACCAGCCTTGCGTAAGCGGAGCAGCTTGCTCGCTAGGTAAACCAGTTGTACTCATAACAAGCTTGTGAAACGGTTTTGCTAGCAATATACCCGATAAATGCATGACGATATAAATCACTAAAACATAAAGGGCTGTTTTTTTATGCTTATTTATTTTTGTAGAATTGTTCACAGTCAAAATCCTTTCCATTCAGTATGCTACCTTTCTATTGTAGAGGAATATGGAAAGAAAACAAAATTTTTCGAAGTTCTGACTTGCAAAAAAAAGTGTGATTGATTATCATAAGAATTGTGTTAGCACTCGTATGAGTAGAGTGCTAATAGACTTAATCTAATACTTAATTAATAGGAGGTTGTTTCACTTGTTAAGACCACTAGGAGATCGTATTGTAATCGAACTAATCGAGGTAGAAGAAAAATCTGCATTCGGTATTGTACTGCCAGACTCTGCAAAAGAAAAGCCACAAGAAGGTAAAATTGTAGCAGTTGGGACAGGTCGTATATTAGAGAACGGACAACGTGTAGAGCTTGACGTTAAAGTTGACGACCGCATTATTTTCTCTAAATACTCAGGTACAGAAGTTAAATATGAAGGTAATGAATACCTAATTTTACGCGAAAGCGATATTCTTGCAATTATTGAATAAGTTCATACTTTTTTAGTTTATTAAAGTTAATACCTTTAGTGATTGTCACAGATAAACATATGAATGGGTGACAATGACGGTATGGCGAAATTTTTATAAATATATTGATGAAGCTTAACGAATATTCCATTTCAGGAGGGTAAATTCAAATGGCAAAAGATATTAAATTCTCAGAAGACGCTCGTTCATTAATGCTACAAGGTGTAGATAAATTAGCAAACGCGGTAAAAATTACTCTAGGGCCAAAAGGTCGTAACGTAGTTTTAGAAAAAAAATTCGGTTCACCACTTATTACAAATGATGGTGTAACGATTGCAAAAGAAATCGAGCTAGAAAATCCATATGAAAACATGGGTGCAAAATTAGTAGCAGAAGTTGCTTCTAAAACGAACGAAATCGCTGGTGACGGTACAACAACTGCAACAGTATTAGCACAAGCTATTATTCGTGAAGGCTTAAAAAACGTAACAGCTGGTGCAAATCCTGTAGGCATTCGTAAAGGGATTGACAAAGCAGTTGTAGCAGCCCTTACAGAATTAAACGCTATTTCTCGTCCAGTAAGCAACAAAGAGGAAATCGCACAGGTTGCGGCTATCTCTGCTGCTGATGATGAAGTAGGACAATTAATTGCAGAAGCAATGGAGCGTGTGGGTAACGACGGTGTTATTACAATTGAAGAATCTAAAGGCTTCACAACTGAGCTTGATGTAGTTGAAGGTATGCAATTCGACCGTGGGTATGCATCACACTACATGGTAACAGATACAGATAAAATGGAAGCGGTATTAGATAATCCATACATTTTAATTACTGATAAAAAAATTACAAACATCCAAGAAGTATTACCATTGTTAGAACAAGTGGTGCAACAAGGTCGTCCACTGTTAATCATTGCTGAAGATGTTGAAGGTGAAGCTCTTGCAACACTTGTAGTGAACAAGCTTCGTGGTACATTCAATGCTGTAGCGGTTAAAGCTCCAGGATTTGGTGACCGCCGTAAAGCAATGCTTGAAGATATCGCAATTTTAACAGGTGGTCAAGTAATTACAGAAGAATTAGGCTTAGATCTTAAATCAGCTGATATTACATCACTTGGCCGTGCCGCAAAAGTGGTTGTGACAAAAGATAATACAACAATCGTAGAGGGCGTTGGCGGTGCAGATGCAATCGAAGGCCGTATTGGTCAAATCCGTGCTCAGCTTGCTGAAACAACTTCAGAATTCGATAAAGAAAAATTACAAGAACGCCTTGCAAAATTAGCAGGTGGTGTAGCAGTAATCAAAGTTGGTGCTGCAACAGAAACAGAACTAAAAGAACGTAAACTTCGCATTGAAGACGCTCTAAACTCAACTCGTGCAGCAGTTGAAGAAGGTATTGTATCAGGTGGTGGTACTGCACTTCTTAACGTATATGCAGCAGTTGAAAAAGTTGCAGATGCAGAAGAAGGCGACGTAGCAACAGGTGTAAAAATTGTTCTACGTGCTTTAGAAGAGCCAGTACGTCAAATCGCAAATAATGCAGGTCTTGAAGGCTCAATTATTGTGGATCGCCTAAAACGTGAAGCAATCGGTGTAGGTTTCAACGCTGCGACAGGCGAATGGGTAAACATGATTGAAGCGGGCGTAGTAGACCCAGCGAAAGTAACTCGTTCAGCTTTACAAAACGCAGCATCTGTAGCAGCTCTATTCTTAACAACAGAAGCAGTAGTAGCAGATATTCCAGAACCAGCATCAGCAATGCCAGATATGTCTGGTATGGGCGGCATGCCAGGAATGATGTAACCTACAGTTCTAGCCAATAAAAGCACTTCTCAAATTTGAGAAGTGCTTTTTGTGCTTTAGTGAATATTTAGACTTGCTGATACAGATAGAAATCGCTGAAAAAAGCTGGCTTTTCACAAAGATATGTAGCTTAGGGGTGGTGGTTTATATGCAATTTCTTTTCATAATGGTTTGACACTAGCTTTAATTCTGTTGTGTGACATATTGAATCAATAATAATTTTCTTTTAATAGATAAAAAGGTTATCCATTAGGTCGTATTTGAAGTTCTGAATAGCCTTTTTAGTCATTTGTATTGAACTTTTATTAGGTTGAGAATCTAGATTCCTGGTAGGTTTAAACCAGGCCATTGTCCATTTTGATATGACATTGGAAGTTGCGGGGGGCGTGGCGGATACGGTAATGGACTACCAGAAGGCATGATGGGATGAAGTGGAATGTTAACATCAACATCGTCGGGTTTTGAATTAGGATTGACCAATGAAACACACCTTTCTTCGTTTTTCTTGTCCAACTATGCCTACTATTATGACCGTCGTAGGCAATAAACAGGGTAAAAGTAATTAATAAAATATACTTCGTTAAAGTAGAAAATGTTATAAAATATATCAAATTTAATTATAATAGAAGAAAATATTATTTGAAGGATGTTTAGATAAATGGCCATTATAAAAATCAAGAAAATTAAGATACAAAATTTACGAAATGTACGACATGGTGAAATTGTTTTAGCGGTGAATTTTGAGACATTTTTTAAAGCTAACGTTGTAGGTTTATACGGACAAAACGGTTCAGGGAAAACAACTATTGTTGATGCATTTGGCTTGTTAAAGGCACTGATCTCCGGCTGGATTACTGAAATAAAATTACCGTCTCAGGAAAAGAGATTAATTATGGCAGGAGAGGATTCGGCAAGTATTGAGTTCGAGTTTCTTGTAGAAAATCCATTTGGCACTTTTTTTCTCAATTATTATGTAGAGTTACAAGAAGATCAAAACAGACTGTATACAACGGTTGAACGTATAGCTTACAGAGAGAATGAGAAAGGTAAGCGTTCAAAGATTCTAATTAATATTACAGAGGAAGACATACAACTACGTAAAGCAAATCTTTCTGATATGAATGAAAAAACACGCATCCAATTACTAGTCATTCATCAACTATCTAAAAAACAATATACGTCCTTTATCTTTCACAAAGATTTAAAGCCATTATTACAAGCCAGATTGTCAGAGCTAGAAATGCAATTACTTCATAATTTAGCAATAGATTTTAATCGAGATCTACATGTTGTTAATAATCAAAATATCGCACCATTATTTGAGGAGCGCAGCATGCCATTTAGTATCCATCTAGAAAAAACTCGTGGTTCTATCCCTTACAATTTGAAAGGACCAGCGTTATTGCCAGAGGATACGTTTAATGTGTTATGTGAAGTAATAGAACAAAGTAATCGTGTATTATCAGCAATTATTCCGGGTCTGACTATTAAGATTAATGTCATTACAAAACAAACGATGGATAATGGAGAAAAAGGTGTCCGTTTTGAATTTTTATCACAGCGAGGGGAGCGCGAATTACCACTACGGACAGAGTCGGAAGGAATTTTGAAAATTATTTCTGTACTCAGTGTGCTCATTGCCGTTTATAATAACCCAAATGCTTGTGTAGTAATTGATGAATTAGATTCTGGTGTTTTTGAATATTTATTAGGCGAGTTGTTAACAGTGATTGATGAGGACGGAAAAGGCCAGCTTATTTTTACGTCTCATAATTTACGTGTGTTAGAGGTGCTTGCTATTAAAAACTTATGGTTTACGACAACGAACGAGGAACGTCGTTATATGCAGCTAAAAGGTATTAAAGAGGTAAATAATGCTCGAGATGTTTATCTACGTGCAATTCAGTTGGGTGGACAGGACGAAGAGGTTTATAAAGAAACGAAGATATTTAAAATTAAGCGTGCCTTTAGAAAAGCAGGTGTCAAGCGTGACTAGAAAGGTTCTTTTAATCATTGTAGAGGGGCAGACGGAGCAAATTGTTTTAGAGGATTATCTAGATGAACATTTTGCAAATTCTACGATTCGTTTCGATGTACAGCGGGAGGATATTTTAACGAAATGGGATGCCAATAAAAGGATACCTAATATTAAAAATAGTGTTACGCGAGTGATTCAGAACTATTTGCAAAAGTATAAGTTTTTAGCGAAGGATTTAACTGCTGTCGTTCATATTACCGATGCAGACGGTTGTTTTATTGACCCCGAATTTGTCAAAGTGAAGGAAGATATTGAGCAAAAACTATACTATACAGAAGATTCAATATTGGTAAAAAATGAGAAGCGTAAGGAACAAATCGAGCAACGAAATGAAATGAAGGCGAATAATGCCAAAATCCTTGTAGCGAATGATCATTTTAGCATTCAGCGATTAAGAATACCGTACCAGCTATTTTATTTTTCGACAAACTTAGAGCATGTACTTTGGAATGAGCGCAATGAAATAGCAACGGAAAAGGTGCAAAAGGCAGATGAATTTATGGACAATTTATCGAGTTCCATAGAAGAGTTTTTAAAAGACTATCTTCCAGTGAATGCAGAGCTTCCGTATAAAGAAAAAATGAAAATGAGCTGGTCATTTTTAATGGAGGGCTGCAATTCTTTACAACGCGGAACGAATGTACCGTTATTATTTGAGATGATTAAATCAGATGTACAATAAAATCCCCTCCGATGTTCAGTGGAGGGCAGTGCATAGTGCTGAAAAACAAAATGGCCAAGGTAAACTTTGTGAATGATGATTTCCGTTCCAGGCTACTCGCTTTGTCGCTGACATAATTTAAAGCTTTATTTTGACGGTAATGTCATTTATCTTAGAGCTAGGTCAATGGCTAGGCTATAGTATACTAGAGGAAATTGGTGTACAGTTTATGCAATTTTTATTCATCATCTTTATGTATTGGGTTTTTCAATTATTATTACACATTCATAATAATAAACCTCTTGAAGTTAAAACATTTAAAACATACCAGAAATTCATGGCATTTATGCTTTGCGGTTTTATCATGCAGGCATTTTCAGTAAATGTTGATACAAGTATGCGAGAAAATGTCCATTTTATAGGTTCTTTACTTCAGGTGTTTGCTTATTTTTTATTTATATTCTATTATCGAGCGTGTCATAAATACTATAAAAAAATTAATGGAAATAAGGTTCATTCGCTGTAACAAGCGATGGATCTTTTTTTGTTTTAGGGAATCTGTGCTTACTTAGTAATGACATCTTTTCCTTTCTTAATTCATAAGCTTTATAGGTGTGATTTTATCAAGCTAGAAGGAGGCACTGCCATTCAAATACATGTTGTACGGGCAGGGGAGTCCATATGGGTTATTTCGCAGGCGTATGGGACAACAGTTCAAAGTATTGTAAATGCCAATCAAATTCCTGAACCGAATCGATTAGTCGTTGGGCAAGCGCTTGTAATACCGATTGTCGGAAATTTTTATTATGTTCAGTCAGGGGATAGTCTATATTCAATCGGACAACGCTTTGGCATTAATTATTTAACACTTGCTCAAGTCAACAATATCAGTCCGAGTCAGCCTTTATCAATAGGTATGCGACTTTATATTCCACCTCAACCAAAAACAAAAGCTGAAACATTGGCATATTTAGAGCCGAGAGGGACATTCGTTAGTGAGGCATTATTGAGCCAAGCGAGAGAAGCAGGGCCATTTTTAACCTATCTTGCTTTATTTAGCTATGAGGCAAGGCGAGATGGAACGCTTAAGAGTCCTCCGAGTCAAGGGGTGACGCAAATTGCTAACGATACAGGAGCTTCTCTAGTAATGGTTGTCTCAAATTTGGAGAATTTTAGTTTTAGCGGTGATTTAGCGAGAGATATTTTTCAAAGTACAGCAGTACAGGATTTACTTTTTAATAATATTCTTGAAGAGGCAAAGCGTTTAGGAAGCGTTAAAGATATTCATTTCGATTTTGAGAATTTGCCGGGTGATCAACGAGAAGCGTATAACAATTTTTTAAGGAGAGCCGTGAGTCGATTCCATCCACAGGGGTATACCGTATCGACAGCACTAGCTCCAAAAACAAGTGCTAGTGAGCGTGGTCCGTGGACGGAGGGGCATGATTATAAAGCACATGGAGAAATAGTGGATTTTGTTATGTTAATGACTTATGAATGGGGATATTCTGCAGGACCGCCTATGGCAGTATCGCCACTTCCAGAGGTAGAAGCGGTTGTTAAATATGCAGTAAGTGAGATACCACGGAACAAAATTATACTTGGACAGAATTTATATGGGTATAACTGGACGCTGCCTATTGTACAGGGAGGCCCGAATGCAGAAGCAATTAGTCCACAAAGAGCAATTGAAATTGCTAAAAAATATAATGCTGCTATTCAGTTTGATTTGAGATCTCAAGCTCCGTTCTTTGAATACTATGATGAGCAAGGTAGAGCACATGTGGTGTGGTTCGAGGATGCAAGATCCATTCAAGCGAAGTTCAATTTAATCAAAAGGTACAATCTTAGAGGAGTAGGCTATTGGAAATTAGGTCTACCGTTCCCGCAAAATTGGCTATTGATCGAATCAAACTTTGATGTAGTAAAGAAATGAGAATCTTAAGGAGTAAATATTTCGTTGCAAAAGGAGCTCATTCCCTTTTCTCATAAAATTAATAATCCGCAAACATAGTTTCCATTTATGGAAATATATATTATAATTATGGAAAATGATATTTTAGGAGGTATATTTTGGATAAGTTTAAAAAGTTAGGTATCATACTAGCGTCTACTGCATTTTCTGTGGGTGTAATTTCGCCAATGGCACAAGCTTCGGCAGATGTAAAAGAACCACAAGAGAGAATTGCAATTCAAGTTTCTTCAACAGAAACAAAAGTAACAAAAAGTATGCTTATTAAGCAATTGAATACAATATTCCCAGACAAGTTCAATTTTGCAACAGAGAAAGATTTCTCAATGGGGGAAGCGCACTACTTTAGTGATGACAAAACGATACGCTATGAATTGAATTTTAGTAAGACAATCAATGGCAAAGACATTTATGGTGATTTTACTTTTAAAGGCGAAGATTTGGAATTAGAAAACTTCAACTATCAGCCTGTCAATTTAGCGGAAGCATTGTACCCAGTGAAGTATTCAGAGGGTGAAGCAAAGAAAGTTGCTCAAGACTTATTAAAGAAATTGCCGAGCACTGCGAATTACAAGCTTCGTGAAGACAATAGATATATTGACTTTGGTTTTAGTTATAGTAGACCTTTATCCGAACCAATTTCATATTCATTCATGTACTCGCCTACACAAAATGGTGTGTCACTTAGGGATGAGTTTATCAATATTACAGTTCTAGCAAATGGTGAAGTTACAAGTATGTATCGTAATACTGAATCAACTAGCAAGGCAACATTCGATAACTTAGATCAGAAAAAGAATGAGTCTGACATCCTTGCACAGGTTCGAGAAAATCTTCCAGTTGAGTTACGTTATATGGTTGACTATAACTACCAAACAGGCGAAGCTATTGCTAAGCTTGCGTATATGCCACCAACAGGCTTCAATGGTGTACATGCAATAAATGGGCAGTGGCAAACAATGAATGGTTTCACTTCTCAAGTACCAAAGGCAAAAGGTGTAGAAAAACTTGTATCGCAACCACTTGCACCTAAAAAAAATGGTATTACATTAGCAGAAGTTGAAGAGTTAGCTAAGTCTATTTTAAAAGTTGATTCAGACAAAGCCAAGTTACAAATTCATTCGGTTAATGAAAGAGAAAACGAAAATGGCGAAACAATTTATGATGTGAATTATATGTATGATCTCGGTAATTACGGCACAGGCAGTTCACTAGAAGTGAACAAGGCAACAGGTGAGATTACAAAATTCTGGGATACAAGTAGAGAATTCATGCAGATAGATGATAAAGTAGAACCAATTTCAAAAGATGCTGCATTAACAAAAGCGATAGACTACTTAAAAGAGTGGGCTCCGTCATATATTCATAACTATTCAAAACCAATAGAAGATGTAGAATATGACACATACAGCAAACAGTATAACTTCTCCTTCCCACGTATTGTTAATGGCATTGCCGTAGTAGGGGATGAAATTTACGTTGGTATCAGTGCAGATGGAAAATTAAGTTCTTTAAATGTTAATAATCGGAAGATTGATAATTGGCCGTCTGTAAACAAAGCTATTCCTGCTGATAAAGCAAAGGCAATGTTCAATGAGGGGCTGAAATTGGAGCTACAGTATGCAAAACAGGATGGCGAGGATAATCACCACTATGATTTAGTATACTCTCCGGTTTATAATGGAAGCTTGTTCAATATTATTGATGCAACAACTGGTGAATGGCTTCTAAAAGTTGATGATTCTAAAGAAAAACCAGCCATTTCACATCCTACAGCTGGAGGAGAATTAACTTATTTATTACGCCAAAAAGTGTTAGAGGTTAAAGACCTAGCTAACTTTAATGCTGATACAGCCGTAACAAAGGGAGAAGCTTTGAAAATTTTAGTTAAATCATTATCATACGAATATGATTTCGGTTCGTATGGAAGAGACAAAGATAAGCAATCCTTCGATAATATTGACAAAAAGCATCCATTATACGGAATTGTTGAACAAGCTGTAACAATGGGCATTTTAAAGCCTGCAGATCAATTTGCAGTAGATACTGCATTGACTCGTCAAGAGCTTGCCGAATGGTTAGTTCGTGTACTAAAATTAGAGAGTGCTGCTAAGCATAGTGACATTTACAAATTAAACTTTACTGATGCAAGCTCAATTGACCCAGCGTACTCAGGTTATGTTGCTTTAGCGAGTGCAATGGGACTAATAGATGGACAGCAAAATAAATTCAATGCTACTGAGAAAGTGACGTATGCAGATTTAGCTATATCTACAATTCGTCTAGCAAAGGCTGCCTTTGAACAAAACAGCAGCGGTCGTCATTACTATTAATAATCTATAATTTATACATGAAAGGGCATCCCCTGATTTTAGGAGGTCACTGAAAAACTTACGTTTTTTATGACGGCTTAACTTTTTTAGATAAAAATAAGGTACATTTTGTTCGAATTGAACAGAATGTACCTTGTTTTTTT
>Ga0209676_1001715_pt1 | contig 18892 bp, 18 predicted proteins | sample AraplaCvi_mLB_r2_FD_184282 | JGI IMG/M metagenome (GOLD analysis project Ga0209676, IMG submission 184282) | Arabidopsis root microbial communities from North Carolina, USA - plate scrape MF_Cvi_mLB_r2 (SPAdes) (version 2) | ecosystem: Host-associated > Plants > Roots > Endosphere | place: USA...
TGAGCCAGGATCAAACTCTCCATAATAGTTAAGTTTAAATCTTGTATTGCTCAAAAAACTAATAATTGACGTTTTACTTCATGTTTTGTTTAGTTTTCAAAGATCATCGTATAAGCTAATTTAACAACTTAATAATCATAACATCGTCGACAAAAACTGTCAATAAATATTTTATTTTTAAAAGTTGTTGTCTCAGCGACGTTTATAAATATAACACCTATTTCATCACCGGTCAATACATATTCCAAATATTTTTCAAAAAAGATTTAAACGAGATAAATTCCTATAACACCCAATGCTACTATACCAGGCATACCAAGAATACTTACAAAAAGACATGTAAATGCATTGATTGGGATATGGAAGTTATTTGATGCCAATATATAATTTAATAAAAAGACGATCATGACACAAACAATGCCTCTCAACACATACTTACTTATATTTTTAAATGCTTTAAAAGGTAGACCTACTAATAATAAAAATAAGATTACAAATAAAACTACTGATATCATAATTACACTATTCAATACAAAAACTCCCCTCATATAACTTGTACACCTTGTACTAAGATTGTATGAAAGGAGTTTGTATTAAATACCTAAAACAATTATAAAAGAGTTTATTGTATAAACAACAAATCAATTTTTCATTACTTCATTTTTGTAATTAGCACATTACGTGCCTTTGCTTCTTTTAATAAGAAGAAATATTTAACTTGTGATAGTTTGACATGGATTAACAAATCCTCTGGTGGATCAACACTTCTATCGACTAACTCGACTTGATTCAAATATATATCTTTATAGTCAAGTAATCTTTCTACAAGTTTCTCGTCAAACTCTTTGCGGAGCTTTCCTTTTTTTCGAAAAAAAACCATGGTCTCTCTCCATCAATCAATTTCTAGATTTCTCTTCTACCCTCAAGGGCTTTCGACAATGTCACTTCATCAGCATATTCCAAATCTCCACCTACTGGTAGACCGTGTGCAATACGTGTAATTTTGATACCCGTTGATTTTAACAATCTCGAAATATACATTGCTGTTGCCTCACCCTCAATATTCGGGTTCGTTGCAAGAATGATCTCTTGTACTTCGTCATCTTTAAGCCTGTTTAATAACTCCATAATTTTAATATCTTCAGGTCCCACACCTTCCATTGGAGATATTGCTCCGTGAAGTACATGGTATAACCCTTGATATTCTCTCATTTTTTCCATAGCGATTACATCTTTTGTATCTTGAACAACGCAAATAGTCGTTCGATCTCTCTGTTGATCGCCACAAATATAGCAAGGATCATTGTCAGTTATATGGCCGCATTCTGAACAATACAAAAGCTTTCTTTTTGCATCAATCATGGACTTTGCGAAATCTAATACATCATCTTGCTTCATTTCTAACATGAAAAACGCCAGGCGAACAGCCGTTTTGGGACCAACCCCTGGCAATTTCATAAAACTATCTATTAATTTTGATATGGGTTCAGGATAATGCATATTATAATCCCCTAAAATAGTCCTGGAATATTCATTCCTTTTGTAAATTGACCCATTGTTTTAGATGTTTCAACTTCGATTTGCTTAAGTGCATCGTTAGTCGCAGTTAATACTAAGTCTTGAAGCATTTCGATATCTTCTGGATCAACTACTTCTTCTTTAATATTTACTTCAACGATTTGTTTTAATCCATTAGCTGTAACTGTTACCATTCCACCGCCAGCTGTTCCAACGAAAGTACGTACATTTAATTCTGCTTGTGCTTCTTCCATTTGCTTTTGCATTTTTTGTACTTGTTTCATCATATTATTCATATTACCCATTCCGCCACGCATCATTATTTATTCCTCCAATATATTTATTCTTTTATTATTACTAAATCCTCACCGACAAGATTGATTGCTTCTTGTACGATTGGTGAAACTTCATTAGTGGTTTCTTGTTGTTTCGTTTGATTTAAATATGAATCCCTAGTAGATTTCCAATCTTCTTCAGGTATTGCTAACATACTCATTTCTGAGCCTAATAATGTAGATAAGGTTTGATTAATAGTCGTAAGGTGCTCTTGTTCACCATTATTATTAATTAAATCACAAATTGTTTCCGATTTAAAAGCAACAATACATTGCTCAGAAGAAGCTGCAACAACTTCACCATAAGAAACCAATGTGGCAGTAGATACTTTATTTTGATAACGTAACTGGTCCTGTAATGTCGGCCATGCTGCCAATACTTTATTTTTCTCTGGTTTGGTAGCCGCACGTAAAACACTTTGTATCATACTATTTGGCACTTTCGAGCGAGTTGTCGTTGACCTCGATTTCGTATTTGAAGCAGTTTCATTATTTGCTGTACTAATTGCAATTCCATTTTCTTTTAAATGGTTAATCTCTTTTTCAAGATGATTTATTTTATTCAGTAAAGCAGTTAATTCTTCTGATTTTTTACCTACATTACTTACAGATGCCTTTTGACATAGTTGAACGATCGCTACTTCGAGTAGAACCCTTGGATGATTCGTCCATTTCATCTCTTGTTGACTTTTACTTAATGAAGCAATAATTTGATAAATTAAATCATCATCATACGCCTCTGTAATTTCTTTAAAGCGATCATTCACAGTAGCTCTTTCGAGTAACTCTACAGTACTAGGTGAATGTCTATATAATAGAACATCTCTAAAATAAACTGTTAAATCCTCAATGAAACGAACTGGGTCTTTCCCTTGGTTCAATAGTTCCTCAATATGTGTTAAACAAGCTGAGACATTTCCATCTTTAATAGAAGATACAACAGAAATTAAACTTTCTTGAGCAACAGTTCCAGTAACAGATAATACATCGTTTAAGGTAATCAACTGGTCACTATATGAGATTGCTTGATCAAGTATACTTAGTGCATCCCTCATCCCGCCTTCTGCCGCTCTTGATAACATCATCAAAGCCTCAGGATCAATTTCAGTTTGCTGATGGTTTAAGACAACCATTAATCGATCAGAAATTGTTTGAGCACTAATCTTATGAAAATCAAAGCGCTGACATCTTGAAAGAATAGTTAACGGTATTTTATGAGGTTCTGTTGTGGCTAATATAAAAATTACATGTCCTGGTGGCTCTTCTAATGTTTTTAATAACGCATTGAATGCTCCTATAGAAAGCATATGAACTTCATCTATTATGTACACTTTGTACTTACCTACGGAAGGAGCATATTTAACCTTTTCGCGAATGTCACGAATCTCATCTACACCGTTATTTGAAGCGGCATCGATTTCAATAACATCAGAAATTGAACCATCAGTAATACCTTTACATACTGAACATTCATTACATGGCTCATTAGTTGGTGCGTTTTCGCAATTTAAAGCTTTTGCAAAAATTTTCGCCGTACTTGTTTTACCTGTCCCTCTTGGACCTGTAAACAAATATGCATGGGAAACCTTTTGCTGAAGAAGGGAGTTTTGTAACGTTCGTATAATATGGTTTTGACCTACAACGTCTTTAAATTGTTGTGGTCTCCACAAACGATATAATGCTTGGTATGTCAATTTATTTCCTCCTTCTTACAAAGTCACCATTATTATACCCTATGTAGTGATTTGTTGGAAAATTTTTTAAAGAAAACAAAAAAACTCACTCAAGTTTATGAGTGAGTTTTTATAAAGTTACTGCCGTGCACCACACTTCGATGCACTACCCCAGGCGTTACTTAAACAGTTAGCTCGGCCCAGGCACCCCTACGGCACACGAGATGGCTCACTTATTGCTGCTTCCTTCCGGACCTGACAAGGTTCGTGAGTTCTCGTTGCGTAGGACCCAGACGTCAACACCACTTATTTAAGGCAGGCCCTAAAGTAGGTACACCTCGGTGTGGAATTCAGTCTCGCTAGAGCGGATTGCGAGTACAGGGCACCGCTACCTCCCCACCTAGCACGGCAAAGTTACAACCTTAATTATCCCGCCATTAGAAGCGGTATTTAAAGTATATACGAACCTTAGTAAAAAATCAATGCTTGTCCTCATTAGGTAATTTTTTCTTCTTCAACCTTAACGCTCTAAAGAAGTTTGTTAATAATCTGCTACATTCTTCCTCTAATACACCAGTTTCCACATCACATCGATGATTAAACTGTTCCTCTTGTAGTAAATTATATATCGAACCGCCACAACCAGCTTTAGGATCTTTCGCACCGTAAACCACCCGAGGAATTCTCGATTGAATGATTGCTCCGGCACACATTGGACAAGGTTCTAACGTTACATATAATGTTGTTTCCTCAAGCCTCCATGAATCAATTACTTTACAGGCTTCTTCAATAACAATGACTTCAGCATGTCCTAATGCATTTTGTTTAGTTTCTCTTAGATTATATCCTCGTGCAATTACTTCATCTTTATAAACGATAATGGCTCCAATCGGAACTTCACCCAGCTCTTCAGCTTTCAAAGCTTCCTCTATTGCCATTTTCATAAAAATCTCATCTTTATTCAAATTTTACACCTCTTTATTTCTATTACTAACAAATATTCTTTATATGAGTAGATAAACTAAACCATAGAATGGAGTGATTTTGAGTGAATTCTTCCTGTGATAAAAAAAATCCAAAACCTGCATTATTAATGGTTGATTTAATCAACTCATTTTCTTTTAAGCATGGTTGTGTACTCGCAGAAAAAACAGAAAAAATGATTCCTAATATCAATTTGTTAAGGGATTTATTTATAAAAAGAGAATTTCCCATTATATATGTAAACGATCACTATAAATTATATAATCCTTCCGCTGATAAAGTTTTAAAACACTGTACGAACCCATTAAGTTATAACATTATCCAAGAAATTAAACCTAAGAGACACGAATTATGTATTTTCAAACCAAATTATTCAGGCTTTTATCAAACTGAACTTGATCATGAATTAAAAAAACATGAAGTGACTCATTTAATCATTCTAGGAGTCGCTGGTAATCGATGTGTACTCTTTACTGCTAACGACGCATTTATGCGAGATTATAACTTAATTATACCTTACGATGCAATTTCCTCTATAACTGATTATGACGAGAAAGTTGCGGTCTATATGATGAAGGATATATTAAATGCAAAATTGATTCTTTCTCAGGAAATAGAAGCAGTCATAAATGAATTATTTCAAAATTAGAACAATAAAATTGGAAATTTTTTAAAATTGTATTCCACCTGTCCGCAGTATGTTAAAATAGTTTCTGTATGTTTAAGCGTATGATATGGAAATTGACTAGTAAGGAGGACAAGAGATGATACATGTACCTTTTATTACAGTAGAAGGACCTATAGGTGTCGGAAAAACATCTCTATCCAAAGCGATCTCTGAGCACTTTCATTATGAATTATTGAAAGAAATAGTAGATGAAAATCCATTTTTAGGTAAGTTTTACACAGACATTGAAGAGTGGAGTTTCCAAACGGAAATGTTTTTCCTATGCAACCGATTTAAACAATTAGAAGATATCGATAAAATGTTTCTTAAAAAATCGATACCAGTAGTTGCAGACTACCACATCCTTAAGAATTTAATCTTTGCAAGCAGGACGTTAAAAGATCAACAGCACGATAAATACTTAAAAATATATCAGATTTTAACAGAGGATATGCCAAAGCCAAACGTAATTGTCTATTTAACAGCTAGCCTTGAAACACTTCAAAAGAGAATTGAGCTCCGAGGCAGAGAATTTGAGAATTTAATTGAAGACCAATATCTTATACAGTTAATAGAAGATTACGAGTTACACATGAAAGAATTTCAGTTAAAACACCCTGAGATTCCAGTACTAAAATTCGATGGAGATCAAATTGACTTCGTAAATAATCCAAGAGATTTAACGATGATCCTTGATACATTAGAAAACACCTTACAAAAGGAGCTAAGAAGCATATGAATTTGCGCGAAAAATACGGAATACGAAATGACGCAGTGATCACAATTGCCGGAACAGTTGGAGTAGGTAAATCTACTATGACAAATGCTTTAGCCAATGCATTAAACTTTCGTACATCATTTGAAAAAGTTGATACGAATCCATATCTAGATAAATTCTATCAAGATTTTTCTAGATGGAGTTTTCATTTACAAATCTACTTCTTAGCAGAACGCTTTAAAGAGCAAAAAAGAATGTTCGAATACGGTGGAGGATTTATCCAAGATCGTTCAATTTATGAAGACACTGGAATCTTTGCGAAAATGCATTATGAAAAAGGTACAATGAGCGAAGTTGATTATGAAACATATACTAGCTTATTTGATGCAATGGTTATGTCCCCATATTTTCCAACACCAGACTTATTAATCTATTTAGAGGGTACTTTTGACGAAGTAGTCGAGCGTATTAAAGAACGTGGACGTCCGATGGAACAACAAACTCCAATCGATTATTGGAAAGAAATGAACTCTCGTTATGAAAACTGGATTAATAACTTTAATGCTTGCCCAGTACTTCGTTTAAGCATTAGTGAATATGACCTAATTAAAGACGAAACATCTGTAGAAGAAATCATCAAGAAAATTGGTAATGTGTTAAACCATTCTCAAAAATATATCAAATCTAGATAAGAAATAGTAAAGCTGTTTACTCTATACCAATGAGTAAACAGCTTTTTAAATTTCTCCATTTTTAAACAACAAAAAACTCGTTACCATAAGTAACGAGTTGACAATCTCCGATATATATATGCGCTCCGTTAAAAATCAAAAATGGAGGAGTAAGAGGGATTCGAACCCCCGCGGGCTGTTACACCCCTGTCGGTTTTCAAGACCGATCCCTTCAGCCAGACTTGGGTATTACTCCGTTTTGACAAGATTTATAATATCATACTGAAAATACATGGTCAAGCATTTTCCAAAAAAAATTATGTATTTTGTATTCCTTTTCATTTTTTAATCTATTCATAGTTCTTACTGTTAAAAAGAGCTTTGTTTACACTTAAATTTTAACTAAAAGTTATTTAAATATACATAGAAAAATGCATTACTTATAATAAAAATATCAACTTAATTATGTCAAAAATTCGTGTAGGAGGAGAAAAGATTTGTTAGAGTTACTACCTTTAATGTTAGAACGCGTTGGAATCTTAGTCATACTAGCTTTATTACTTTCTAGAATGAAATCTTTTCGCCAGGTTGTTCAGAATGAGCATTCAGTAAAAGGCAAATTTTTGTTAATTCTAATATTCGGTGCATTTGGCATCGTTAGTAATTATACAGGCGTACATATTTATCAAGATTCCATTATGTCTCAAACTTGGCATTTTAATGTAGATAGTAATAATGCAATTGCAAACACACGAATTATGGGAGTTGCAATTGGCGGTTTGCTTGGTGGTCCATTTGTTGGTTTTGGCGTTGGACTAATTGCGGGTCTCCATAGATTAACCCTTGGTGGTTTCACAGCCTTCGCATGTGCATTTTCTACAATATTGGCCGGTGTTGTAACTGGATTTCTAGGAAAAAAATATGGTATCCAAAAAAACAACTCCTTATTGAGGGCCGTCATTATCGGCATTTTAATGGAGTGCATTCAAATGGGAATTATACTAATCGTCGCAAAGCCTTTCGATGCAGCCTTGCACTTAGTACAATTAATTGCTTTTCCTATGATTGCCATTAACGGATTCGGAACATTAATCTTCATATTAATCATTCAAAATATCCTTCAGGAAGAGGAAAAAACAAGAGCACTGCAAACAAATAAAGCGTTATTCATTGCGCAGCAAACACTCCCCCATTTTAGACAGGGATTAACGACTCACTCAAGTGCAGAGGTTTCAAGAATTATTTTCAGACTAACAAATGCAGATGCTATATCAATTACAGACCATGAACAAGTACTTGCACATATCGGCGCAGGCTCTAACCATCACAAACCATTACAGAGTCTATCTACTAGACTAACCAAAAAGGCCCTTGAGCAAGGTGACATCTTTATCGCAAATAGTAAGGAAGAAATTCAGTGCTCTCATGAAAATTGTCCATTACAAGCAGCAATTGTACTGCCATTAAAAGCATCGAATAGAACTGTAGGATCCTTGAAATTATATTATCGAGATTCAAATAAACTCGATATAGTTGAACAAGAGCTAGCTGATGGATTAAGTAAACTTTTTTCAACACAATTAGAACTAGCTGAAGTAGAGTTACAAAGAAGACTATTAAAAGATGCAGAAATAAAAGCATTACAAGCACAAGTACATCCACATTTTTTATTTAATTCGATTAACACAATCTCTAGTCTGATTCGAACTGATTCAGATAAAGCTAGAAAATTACTAATTCATTTAAGTACTTTTTTCCGCAACAATTTGCAAGGAGCAAGACAAACACTTGTACCACTTGAAAAAGAGCTTGAGCACGTCGAAGCATATTTAACTTTAGAGCAAACCCGTTTCCCAAATAAATTTACTGTCGATTTTGACATTGAACCAAGCTTGCGCAATGCCATGATCCCACCATTTACACTACAACCTCTTGTAGAAAATTCAATTAGACATGCATTTTCAAAAGAAAAAAAATTAAATGTAGTTGTTAGTGTCTATAAGAATAAAGGAAAAATGATCTTACTTACTGAAGACAACGGTAAAGGTATTCCAACTGCTTTACTAAAAACTATTGGTAATGAAACTGTACAGTCAAAAGAAGGCACTGGCACGGCCTTATGGAATATAAAGAAACGTATTGAAGAGATTTATGGCCAGAAAGAGAACTTTCAAATAGATTCAGATCTTGGATTAGGAACAAAAGTTTATATAACGCTACCTCTAACCGAGGAGAACTTGGAGGGATAATATTTGTTAAAGGCATTAATAGTTGAAGATGAGCCATTAGCACGTGACGAACTAGCTTATCTATTAAAGAGAACTAAAGAAGTAGATATAATAGCTTCAGTCGATACAATTGAAAGAGCATTGGAGGAAGTTCATTCGAATCCGGTAGATGTAGTCTTTTTAGATATTCAGTTAGCTGATGAAAGCGGATTGGAGCTAGCTCAAAAATTACAGGATCTAGATCACCGGCCAGCGATTGTATTTGCAACAGCTTTTGATGAGTATGCCTTAAATGCTTTTGAACTACAGGCAATTGATTACATTTTAAAACCATATGACGAAGATAGAATTTTAAAAACGGTAGAAAAGATTACTAGGCTTACTTCGCCTTATGTTAAAGAATCGCTACATAAGAAGCCAAAACGTCATTTAAAACAAGATAAGCTTGCAATTACTGTAGATGAACGAATTATATTAGTTACATTTGAGGAAATTCTATATATCTATACACTTGATGGTAAAACAGTTGTTGTGACTGAAAAATATTCATATCAAGTAAATGAGCCATTAATAAGTATTGAACGTAAGCTGCAAGACAATTCATTTATCCGTGTACATCGTAGCTATATTGTGAATATCGATCAGATTATTGAAATTCAGCCCTGGTTTCATTCAACCTATAATCTAATTATGCGTGACAACGAGAAAGTACCCGTAAGTCGTACTTATACTAAGGAACTAAAACTGCTATTTGATTTTTAGGTTGTATTTCAAAGACCCTATTTTGCAATTCATCCTGTTATTTATGCAATTCATATTGAAAAGAAGATGTTGGCATTTTCATAGAGTAATATTAGTGATATAAAAACAGGGGAGGTCTTGATAAAAATGAATGCGGTTACAATTGTTATTGCTTCCATGTGTATATTAATGATTGCCTATCGTTTATATGGAACTTTCATAACGGTAAAGGTGTTAAAGCTAGATGACTCTAAAGCAACACCAGCTCACGAGTTAAATGATGGAAAGGATTATGTTCCTACAAATAAATGGGTTTCCTTCGGTCATCACTTTGCTGCGATTGCTGCCGCTGGTCCATTAGTAGGACCTATTTTAGCTGCACAATTTGGTTATCTTCCTGGCCTACTTTGGCTCTTGATTGGTGCAGTTATTGGTGGAGCAGTTCATGACGCGGTTGTGTTATTTGCCTCTATGCGTAAAAAAGGTAAATCATTATCAGAAGTAGCAAAAGAAGAATTAGGTCCCGTAGCTGGCTTTTGTACAGGACTAGCAATGCTATTTATTATTACGATTACAATGGCGGGCCTTTCAATGGTTGTGCTTCATGCGCTAGAGAACAATCCATGGGGTACTTTTGCTGTAGGTATTACAATTCCAATTGCTATGGGTGTTGGATTATTATATAAAAAGACAGGTAACTTAAAACTAGCCTCTACAATAGGATTTGTTCTATTAATGGTTGGTGTATTTATGGGACCAAGTATTCAGGAGACCGCTCTTGGGGAATTTTTAACATTTGATACAAAAACTTTAGCTATTATTCTACCAATTTATGCATTTTTTGCTGCGGCACTACCAGTTTGGTTATTGCTTGCACCACGAGATTATTTGAGTAGTTTCATGAAAATTGGTGTCTTTATTGCTTTAATTATCGGTGTGTTTATTATCAATCCAGTTATTGAATTCCCAGCATTTACTAAATTTACTGGTGGTGGCGGTCCAATCCTTGCAGGACCGGTATGGCCATTTATATCTATTACAATCGCATGTGGAGCGATTTCTGGTTTCCACGCTTTCGTTGGCTCAGGTACAACTCCTAAAATGCTTGATCGATGGAGCGATATTAAGGTCGTAGGATTTGGTGCAATGCTTGTTGAGTGTTTAGTAGGAATTATGGCACTTATCGCTGCTACTGCTCTTCAACCAGCAGATTACTTTGCTATTAACTCCACTCCAGAAGTTTTTAAAACGTTGGGTATGGAAGTTGTTCATCTTCCTGAACTTGCAAAAGAAATTGGATTAAATTTAGAAGGCCGTACAGGTGGGGCTGTTACCTTAGCAGTAGGAATGTCCTACATTTTTACATCAATTCCTTGGTTTAGCCATTTAGCATCTTACTTCTTCCAATTTGTTATCATGTTTGAAGCAGTATTTATTTTAACGGCAATCGATGCTGGAACTCGTGTAGCACGATACTTAATTCAAGATTTCTTTGGAGAGTACTATAAGCCTTTAAAGAAAACTGACTGGCTTCCAGGTTCAATATTTGCAAGTGCTCTAGCTTGTTTTATGTGGGGATATCTCCTATATTCAGGAGACATTGGATCAATTTGGGCACTATTCGGTGTATCTAACCAGTTAATGGCTTCTATTGGCCTAATCATTGGCGCGACGGTCATATTAAAAATTGCTGATAAACGTTGGTATATGTTAACATGTCTTGTCCCACTCGCATATTTATTTGTCACTGTAAACTATGCAGGATATTGGATGGTTAAAAATGTTTATTTAAATCCAGATGCTGCAGGATATAGCACGTTAAATGCCATTCTTTCAATCATCATGCTAGTCCTTGGTATGATCATACTAATTTCTGCTATTAAAAAATGGTTGGATATGTGGAATACTCCTCAATTTAAAATGAATGCTAAAACACTCTAAATAAAAAAGCAGGTTGTCACAGAAAAACTAACTCTCGTGACAACCTGCTTATTTTTTATTTAATAACTTCTTTTCCACCCATGTACGGACGAAGCACTTCAGGAATGACAACTGAACCATCTGCTTGTTGGTAGTTTTCTAAAATAGCAGATACTGTACGACCGATTGCCAGACCAGAACCATTTAATGTATGAACAAATTCTGGCTTTCCTTTCGGCTCACGACGGAAGCGAATATTCGCACGTCTTGCTTGGAAACCTTCAAAATTACTACAAGAAGAAATTTCTTTGTAAGCATCATAGCTTGGTAACCAAACTTCAATATCATAAGTTTTTGCAGAAGAGAAACCAATATCACCAGCACACAATGTGATAACACGGTATGGTAATTCTAGTAATTGAAGAACTTTTTCTGCATGAGCTGTTAATTTTTCTAACTCAATATAAGATTCTTCTGGTTTAACAAAACGAACAAGTTCAACTTTATTAAACTGGTGTTGACGAATTAAACCTCTTGTATCACGACCAGCAGATCCTGCTTCAGAACGGAAGCATGCACTATAAGCTGTATATGCAATCGGTAATTGTGAACCATCTAAAATCTCGTCACGATGGTAGTTTGTAACTGGTACTTCCGCAGTCGGTACTAAGAAGAAATCTTCTTTTTCAATACGGAATGCATCTTCTTCAAATTTTGGAAGCTGACCAGTCCCAATCATACTTGAACGATTTACAAGGTTTGGAGGTAACATCTCTGTATAACCATGCTCTTCAGTATGAAGATCTAACATGAAGCTAATTAAAGCACGCTCAAGTTTTGCCCCTAGACCTTTATAGAATGTAAAACGGCTACCGGTAACTTTAGCACCGCGCTCAAAATCTAGAATATCTAGATCTACGCCTAAATCCCAGTGTGGTTTCGGTTTAAAGTCAAATTTACGCACTTCACCGATTCTACGAATTTCTACGTTATCATCTTCAGTTAATCCTTCAGGAACTGAATCACTTACTAAGTTTGGAATTGTAAATAGAATTGCATCCAGTTGCTCTTCTAACCCTCTAATTTCTTCATCTAGGTCTTTAATTTTGTCGCCCACTTCACGCATTTCAACAATTAAAGCATCAGCGTCTTTTTTCTCACGCTTTAAAACACTGATTTCTTGGCTAACTTCATTTCGGCGACTTTTTAAACCTTCAACCTCAACAAGTAGCTCTCTACGCTTTAAATCTAAGTCTTCAAATTTTTCAATATAGCTTACATCTCCACCACGTAACTGTAATTTTGCTTTTACATCTTCAAAATTGCTACGTAATAACTTAACGTCTAACATTTTCATTCCTCCTATTTTTCTTAGTTGTCTAAAGGATGCTAAAAAAGAATACAAAAAAGCCCTCATCCCTATAAAGGGACGAGAGCTACCCGCGTTGCCACCCTAATTGAAGAACTATAAATAATCCTTCCACCTTAGTATAGTTTAACGGACTATATAACCGGAGTTATTTACTAACTAAAATCAGTATTCCACAACTCGCTCAAGAATGGATTCACAAGACTTCATTATCGGTTTGCACCAACCACCGACTCTCTGGAAATTAAGAACTTGTTACTATTTTCTTTCATCGCTTTAGACAATTAAATTTTATTATAATTTACTATAAGCTTTTACATTTTTCAATAGCTACATACTTAAATTAGCATTTTTTTCTTTAACCATGCTTACAAAGTAATTCATTAAGCGATAATCGTTTGTTAATTCTGGATGGAACGATGCAGCCAACATATGGTTTTGTTTAACAGCAACAATATTACCATCATGTTCTGCTATTACTTCCGCATCCCCAGATACTGAACGAATAAATGGTGCTCTAATGAATACCGCCGGGAAGTCTTCACATACTCCTTTTATAGGAATATTCACTTCAAAACTATCGACTTGTCTACCAAATGCATTACGCTCTGAAACCATATCCATTACGCCTAGGTGTACTGTATCATCATTTGCAATTTCTTTTGAAAGTAAAATCATGCCAGCACATGTACCAAATGCAGGTAAACCATTTTCAATTTTATCTTTTAATGGTTGTAGTAAACCAATATGGTCAAGTAACTTACGCATTGCAGTACTTTCTCCACCTGGTAACACAATCCCATCTAATCCTTCTAAATGCTCTACACGCTTCACAATTACCGCTTCGGCACCTGATGCCTTAATTGCATTAATATGTTCTTGAACTGCTCCCTGTAAAGATAATACACCAATCTTCATCGTGTCACCAACTTAAATGCTACGGTCTTGCATACGATCAGCAGCTGCAAGTTGTCTCATATCGATACCTTTCATAGCTGGACCTAAGTTTTTAGAAAGGTTTGCAATTAATTCATAATCTTGGTAGTGAGTAGTAGCTTGTACAATCGCACTAGCAAATTTCTCAGGGTTTTCTGATTTGAAGATACCAGATCCTACGAATACTCCATCAGCACCTAATTCCATCATTAACGCTGCATCAGCAGGAGTTGCTACCCCACCAGCTGCAAAGTTAACTACCGGTAAACGGCCAAGTTCTTTAATTTGAAGTAATAATTCATATGGAGCGCCAAGGTTTTTTGCTTCAACCATTAATTCATCAAGTGATAATCCAACAACTTTACGGATTTCTCCATTAATTTGGCGTAAGTGACGAACTGCTTCAACAATGTTTCCTGTACCAGGCTCACCTTTCGTACGAAGCATAGATGCACCTTCACCAATACGACGAAGTGCTTCACCTAGGTTACGACAACCACAAACGAATGGAACTGTGTAATCAGATTTATTAATGTGGAAGATATCATCAGCAGGTGATAATACTTCACTCTCATCAATGTAGTCTACTCCCATTGCTTCTAAAACGCGAGCTTCAACGATATGTCCAATACGCGCTTTAGCCATTACAGGAATGCTAACTGCGTTTAAAATTTCTTCAGTAATACTTGTATCAGCCATACGAGCAACTCCACCAGCTGCACGAATATCAGATGGTACTTTTTCTAAAGCCATAACTGCAACTGCACCAGCTGCCTCTGCTATTTTAGCTTGTTCAGCATTTACTACGTCCATAATAACGCCGCCTTTTTGCATTTCTGCCATGCCACGTTTTACACGATCTGTTCCTGTTAAATTCATTGTCATGCCCCTCCATTATTAAAACATTCTAGGTAACAAAATTATTTACGATTTTCTCCCATTGAAAAGTTACCTAATTCCCATTTTACTGAAAAATGGTCAACTTAACAATTGAAGATACAGTATTTTATAATTATTTAAATAATCCACTTATGCCATCAACGATACTTCCCCATAAATTTCCAAAGAAAGAACCGATCGCTCTAAATGTTAATACGAACCAATTTGCTTTTTCTACGTCTTTATCTACTACTAAATCAAATGCTTTTTCATTACTTGTAGTGATAAAGCCTAAATCATCTTTATTTGAAGATTTAACGATTATTTCTCCTACTTTTGTGTTCTTTTTAATAGGTGCAATAATGTTTCCGTCTTCATCTATATTTTTTCCAGATAATTTAATCTGTGCTTTATAATTTTTACCTTCTCCACGCTTTACAGCTAATGTAAGTGAATCTTTCGCTACAACGTTTACTTCTTTTTCTTTACCTTTGATTACTTTAACTGTTTTATTACCTTTAACAGCTTGACCTTTTTCAACTAATGTAATTTTCTCGAAATTACTGAAACCATAATCCATTAATTTTGCTGTTTCACTGAAACGTGAATTGTATGAATCTGCACCCATTACAACAGAAATATAACGTTGACCGTCTCTTTCAGCTGTACCAGTAAAACAAAATCCAGCTGAATCAGTTGAACCTGTTTTTAAACCATCCATACCTTGGTACTCAAAAACTAAACCTGGTAACATCCAGTTCCAGTTTTCCATTCTGACAGGATATTTTTGACCTTCTTGGAATATTTTTTTTGGAATTGACGAAGTTTCAAGAACTTCTGGATAATCGTTTAATAAATAGTATGCTAATTTAGCCACACCTTTAGCACTCATAATATTTTCATCAGAAGGAGAAGTACCTTCTGGGTGCATACCTTGTAAATCTTTATTAACTAGACCAGTTGCGTTAACAAATTTAACCTCACCTAGTTTTAATTTTTTTGCTTTGTCATTCATAAGCTGAACAAAATTTTTCTCTGAACCGCCAACTAATTCAGCTAATGCGATTGTTGCACCGTTCGCAGAATAAATTGCTGCAGCTTCATATAATTCTTTAACTGTATATTTTCCACCTAGCTCTAATGGTACATTAGATAAACCAGTATTTTGTGAAATTTTATGTGCATATTCTGATACTGTTACTTTTTGATCCCATGAAATTTTCCCGTTATGAACAGCATCAATAACAAGATATTCAGACATCATTTTTGTCATACTCGCTATTGGTAAAGGAGTATTTGAATTTTTTTCGAATAATATTTTTCCAGAGTTTGAATCTACTAATATCGCCGCATCTGCTTTAACTCCTAATACATCTTCTGCAGCTACTAGTCGTAAATTTACCGGGATGACTAAAGCAAATGCTAGTGTTAATACTACTAGTTTTTTTAGTATGTTCTTTCCTATCACTTTCTTACCTCCACTCATTTTTTTCATCTTTGTACATTTTAACATAATTATTTCCCAAAAAATAGGCAACTACAATTTCTTGTAATTGCCTAATTAAATCATGAAGAGTAGTTTGGTGCCTCTTTCGTGATATGAACATCATGAGGATGACTCTCTCTTAATCCAGCTCCAGTCATTCTAATAAATTGTGCATTTTCTCTTAATTCTCTTAACGTAGGTGTTCCACAGTATCCCATACCTGCACGAATACCACCGATTAATTGGTGAACTGTGTCAGCTAATGGACCTTTGTAAGCAACACGTCCTTCAATGCCTTCTGGAACTAGCTTTTTATTACCTTCTTGGAAATAGCGATCCTTACTTCCACGTTCCATAGCACCTACAGAACCCATACCACGGTAAACTTTAAATTGTCTTCCTTGGAAGATTTCTGTTTCGCCTGGGCTTTCTTGAACACCTGCAAACATGCTACCTAACATAACAACATGTCCACCAGCTGCTAAAGCTTTAACGATATCTCCAGAATATTTAATTCCACCATCAGCGATAATTGGTACACCATATTCTTTGGCTACAGTTGCACAATCATATACTGCTGTTAACTGAGGTACACCAACACCAGCTACTACACGAGTTGTACAAATTGAACCTGGTCCGATACCAACTTTAACAATATCAGCTCCGGCTTCAATTAACTCTTTTGTGGCCTGTGCAGTAGCAACGTTACCAGCAATAATTGCTAATTCTGGGAACTTACTTCTAATTTCTTGCACTTTTTCAATAACGCCTTTTGAATGACCATGTGCAGTATCTATTACTACTACGTCAACGTTAGCTTTCACTAAAAACTCTACTCGTTGAAGGGCATCTTTTGTTACTCCTACTGCTGCTCCTACTAATAGGCGACCTTGTTCATCTTTAGCAGAGTTAGGGAACTCAATAACTTTTTCAATATCTTTTATCGTAATTAAACCTTTTAAAATTCCATTTTCATCTACTAGGGGTAACTTTTCGATTTTATGCTTTTGAAGGATTTTTTCAGCTTCTGCAAGAGTAGTTCCTACTGGAGCAGTTACTAAATTTTCCTTAGTCATAACATCAGAAATCACAATTGAGTAATCTTGAATAAAGCGAAGATCACGATTTGTAAGAATACCAACTAATTTTTTGTTATCTGTATCATCTACAATCGGTACACCTGAAATTCGATATTTTCCCATTAAATATTCTGCATCTGCTACTTTATGAGTCGGTGTAAGGAAAAATGGATCGTTGATTACACCACTCTCTGAACGTTTAACTTTATCTACTTGTTCAGCTTGTTCTTCAATTGACATATTTTTGTGAATAATACCTAATCCACCTTGTCTAGCCATTGCAATTGCCATCTCAGCTTCAGTTACAGTGTCCATACCAGCACTAATTAGAGGTATATTTAACTGGATTTTGTCAGTTAATCTTACACTTACATCAACTTGGTTTGGAAGTACTTCGGATTTTGCTGGAACTAATAAAACATCATCAAAAGTAAGTCCTTCTTTTACGAATTTCGATTCCCACATTAAAAAAGCCCCCCTATATGCGTATAAATATTATTAGTAGATTAACAATAGGATAAAACACTGTCAAGGAAGTCAAGTTATGTTTAAATATTCAGTTAATAAGGAGCCTTACTCTTATGTTATATCCGTATAATAATGTATGGGATGAACTATGCTACTTTAGCTCTGCTCAGTATTCAAAAAATTATTTACAAACAAAATATGAGCGTTTTCATTCTATCGATAAAAAATCAAAAGCATTTCATAATGCGTATCCCTTCTTGTATTATATTGAACATGGGAAAAGTTATTTTCTTGCTGCCAGGCAGTCGCAAATAAACGTAAAACCAACACTACTATTTTACGGATTAGTTCAATTAATTAAGGCTTGTATCCTTACTGTGGATCCTAACTACCCTAGCACTACTGCCATTTTAGCTCACGGAGTGACATCTAGGAAAATCAAAAAAACTGGATACTCTTTTTTAGAAGATGAAGTAAAAATACAAAAAAATGGATTATTTACTCATGCAGCAAAAGAATTATTTAATATTACAAATTTAGATGGTGAGAAGTTTATGATGCTTCAACTTCTTCAATCAATACCTGAATTAAGTACTCTATTAAAAATCACAAAAAAGGGTAGTGTATTTGTTCCGATTAATCATGATGATGATACGATTGTCGTTCCTGAACAAATTTTATCTTCCTATCATTTTACCGCAGAGCGTTTTATAACATTTCTTCAATCGAAGCAAAATACAGTAAATATTGACCTTGTTTCACAAGATCCTAGAAACATTAAAATCAAGTCGAATAATAATGAAAGGCTACTTAGAAATGTACCTTTTTATTTTAATTTATCTAATCAAAATTATTATTTAAAGACACAAAAGGAATCATTGATGATTTTACCTGAAATCTTATACCACTATTTGCTTCTTTATAATTTAAGTATGATTTGCAGATACGAAACTGATTGGTGGTGTGAGCTTTTACAAACATTTTCTACCGATGATTACCCTCTAATCAATCAATTTCTAACGTCAACTGAACAAAAAATTCCTTTTTTAATTCACCGTTTATTAACCTTATAAAACACAAAAAAACATCAGCTTAATAGCTGATGTTTTTCATTTACCAGGCGACGTTCTACTCTCACAGGGGGAAACCCCCAACTACCATCGACGCTGAAGAGCTTAACTGCCGTGTTCGGTATGGGAACGGGTGTGACCTCTTCGCCT
>Ga0209676_1001717_pt1 | contig 18861 bp, 17 predicted proteins | sample AraplaCvi_mLB_r2_FD_184282 | JGI IMG/M metagenome (GOLD analysis project Ga0209676, IMG submission 184282) | Arabidopsis root microbial communities from North Carolina, USA - plate scrape MF_Cvi_mLB_r2 (SPAdes) (version 2) | ecosystem: Host-associated > Plants > Roots > Endosphere | place: USA...
GAACTGCTTCCAAATGATAAAGTAAATACTATAGAAGAGGTAAGAGCATTTGAAAAAAAACATAAAGAAGATACAACTGTAAAAGATAATCCAATCAACACTTTAATTCTGTTCATTCTCCTAGGATCGTTATGTATCATTCCTCTTATCATAAGCAATAGACAAAAAAACAAAGCATGAGCTTTGTTTTTTTATTTGACCATATTCGTTTTATTGGGAAATTAACACGTCATTTAAATGATTGTATTTATACTGAATCACTCTCGCACTCGCATTAAAACCATTGAGTCTCAAATTTCCGCAGCTATATGAAGGGATATCACCTTTAGAGTGATTTCATTAAATTTATCCATTAAATGAGATGTTGTCAATTAGACAACTATTAATTGATTATTTGTGCAGATAAACTATAAACATTGTTATTACTTTCTAGCATCGATTGCTATTTCTATTTCTTGTTGTATTTGTTGCTACATGTTCTCATTCTTCTTTTTATCTATGTTTTATTTAGTCGCTACCGCATTTAAAAGTAATTGTTTGTTGTGATCAGACATAACACGCCATTCTTTAACCGTTACTTTCATTTGCCTCCACATCCTTTCAAATGTTTGCTTCCAAACACTGTATGCAATTGTTGCCGCATGTAGGACACTTTCATATTGATTTATATGCTGTGGTATTTCATAATGCGCTAGGTGAACACCCATCACAGGGAACATGAATGGCTTGACTGGTAAGCCAGCTCTTAATATAGATGAGGTCTAGCCTATCTAATCATGTGAGTTAGGCTCTTGCTATCATACAATTACTCACACACTTGTATAGAAAAGTAGTTAATCATCATCGAAAATGTACATTGTTATTTTGACATTTACAGTGATATTCAATTTTGTCCAACTTCTTTCTCCTAGATTTTCTTAAATTCGAGAAAAACGAAAGCAGATTCTATATTCTAATTATTTTTCCATTTTATTCACATTCGCCATTCTAGCAAATAATCTATATGAGATCTACTAATTTAACCATTATAAAACGACAAGACATTCTCTATGCATTTGTCCCTTACTATTCATAGTTCTACCCGCAAATTCCGTTCAATACATCCTCCGTTGGACATTGTAATCACAATAAAAAGCCACACCTTGTTAGATGTGACTTAGGATGTTTTTCGTTCGTTGACTTAGGATGTTTTTCGTTCGTCATAGCAAAGCTAATTTTAACACCTTACATACTTGCGTTTGAAACCGATTCTTCCTCTATCCATTTCTTTTTGAATATTTTCGTAAGCATTTAAAAAACTTGTTTTTTTGTTGTCCCTTTTGAGTTCTACTATACCTGTTTCCTTTGCGGTCTCAATCGCCTTTTCATGTAGTGGCAAATACGAAATCCCCACTGTAGATAGGAAATTATTCATAGCAGATTTTGTTCTTCCTGGTGAATCATGAATAGAATTTTTCACCATATCGAGCATACTGGAAATCTTGCTTTCGGAAAATTCATTGTCTTTGCGATTCCCTAAAAGCCAGCAATAGCAACTCCAACCCGCTGACATTCTTAGCTCGTCACCGCTTGCAATCCATTTATCAGCAACGTCTTGGGCAATATCTGACTCTGATAATGTTACTGCCACGACATAATCAGATAGCATATAAAAATATGCACCATCCATCCAACGATCAAAATCCGACGCAGTCATTGCTTTTGGATCTGCAATAATACCTGCAAAATACATTGCATCATAGTTACCTGTAGCATAAAGCTCTTCAGCTAACTGTTGATTTTTTTTTATTTTCTTTGCAATGGGTTTCATAGCACCTGTAGCAACACCAAAAAGTGGCTCATGCGCACCATTGGATATATACATTTTTTTAGTTCGTTCCTTACCAAGGGCTTCAAGCTCCTGCATAACAGTTTCGAAATCCATAATTTTGTACTTCCCTTCTTATCACTCTATGCTTCTCAAGTATACAGAGTGGCCTTATTACGAATCAATTAACTAAGTTTCCGAAATTACTTTTTGAATCTGCTCATTAATTTTATCCTTACTCAGTCCTCCATGGTAACAAATCACAGATTCAATGTCGAGTTCTAGGTATTTTTTCAAAGAATGTCGAGCTTCATTTATATCAAGTACTGTCGGTGCATGAAAAACTTCCTTCAGTAAGTGAGTTACCTAGCAAAAGCAAAGCGTCAGCGATGTTGACAACACACGACTGAGTGACCAACATACGTTTGTTTCAAATCCTCTAGCGGATGTCACTCATAAGGAGTAAAGTATGAAGTTCTTGTACTATTTTTTGTCAACTGCAAACAATAAATGCATAGTCATTATTAATTATTTATCTACCTACAATGAATTCCGAAAGTAAACTTCCACGGATATTGCTTGCTTCGCGGGTATTTACCCTGCTTCTGCGGGTATTCGCTCTCCTTCCGCGGGTAGTTGAATACCCGCGGAAGCAAGATAAATCTTTTTCTAAGACAACCTATGATAGATATCTCACCCCCCATTTAAAACTATACATATTATAAATTACAGAAAGGAGGGAATTATTATGTCTCAATCTTATGGTAATGGTGGATCTGGTTCTGGCTACGGTTCAGCATTTGCGCTACTTGTTGTTCTATTTATTCTCTTAATTATTATCGGTGCAGCGTTTTTGTATAATTCGTATTAACGTACCTAACATATATCACAGATATTTAATCCATAATATTACAATGATGTACTTCAAACCTGTAATGAATTTTACAAAATAATATATCCTTTTTTCTTTCTAAGGGTCACTACCCTTCGGTGGCCCTTTTAATGAGGCAATAACATGCAAAATAAAAAGCCACTACTCGTTGTGAGTGTGGCTCTTGAAATAGGTCCTAAATTGACAAATTTTCCTCTCGTGAGATTAGATATATCCAATGCTCTTTCCAGTTAGAAACTGTTGTTACTAGTCTAAGTAATTATGTAGTCTAGCTTCTTTATTATTGCACGCTAGTAATAACGCACTTCTTGAATCTATCTCCCTCAGAATATGTAACAATCGAAAGTATGAAGCATATTATAACCCTAAATCAAATTGGATGTGACTTGATATCACTATTTTATTCAGTTATTGATGTCACAATAGTATTATTGTTATTACAGTTTAGATTATTAGCTTTATATCTTATACTCGTTGAAAGCAACTGCAGCATATTTAATTCGTTTGCTAGCTTTTCTAATTCAACTAAACCTTCACTTTGCAAATGACTAACTTCGAACTCTAGTTGGTTTAATGATTTTTGAATTGATTCTATATTTTCCTTATATCTCTCTAAAATAATTTTAGTTTCCAATATCTCAACCTTCTTGTTTGTGTTCTTTAGCATATGGCAGACTCCCTTTCTTCTACATGAAAGCATCTCAAGAATTGGATATAATTAACACTATTATAATGTTGTTTATCTTATTTAACAATCTTAATCTCTTTTAAATGAAATTAAAAAACTATACATAGTTAGATGTGACTATATGAAATATAAAGGACTATCTATAATCGACAAGATAATATAATAATTATTAGAAACGAAATTAGGCAGAACTGTTTAGGGTGATGGCGAATGAAAAAAATTTTGATTGTTGGGATAATCATTATGTTGCTTGCACCATTTTGTACAGTACATATCAAAAAGCGTCTATATGAAAAAAGAATCGAAAACTATTTGATCGAAGATATGTTGTATCGGAAGGAAGCTATCCAATCTATTGAATGGTATTGGCACTTTGCAGGTCTCCCCAGTTATTGGACGAATGTTATTTTTTCTGGTGAAACAAATGTCGTCTATATTTATTTTGCTTATGATAAAGACCATATAGGGCAATATGAGTACTATACAATTGATGGATCAACTCTTTCACCAAAACAATTAAAGCATTTTAAGCCCTACGATTAAGCTTATCAAAGGCGTGATGTATATTCAAAGACGCTTTTTCAAAAAGCAAAAAAATAAAAAGATTGAAAACGACTGCTTCAATCTTTTTATTTCAAATGAAACTATTTAATTTAAATAACACCTATTGGGATGCAAATGGGGGCTTGATTAACAGGGCTTTCGATAATTTTTGAATTGAGTCCAAATACATGTTGAATCATTTCTTCTGTAAAAATATCATTAGGCGTTCCCTCTTGATATATTTCACCATCCGCTATACTAATTAAATAATCTGCATAGCTCGCTGCTTGGTTTAAGTCATGAAGCACCATTATTATAGTGTTTTTGTGCTTCTGATTTAATGCACGAAGTAATTCAAGTACTTCTATTTGATGTGCTAAATCTAAGTATGTTGTTGGCTCATCAAGTAGTAATATATCTGTTTCTTGCGCTAACGCCATAGCAATCCATGCGCGTTGTCTTTGACCACCAGATAATGCATCTAATGTGCGATCCTTTAATAAGTCCATTTTTGTAGCTTTTAACGCTTCTTCCACTACTGCCTTATCTTTATCTGAATGCCGTGCAAACAAGCTTTTGTGTGGATGACGTCCATACAGACATAATTCCTCTACTGTTAAATCTTCCAGTATTTCTGGTGACTGCGCTAAAAAGGCCAGTTGCTTTGCTACTTCTTTTGGAGAATATTGATGAATGTTTTTCCCATTTAGATAGACACTACCTTGTTTAGGTTTCATCAAACGACCTAAGGCATGAAGAATAGTCGATTTTCCACAACCGTTCGCCCCAATGATGATCGTTATTTTCCCTTTTGGAATATTCAAATTGATTCTATCTATAATCGTATTTGTTTCATAAGTCAGTGTTAATTCTTCTGCTGAAAGTTGTGTCATAAAAGTCGATTATCCTTTCACTTATTTTTTTCACGTCTAAGTAAATAAAGAAAATACGGCGCACCAATGAGAGCTGTAACGATTCCAGCTGGAATTTCTACTGGTGGCATAAGTCCTTTTCCTATCGTATCAGCCACTAATAAAAATAAGGCTCCTAAAATAGCTGACATTGTTATAAATCTACGTGCGTTTGTATCAACAAGCCTTTTAGAAAGATGTGGCACTACTAATCCTATGAAGCCTATTGATCCGACAACTGCTACAGAAGCACCTGTTAAAATTACGCTAACAGAAAGGAAACTATAACGTAATAATTGCACATTTTCACCTAGGCTTGCCGCCACCTTATCACCCAGTCCCAAAATCTCTAATTTTCGAGCAAATACTAGCATGATCGGTAACAAAATAAGACAAGGGATTAAGAACATGATTTCGTTCCAGCTACGTCCCCATAAACTGCCAGTAAGCCAAAGCAATGTTGTATTAACATTATCAGGGAATTTAACGATAAAAAATTGAATACCCGCTTGGCATATCGCGCTTAGTGCTATTCCTATTAAAGCAAAGGAGTGTGTTTTTGCGCCTTGCTTATAAGAAAAAACTAATAGAATTGTTGCTACAGTGATCGCTCCTAAAAGTGCTGATATAGGTAACATGATTGTCAAAGCATTGGGTAGTAAAATCATAGAAGCAACTGCAAATAAGCTAGCTCCCTTTGTAACACCAACAACATCCGGAGAAGCTAGTGGATTCTTCAATATTATTTGTAAAATTGCTCCTGCAACTGCCAAAGATGCTCCCACAATAATCGCAATAATCATACGAGGTAAACGATAGTTAAACAAAATAAAAGAATTACCACTAGAATGTCCTATTAATGTATAAAAAATATCGATAGGTGATATTGATATAGATCCAATTCCTAAACTAATAAAAGAAAACGCGAGCAAAATTATTCCACAAATGCTAATAAGTAAATTAGGCTTTTTCTTTCTAATCATTGCTTTATAAGTCGCTCCTTCCTTACTAAATACAAGAAAAATGAAGCGCCTATTAGAGCAGTAACAATTCCCACCGGCGACTCATAAGGATATACGATAAAGTGAGATAAAATATCTGCATATAATAATAAAGTTGCCCCTAAAAGTGCCGAAATTGGGATGACACGGCTATAGTCTGGACCGACAAGTTTACGTGTAATATGAGGTACAATTAAACCAATAAAACTAATTGGACCTACCACTGCAACCGAAGAGCCGGCCAACATAATAACTAGTAACCCTCCAATTAGGCGTATCAATTGGACTCTTTCACCTAAACTAGACGCCATACTTTCTCCCAATGATAATATGGAAAATGAACGCGAGAGTAAAAAGGCAATTGCCAGTCCTATAATGATCCAGGGCGATGCAACTTGTACATGTGTCCAGTCTTTTCCATTCAGAGATCCAACAAGCCAGTAAAGCACATCAGTTGCGCGTTCATTTAAAATAACGATAGCTTGTGTAATGGAAGAAAAGAAAAGATGAATCGCTGTTCCAGCAAGTGCTAGTTTGACATGTGTCATTTTCCTTCCAGAGGCGAATACATATACTGTTAGACCTCCAAGCAATGCACCAATAAACGCTGCATATACGGTCATTGATGGACTCAGAGTTGCAAATAGCAGTGTAGCAGATGCTACTGCTAATGAGGCACCCGCGTTGACACCAAAGATTTCTGGAGAAGCAAGTGCATTTCGTGTAATAGCTTGCATCAGTGCGCCTGCTACTGCTAATGCAGCCCCTACCATCACCGTAAGTATTGTTCGAGGTAAACGTAGTGTTTGAATAATCGTTGTTTCTCTTGATTGATCTATTTGAAAGATTGCATTAAAAATTGTATGGATGTTCATAATAGTCGAACCAACACTAAGGTGTAAAAATAAACCAATTAAAAGTAAAGATAGACTTATAATTGCAACGACCCATATATTCAATGTTCGTTTAGAACCCATTGTTTGTATCACACCTTTAACTGAAAACATATCTAAAAATAAGTAATGCGAGAATGTTGTTTTATCAACACTCTCGCTTTTAGTAAAGAAATTAATCTTTTAATTGTTTAACAAGGTCATCACCAATTGCTTCAGATGAAATAACCCCTCGATAACGAGTCCATAAATCGCGATCTACTACAAAAATTTTGTTTTCTTTCACAGCTTTTAAATTTTTCCAAAGAGGATTTGACTTCCAATCATCAATCACCAATTTCCCTTCATTCTGCGCTAATACTAAAATATCAGGGTCGATTGTTGAAAGTTGCTCTAAGTTGATTTCCACATAAGCTTCATTACTTTTTGCAGCAATTTCAAAGCCTAAATTCTCTAAAAGTTCACCATCATAAGAAGAAGCTGTATGTCCTTGGAAAGAAGTATCACGAACAACTGCTGTTAAAATACTTTTTCCTTTTTCATCAGCTAACTCAGCTTTTAAAGCATCCAATTTCTTATCGTGTTCTTTAAGACGTTTCTCAGCTTCAGCCTCTTTATTTACAGCTTTCGCAATTGTTTTGAATGAATCAATATTTTCTGTATATGTTGACTCACGACTTTTCAATTCAATCGTTGGCGCTATTTTTTGTAAGTCCTCATAAATGTTTTTATGACGTTGTACATCCGCAATAATTAAATCTGGTTGAAGTGAGCTAATAACTTCCAAGTTTGGCTGTTCACGAGTACCAACAGAAGTATAGTTTATTTTCTCGCCTACAAGCTTCTCAATCATATCCATTTTATTATCATCTGCAATACCAATTGGTGTAATACCAACACCTTGTAAGGCATCCACAAAAGAAAGTTCTAAAACAACTATCTTTTTAGCATTTGTCGGAACTTCTGTCGTCCCCATTTCATGTTTGATACTGTTTGATTCGGTTACATCTTTTGCATCTTTATTTGACGCCTCTTTTGAATTGCAACCTACTAATAAGAAAAGCAATGAAACTACCATTAGTAAGCCAATCGTTTTTTTGTTACATCTAAAAAACACTTGAAAGCCTCCATCAATTCATTTGATAACAATTATCATTCTCTTTTTATAACACCATATTCACTATGTGTAAATAGTTTTATATAAAAAATATTTTTTTACTTAACAATCCCCAAATTATCAATTTTTAACAAAATTTTATTATTTATACTTTATTTTTTTAGTTCGATCCTCATCTCTCACAAAAAATTAGCTAAGAAACATTTCACTAACACAAAATGACATTATTGAGAATTCATTACGTTAAAATATGTGCGAAAGTGAAGCAAGACAAACAATTTGCGAATAATATGAATAGCTACGATTTGATTATGCAATAATAAAAAATCTTTAATAGTTAAAGTTTTCAACCTCTCAATGAGTATCTGGAACTAGCGATGGCGATTTTTGTTTGGTCCGACTTCTTTCCACTGTGCCTATTAAAAAGATAAGGAAATTCCCTGTTCTAAAGTAATATTATTGAGAAACTTTATAAATAGCTGTAAAATTTATGTAAGCTTTATTTTTCATTGAAACTTTATGTCGATTATTTCGTATAAGAAGATAGACATATTTAATGCTAGGAGGAAGAAACATGCTCAGTGTCGGACAGTTTTTCTCTAGACATACCGCTAGCCTCTTATTTTCTCTCACAACTGTTTCTATCGCAGCATTTGCGGCAACACCAGGATACTTACTTGGTAGTTTATTGTTCGCTGGAACATACGCGTCAAGTACGACGCTGTTGAAACATAGACAGAAAAAGAACTTCATGCAATTAGCCGGTATAACAAAAGAAGAATACAAACATATTGAAACTCAACTTAAAGCAGCCAATAAAAACATACAAACATTAAGTCAAAACTACTTACGTGTACGTTCTATTTCTGCATTTAAGCAATTACTTGAAATGACACGTATTTCAAAAAATATCGTGAAAATTGTCAAAACAGATCCACGAAAATTTTATAATGTTGAACAGTTTTTTTATGCACATCTCCCATCCGCTGTTGAATTAACGGATAAATATACGATGTTATCAAGGCAGCCTGTGAAAGATAAGGAAATCCAAATTACATTATCTAAAACAAGAGAAACACTAACAGATTTAAATGATACGATTCAAATTGATTTAAAGGATGCGCTTTCCAACGACATCGACCATCTTCAAATGGAAATCGAATTTGCGAATCGTTCCAATGTACGACGAAAAGAACAATTGGAGTGGCGAGGCGATGATAAGTGACGGCAAATGAACACGCATTTCAACTAAATACAATACAAGGTATTTCCCCTCTTGTGCAATCTTATTTAGAGACTACAAATAATGAGGCGATGGCGACGTATGAAACGCTATCGCCTCTTGCACAAAGTCGTGCACTTTTATATGCTAGTCAGCTTGACCTGACAAACTTCGAATCAGTCCTGTCCTTAGGGCAAGATTCGCAACGATCACTTTCACAATTTGCTGATCGAATGCTTGCACAAGTAAAACAAAAAGACGTCACAAAAATTGGCCAAATGCTAGACTCGTTAATGCATACATTAGACCGAGTGGACCCTAACGCATTAGAACCAAAAAAACAGTCCTTTTTTAAAAAAATGTTTGGTAAAGTTGAGCCTACTATTAAGCAAACATTAACGGAGTTTGAACGTACTAGTATCCAAGTAGAGCGAATTGGTGTTCAGCTTGAACGTGCACAGCTTCAAATGATTAAAGATGTAGAAATGCTAGAAGAACTGTATGCTCATAATAGAGGATACTTTGAAGAGTTAGCGACTGCTATAGCAGCTGGACAAATGAAGAAGCAGCAAGCCATTGAAGTAGAACTTCCAGAAAAAGTGACAAGTGTACAGGCATCAAAACAGCCACTAGCTGTCCAACAGCTTAATGATTTTGCCGCTCAAATCGAACGTCTAGATCAACGTATTTATGACTTACAAGTTTCTCAGCAAGTTGCCTTACAAACTGCGCCACAAATACGCATGATCCAACAGTCCAATCAAACACTAGCGGAAAAAATAGAATTTTCAATCGTTACACTTATTCCACTTTGGAAAAATCAGTTAGCTATCATGTTGTCTATGCATATGGATCATCGCTACGCGCAGCTAGAGGAAAAATTATCTCGTGCAAATGATCGTTTTACGAGCCCTTCCTTTGCACAGCAAGTATCAAAATTCAAAGAAACACAGCTTGAGCTGAAGTCAGCTATCCAAGATGTATTCGCCCTTCATACTGCTACAGAGCAGGAAAAAGAGCATCTACAAGAAGTTGCTGAATTAAAAACCTTTAAGCAGGGATAATTAAGTTTAATCAACAAAAAAGGGTGGCTCAGAAATCATCTGAACCACCTTTTGGTTTTCATTCAAACCGATTGAATGAAAATTCGAACTCAATTACGCCAAGGCGAAATTGATTTGCTTATTCAAAATAATCTTTATAGTAGCCACCAATATTACCAGTGTTATCGATAATAAAAACGAACTCTTCTGTTTCGTTTTTCACATCGTATTGTTGCCCTACTGTTAATACGTTTGAAACTAAATATTTTGATGCATTTGTATGCTTACAAGTAACTGTACGTACCGTTGGAGCATCTTTCCATTTTAAATGTAACATAATCTCTCTACCTCTCTTTACTAGCACGAAGCTAATGTATACAGCTTATTTTATAATATTTTTGTACGCTTGTGGAGAAAAAAACCATAGATGACCATATTTTCTCCGTAACTATCCATTTTTTTAACCATATTAATTTCTCATTGGCGTAATAGGTGCTGTCGCACAGATAAACAATGCGTCTGAGGACATGTCTTCATTCAGTAGATATTTCACTGTAGCTCTCATCCCAATACATGCAAAGATGGAGGTCTGAATGAATGGAGATTACTAATAAAAAAATTTACTTCGAGGTGTTAACATGAGCTTTGGTGGTGTACCGCAATGGTTTTTTATCCTGGCCGTTGCATTTGCAATTTGCTTTATTTTATACGCAGAATGGAATTCTAGAAAATAACTCTGTAAAAAAATTAAAAATGTACATTACTAAAGTCAATTTTAGTAGTGTACATTTTTTGTCATTCAATTATTATAAGAATTAGACGGACTGCAGCTCAAAAAGTAAGCCTTTCTATTGCTGAATCAATAATTTCTTGACTTTGTGTTGATGAATCAACCTATACATTATAGCTTTTTTCTTGCGAACATCCAAGTAATAGAACACTAATTTACGGTAAATAGAATACATAATTTTTTCAAAGTACTACCTCCATAACTGCATAAAATTGACGCTATCAGTGGAAGAAAGTTCCTAGATTGAAGTAGCCCTGATATATCTAAATCACAAATAAAAGCTGAACTAATTTAGTTCAGCTTCATTGTTACACATTATATATTGACTATTAATAAAATTCGGTTGGACTCACTTTTTTTAGTTATTCATTACCAAACGCGTAAACTTTTTTATCTTAATATCCGTTTTAAAAACGCCTTTGTCCGTTCATGCTGAGGGTTTACTAAAACCTGTGTTGGAGGCCCTTCCTCTACAATAACACCTTTATCCATAAAGACAACGCGATCCGCTACTTCTTTGGCAAATTCCATTTCATGTGTAACGATTAACATCGTATTGCCGGAATCCGCTAGCTGCCGCATTACCTTTAATACTTCACCCACCATCTCTGGGTCAAGAGCTGAGGTCGGTTCATCAAACAGCATTACTTCTGGGCTCATTGACAATGCTCGTGCAATCGCTACACGCTGTTTTTGACCACCAGATAGCTGTCGTGGCTTCGCATTGACATATTGATCCATACCAACAATTTGCAAATATTTTTGGGCAACTTCATCGGCTTCTGCCTTCGAACGCTTTAATACTTTCATTTGACCAACTGTGCAATTTTTTAAGACATTATGATTATTGAATAAGTTAAATTGCTGGAATACCATACCTAAATGTGTACGGTATTCTTGGATATTATGCTTTTCATCTAAAATATTTTCACCTTTGTATATAATTTGACCGCCACTTGGTGTTTCCAGTAAATTAATGCAGCGTAGTAATGTTGATTTGCCAGAACCTGAAGAGCCGATTAAGCAGACAACCTCGCCCTTTTCTACTTGGAAATTTACATCCTTTAACACTTCGTTACGCCCAAATGATTTACTTAAATGCTCTATTTTAATAACTGTCATTTATTAGCCCCCCTATACTGCTTCTTTCTGTTCTTTTTGGTAGGCATCTGGTCCATCCAGCCGTTTTTCTATATACAGTAAAATTCTTGATGCTGTGAATGTCATGATGAAATAAAGGACACATGCTACGAAGAAAGATTCGAAGTAGCGGAAGTTATTACCTGCAATCGACTTTGTTTGGAAAAATAATTCCGTAACTCCAATAACGTTTAAAACTGCTGTATCTTTAATATTCATAATTAATTGGTTACCTGTAGCAGGCAAAATATTTCGGGCAACTTGTGGTAATACAACATGTAGCATGATTTGAACATGATTCATACCAATAGCCGATGCAGCCTCGTACTGCCCTTGATCAATGGAAACAATTCCACCTCGTACGATTTCTGCCATATAAGCGCCTGTATTTAATGAAACAACTAAAATACCTGCCGTAATAAAGTGCATATTAATACCAAATGCTATATCTAAGCCGAAAAATACAACCATTGCTTGTACAATCATTGGTGTACCACGGAAGAATTCGACATAGCAAGTTAGTATAAAATTAATGAATTTCAAGCTATAAAATTTTACTCCCTTTTTACGAACTTTGATGGTATGCATAATTCCAATGAAAAATCCGATAAGTGCACCAATAATTGTACTAATAATCGAAATAAGTAATGTATAATACGCACCTCGTAAAAACATTTGCCAGTTGTTCTCAACAATAGAAATAATCCATTCAAGACTCATGATGTTCCCCCTAACAACGTCGTGTTGCTTTTTCGTTCAATCGTCTTAGCTATCTACCATTTTCAGTGGGACCCTGTTTCTTTTATCATATGAAACAAGTAGCTTAGACATTATTATTATTTAGAAAGTTTCTATTATATTGATATTGCACGGACTAGTAGCTAGCCCGCGCAATCATATTATTGTGCTGCTGGTTGTTGGTGAATGGCTTCTTCCATAATTTTTTGACGATCATCTTCAGAAATACCTTTTAAGATTTCATTTATCTTCTCAAGGTTTGCATCACCTTTACGTAAACCAACTGCGATCGATGTATTTGAAATGTCTGTATCAAAGCCCTCTTCAAATTTTACATATGCTAATTTATCGTTTGCAGCAGCAGCGGAAATACCTTCTGGACGTTCTGCTACATAACCATCAATTTTTCCAGCTTCTAATGCTACTCGCATTGCTGGGAAGCTATCCATAGCTGTCTGTTTTTTTACATCTTTGATTTGATCAATAACAGTGTAGTTAGATGTATTTAACTGTGAGGTGATTTTAGCACCAGAGAAATCTTGGATAGATGTTGCTTTTTCATATTTACTACCTTTTTTAATTACCATTACAAAATCAGACGTATAGTAGTTTTCTGTGAAGTCGATCGTTTGTTTACGTTCTTCAGTAGGTGACATACCTGCAATGATAGCATCGATTTTATTTGATTGTAGAGCTGGTACTAATCCATCCCATTCCAATTTTACGATAACCAATTCTTTTCCTAAGCCTTCAGCTATTTTTTTCGCCATTTGTACATCATAACCGCCTGCATATTCTGCATTATCAGCAATTTTTACTGCGCCATTTGCATCACCTTGCTGCGTCCAGTTAAACGGAGCATAACTAGCTTCCATCCCGATACGGAATTCGCCACCAGCTTCCTCGTTATTCGTATTGCCCCCCTCATTACTAGATGACGACGGCTCCTTCTTGTCACTAGTACCACATGCAGCTAACAAAATTGCAGTCACTACGGTCAACATTACTACTAACCAATTTCTTTTCATGTAAAACTCCCCCTTTTTCTGTAAAAAAAATAAGACAACTGTACTAAAAAAGCCTAAGCTCTGAACTTAGGTCTTACTTTTTCAACAGTTGCCCAAATCCTCACTATAATTCCATCATTCCGAGATAGCACAACCTAGTAAACCTGGAAAAAATCTACTAGGACAGTCCTGCACTTATTCACTGCAGGCCCAGCATAAAAGTACGAGCTCCTTTTACACTTCGGCGATAGTTCCTTCTTCATTGCGTCTTCGCTTGCTTGTACTCAACAATGAACTAATAAATACCGCGCCTCTACCTCACAATAGAAAAAACGTGAGGTTTGAATATTTAATTGATTATTAAGATACTACTATAAAACTAACTTATTCGTCAAGATAATTTAATTACTTTTCTGACTAATTACAATATTAGGATTTTTTATCCTTTTTAAAGAAAATCCGCAAATAATTAATACATAACTTCTTTTTTAATATTTTAAAGAAATTGTAGTTCAGTACAAATAATAGTTTTCTACTATATACATTATTATAGGGAAGCTTTCGCAAAAGTTGGGGTAAGCGATCCGTCGGTTTAGCTTTTTTATACGTCGTTTGGGCTCTTCTTTCCATCATTTCGGACCTTCTATCCGTTGCTTGACTTCCTTTCCACCACTTCGGCTCTTTTATCCGTCGTTTCAGCTGCTTTATCCGTCGCTTGACTTCCTTTCCGTCACTTCACCCTTTTTATCCGTCGTTTCAGCCCTTCTTTCCGTCACTCTGATTACTTTAACCTTCACTTCCTCAAATAATCCACAAAAGAAAAAAACCTTGCGAAACAATGTTCGCAAGGTTTTAGAAACTCAGGAATTAAGAATTTAATAATAAATCTTCTGGGTTTTCAAGTAGTTCTTTAACAGTTTTAAGGAAGCCTACAGAATCTTTACCATCGATAATACGGTGGTCATAAGAAAGTGCTAAGTACATCATTGGGCGAATTTCTACTTCACCATTCACTTCAACTGGACGTTTTTTGATAGTATGCATACCAAGGATACCAGCTTGTGTACCATTCATGATAGGTGTAGACATTAATGAACCGAATACCCCTCCATTTGTAATTGTGAATGAGCCACCTTGAAGATCAGCTAAACCTAATTTTTTGTCGCGTGCTTTTTTCGCTAAGTCTGCAATTGAATCTTCAATTTCTGCAAAGTTTTTGCGGTCAGCGTCACGTACAACTGGTACTACTAAGCCTTCTTCTGTTGATACAGCTACACCGATATCGAAGAAGTTGTTTAAGTGAATTTCATCACCAACGATTTGTGCATTCACATATGGGTATTTTTTAAGTGCTGCAACTACAGCTTTTGTGAAGAATGACATGAAACCAAGTTTAGAGCCAGTTGACTCGAAGAATTGGTCTTTTTTACGAGAACGTAAAGCCATAACGTTTGTCATATCTACTTCGTTGAATGTTGTTAACATTGCTGTAGATTGTTTTACTTCAAGTAAGCGTTTTGCAATTGTTTGGCGACGACGGCTCATTTTTTCAATTGTCACACGTGATTCATCAACAGCTGCTACTGCTTTAGGTGCTGCTGGAGCTGCTTGTGGCGCTGCTACTGGAGCTGTACCATGAGCTGCAACGTCTTGTACACGTACACGGCCTTGCGGATCTACTGGAGATACAGCAGCAAGGTCAATACCTTTTTCACGAGCAAGTTTACGTGCTGCTGGAGACGCGATTACACGCTCACCAGAAGTTTCTACTACAACTGGAGCTGCTGCAACTGGAGCAGGTGCTGCTTGTGGTGCTGCTGGAGCTGGAGCTGCTTCAACTGGAGCTGCTGGAGCAGGTGCTGCACCTTCGCCAGCTTCTACAACTGCGATTACTTGACCTACAAGTACAGTATCTCCTTCTTCAGCTAAAATTTGAGTTAAAACTCCTGCTTCTTCAGAAATGATTTCAGCGTTTACTTTATCTGTTTCAAGTTCAACGATGAATTCACCCTTTTCAACGCGATCGCCCACTTTTTTTACCCACTGTGCGATACTACCTTCTGTAATCGATTCTGCTAATTCAGGGACTTTAATTTCAGCCACTTTCATTTCCTCCTTTAATTAACGTGCATTGGTGCACATCAATGGGCTACTGCCTAAGCAAGTAGCCCGGCTCTCAAAAATATTTAATATGTGATTATTTAACCTTTACAGGCTCAGCAACTGCTTCTTCTACAAGTGCGGCTTGAGCTGCTTTATGAGAATCTGCATCACCTTCAGAAGTTGAGCTCATTGCAGGACGGCCTACATAACGTAGCTTTTTACCTTCTGAAAGGTCGTGTAATGTTTCTAATGCATAATTCCAAGAACCTTGGTTTTTAGGCTCTTCTTGTACCCAAACGATTTCTTTTACATTAGGATACTTAGCAATAATACCAGCAACTTGCTCTTTTGGGAATGGGTAAAGTTGTTCTACACGAGCAATGTGTAGGTGATCGAAGCCTTCACCGTCTTTAATACGGTCTGCGATATCGATCATGACTTTACCTGAACCTAAAACAATGCGCTCTACAGCTTCTGGTTTTGAACCTAGGCCTGGTTGTTCAATTACTTCTTGAAATGAACCATTTGCTAATTGATCAGCATTTGCTGCAGCTAACGGGTGACGAAGTAAGTACTTAGGTGAAACAACCACAAGTGGACGAACGCCTTCTGTACCTAATAATGCTGCTTGACGACGTAATAAGTGGTAGTAGTTACCTGCGTTTGAACAGTTTGCTACGAACCAGTTATTTTCAGCTGACATTTGTAAGTAACGTTCCATACGGCTTGAAGAGTGTTCTGGACCTTGACCTTCATAACCATGTGGTAAAAGGATTACTAAACCAGATTTTTGACCCCATTTAGCACGTGCACCTGAAATAAAGTTATCGAACATAACTTGTGCCATGTTAGCAAAGTCACCAAATTGAGCTTCCCATACTGATAATACATGGCCGTTTTCTAAATTGTAACCATATTCAAAGCCCACTACCCCAGCTTCTGTAAGTGGAGAGTTGTGTACTGTAAATGATGCATTTGCACCTGAAATATGGTGAAGTGGCGTAAATAAATTACCATTGTTTTTGTCATGTAACACTAAGTGACGTTGAGAGAACGTACCACGTTGTGCATCTTGACCTGTAAAACGTACTGGTGTGCCATCTTGAATAATTGTTGCATATGCTAAAGTTTCTGCATGACCCCAGTCGATTTTTGCAGAAGCAAATGCATCACGGCGTTTTTCTAAAATTTTGCCAAGTTTTTTCTGTGGTTCAAAGTTTTCTTCAAACACTAAAAGCTCTTCATTAATTTTTCCTAGACGTTCCACACCAACTGCTGTATCAATTTGTGGGAATTCTACTTTTAATTCTTCTGGCATTTCTAAATGTTTATGTTCATCTTTATCTGCCATTTCTTTTACATGATCATAAGCTGCTTGCATTTCTGCATAAATAGCTTTATCTAATGCAGCTACTTCTTCAGCAGAAACTACACCCTCAGCTACTAATTGAGCACCATATAAAGCACGAATTGGTTCATGTTTAGAAACTAATTTATACGTTTCAGGGTTTGTTACAGTTGGATCATCCGTTTCATTGTGACCATGACGGCGGTAACCCATAAGGTCAACGATAATATCTTTACCGAATTTTTGACGGTAGCTAGCTGCGAAACGACCAACTAAAGCTACAGATTCAGGGCTATCTGCATTTACATGCACGACTGGTACTTCGTAACCTTTTGCAGGGTCTGAAGAGTACACAGATGAACGAGAATCATGTAATTCAGTTGTAAATCCAATCATGTTGTTAGCAATGATGTGGATTGTACCACCAGTAGTGAACCCTTCAGTTTTTGCAAAGTTTAATACTTCTGTTACGATCCCTTGACCTGGGAACGCAGCATCACCATGCACAAGAATTCCTAATCCTTTTGTGCGGTTATGAATAGCTTGCCCTGGTTTAGAAGTGTCATCTTGTGCAGCACGTGCAGTACCTAAAACAACCGGATTTCCTACTTCTAAGTGAGATGGGTTGTAAGCAAGTTTAACATTCATACCAGATTCGCGGTTGTAAGAAGCACCCATGTGGTATTTTACATCACCAGTCCAGCCTTTAGTAATTTCAAGGCGACCATCTTTTGGCATAAATAATTCATTAGAAACATGTGCGAAATCAGAGAACATCATGTCGTATGGTTTATTTAAAATGTGTGTTAACACATTTAAACGACCACGGTGGGCCATACCAATACGTACATTTTCAACGCTATTTGTTTCAGCTGTTTTCAAAATTTCATCGAATAGAACGATTTGAGTATCTAAGCCTTCACCAGAGAAACGCTTTTGACCTACAAAAGTTTTATGAATGAACTTCTCGAAGTTTTCAACACGAGTTAAACGGTCTAATAAAGCTTTTTTCTCATTAGAAGCTAATGCTTGTTTAAATGAACCTGTTTCAATTTGTGCTTGAATCCAATCACGTTCTTCTGTTGCTACTACGTGATTATATTCAAATGCTACTTTATCTGTATAAACAGATTTTAAGTAATCGATTGCATCCTTACCATTTTTCACGTTTGCTGGCACATCTTTGAAGAAGACAGCTGCAGGAATTTCAGCTAAATCTGCAGCGCTTAAGTTGAACGCGCTTTCTTCAATTTGAGCTGTTTGTAGTTCACGGTTTTTCAAAGGATAAATATCTGCTGCTAAATGACCGTTTGTACGGATTGCATCCGCTAATTTCACAGCCGCTAACACTTTCTTGTAATCGCCAGCAGGAGCTGCTGCATTACTAGCTACAGCTACTTCACCTTCTACTACTACTGGTGCACCAAATTGTTGGAATAATAATACTAACTCCGGTTCTACTTCTTCAGGAGACTGTAAGAATAAGTCGTATTGCTCCATCACATATCCTAGGTTAGGACCAGAGAAAGCTGACCATGGAGAACTTACAGTTGTAACGTTGTTCGACATGAAAAATGACCTCCAAATTTTGCCTTTCGGCAGTTCCATTAATTAAATT
>Ga0209676_1001718_pt1 | contig 18846 bp, 18 predicted proteins | sample AraplaCvi_mLB_r2_FD_184282 | JGI IMG/M metagenome (GOLD analysis project Ga0209676, IMG submission 184282) | Arabidopsis root microbial communities from North Carolina, USA - plate scrape MF_Cvi_mLB_r2 (SPAdes) (version 2) | ecosystem: Host-associated > Plants > Roots > Endosphere | place: USA...
GACAGTAGCACCTGCATCACGCATTTGAATTGCCTCTCGTAATTGAAACGCTAGACCAAAGGCGATAAAACGTGAATCAATAACAGTTACATCTGCATCCGTCATTTGCGCTGCTTGACGAGCTGATTCAACTGTTCCACTCATGCCACCAGTCATATGAATTGACAAAATTTGATCTCCATTTTTACCTAGCTCATCATATAATTCTTTAAATTTCCCCGGTGCAGGTTGCGAGCTTTTAGGCAAATTTTCGGTATTCTGCATGGAGCTTAAAAAAGATTGTGGCTCTATATCAACACCATCTGTATATGTTTTTCCATCAATTTGAATCGTTAAAGGCACAATATGTATACCATGCTTCGCTACTTCCTCTTTTGTTAAATCACAAGTTGAGTCTGTTACTATATGAATTCGTCCCACTTCGACACATCCTTTTACATCATTAAAATTAATTATATAGACTAACGAATCATTATGTAAACATGACAATTGTCATTAGACATCACCCTATTTAGTCTGTTTTGTAACCGCTACCTTGCATACTATAACGTTTTGTCGGGTACTTGTCTAACAAAGACCTCCAAACAATTAACCATCACTATGACAATTTTGATAATGAAAACATGACAAATGTGAATAGCAAGATGAAAATTATTGGCGTATAGTAAATATATGCACAAAAGGAGTGTTCGATATGCTAGATTCATTTGACTATAAAACATGGAAAGAAGAATTGTGGAATGCCATTACCCATGGCATTGGATTTATCGCAAGTATTCCAGCGCTAGTTGTACTTATTTTAGCAGCTGTACAAACCGGAAGTGCGGTCCAAATTATAACGTTTAGTATTTTTGGTGCCTCAGTTATTATTTTATTTTTAATGTCAACGCTGCTACATAGTATGCCTAAAAAATATAAACACATTTTCGCCATTCTTGACCATTCTTCAATTTATATTTTAATTGCTGGAACGTATACACCGTTTCTGTTTATTGCGGTCGGCGGGACATTAGGTATTACTTTACTATGTATTATTTGGTCACTTGCGTTATTAGGCGTTATTTTTAAATGCTTTTTTATTCATCGATTTGAGAAGCTTTCTTTAATTTTTTACATCGGTATGGGTTGGTTGATTATTTTTGCGATTAAACCTGTTTATCTTTACTTAGGCTTTAATGGTTTTGCTTTACTGTTAGCAGGTGGGCTTTTCTATACAATTGGAGCCATTTTTTACGCATGGCGATCCCTGCCCTACAATCATACAATTTGGCACCTCTTTGTGTTAGCTGGTTGTGGCTCGATGTATGCTTGTGTTTATTTTTACTTATAAAATTGACAAAAAATCGCTCTCTTCACATATAAAGGAGCGATTTTTTATATTGTTATAGGGGTCAATCTTTTAACTCCTTCGTTAATACCTTCAATGCATGCATGACATCACGCATATTCTCTTTATTATTCATTTTATTCCTCGCATGAAGTAGAACTGGTCTAACTGATTCTACGGAACATCCAAATTCATACATCCATTCATAGCGAGGCACCATCCAAGTATGAAAATGATGTGTCGTATCTTCATTGTAAAAATAATAAACATGCTCTATCCCTAATACGTCCCTTTGAGCTTTTCTGATTTTTGATAATAGATTTATATAATCCATTTTTTCCTCATCGTTTAGCTCATCAAAACATGTAATATGGCGCTTAGAAGCTAGAATGATTAATCCCTTTATCGGATAAGCAACATCTTGATGAGCATGAAAATAGTCCGTCTCAATCACCACGCCTCCATCTGGTTCAATGCGTCCACTCGTTATTTCACAGCTCAAACATTCCACTTCTACTGTTTTTCCATTTGATAAAGTTATTTTTCTCACAGATGCTCCCCTTCTGATTGAATCTAATATTGAAATGTAAAAATTATAAAGTCAATTGAACAAATTCTTTAAAAACTTCTTCTTCCTCAATAAACGGGTTATGATTAGACTGTTCAAAAACCGTTAATTTTGCATTAGGAGTTAAATCGGCAATTTCGATACCGAATTCGACCGGGCATTGTGCGTCATATCTACCTGCAAATACATAGGTTGGTATATGTATTGTTTTCAATCGTTCTCGAATGTCAAAGTTTTTCACTTCTACTTTCCTAAAATAATCAAGATTTTTCCCTAGTGTACGTCCACTATTTGGTCGAGTTATTGCTAATCTTAATTTTCCCTCAGAATGATAAGACATTAAAGCCCATTCATAGCTTAATTTCTGACGCTCTTCTCGAACTGTATCCGGATTATTCAGTAAATCCATTATTTCAACTATGCGATTGAAATGTTTATTTTCAGCGCAATAGATACTTTTTGGGTGACTTCCGTATTCTTTGCTTGCAGCTGTAGAACCAGCTACTATTTTTGTTAAAGATTGTGGTGCATCCACTGCATAATGAAGTGCCAGCATACCACCCGTTGAATGACCTGCAAAAGCCCATTCTTTAAGATTTAATGCTTCTCGAATCGCTTCTAAATCTTTCACAATTTCTTTGAAACTTAGTTGTTCTTCATCTTCTATATCTGCTGAATTTTCAGCACCTCTAACATTTATTAAATACACTTTGTAATGTTCAGCGAACGGATTCGCAAATAAATTACCTCGTTCATCAAAGTCCATGTATAAATGTGTAATAGCTAATGGTTCACCTTCTCCACGTACAAAGTATTCAAATCGTCCTCTGCTTGTTTCAATAAAGTATTGTTCCCACATTGACAATGACACCTCTCAAAAATAGAATTTTAATGTCTTAATTTCCCTTTTACATGAGACCTGAAAAGCAAGCGGAGCAGTTCATCGGACACTCCCATGATCTATTCGTCGTTTCGGGGGCTCTTTCTGTCACTTCGGGGGCTCTTTCCTTCACTTCGACGACTCTTTCCGTCGCTTTGATGGCTCTTTCCGTCGCTTCGGCGGTTCTTTCCGTCGCTTGATTGTTCATCCGTCGTTTCGATGGTCCTTTCCTTCACTTCGACATTTCTATCCGTCGCTTTGATGACTCTCTCCGTCGCTTCGAAGGTTCTTTCCGTCGCTTGATTGTTCTTCCTCACTTCGACGGTTCTATCCGTCGCTTTGATGGCTCTTTCCGTCGCTTCGGCGGTTCTTTCCGTCGCTTGATTGCTCATCCGTCGTTTAGATGGTCCTTTCCTTCACTTCGACATTTCTATCCGTCGCTTTGATGGCTCTTTCCGCCGCTTCGAAGGTTCTTTCCGTCGCTTGATTGTTCTTCCGTCGTTTCGATGGTCCTTTCCTTCACTTCAACGTTTCTTTCCGTCGCTTTGATGGTTCTTTCCGTCGCTTCGGCGGTTCTTTCCGTCGCTTGTTTGTTCATCCGTCGTTTCGATGGCTCTTTCCGTCACTTCGACATTTCTATCCGTCGCTTTGATGGCTCTTTCCGTCGCTTGATTGTTCTTCCGTCGTTTCGATGGTCCTTTCCTTCACTTCGACATTTCTATCCGTCGCTTTGATGACTCTTTCCGTCGCTTCGGCGGTTCTATCCGTCGCTTGATTGTTCATCCGTCGTTTCGATGGCCCTTTCCGTCACTTCGACATTTCTATCCGTCGCTTCAGGGGCTCCTTCCGTCACTTCGAAGTTCCTTTCCGTCGTTTCGATGGTTCTTTCCGTCACTTCGACATTTCTATCCGTCGCTTTGATGGTTCTTTCCGTCACTCCGGCGTTTCTTTCCGTCACTTGATATTTCTATTCGGCACTACGATAGGATTATCGAATTTAAAGCGCCCAGTTGGAACGAAAATCAAGCCCTCATAATGCTGATGAGCCTTACAATCATTTATTCTACAAATATTTCCAAAAACCTTTATTTTTTTGTAACGCCAAAAAAGCACGGTCATTTTATCACCGTGCTTTTTAGTACCTATTTTATTTAGTTCTTACGTTCGAAAATCTGATATTGGAAAGTGTAACCTTCTGGCGCTGTTTCCGGTTCCTCTGAGGATACATTTTCAAAATTCTGTTCATAATTCGGGAAATATGTATCCCCATTAAACGAATGGTTAATTTTTGTAATGTACAAGCGATCAGCTATATCCATACATGAACGGAAAATTTGCTCGCCACCAATAATCATAATTTCTGGAACATCTCCAGCAAGGGCGAGGGCACCCTCTAAACTTGTCACCACTTCAATCCCGTCCGCATGATAACTTGCGTCACGAGTAATGACAATATTGCGACGACCAGGAAGCGGTCTACCGATGGATTCGAATGTTTTACGCCCCATAATCATTGGCTTCCCCATCGTTTTATCCTTAAAATATTTTAAATCTCCAGGCAAATGCCACGGCATGCCATTTTCATAACCAATCACATAATTATTATCATGTGCCACAATTAAAGAAATCATATTGTCCCTCCAAATACTATCGTTCTCTATATTATAAACATAATTTTACTTTACAATCAGATTATTTCTGCTTAGAAATTAAATTATTTTCTTTTCCAACATTAATTCCTAGTAATATTATAAGAATAGTTTATAATAAGATTACCAAATGAAATTAAAAGGATTGATGAAGATGACGAAGTTAAGAGATGAAGCGATCCGTTATATTAAGGCAAGTGATTCTTCTAAACCGTACTATGATTTAACACCACAAGAAGTAAGAGCCATTCGAATAGTGCCAAAATGGACGTCACCATATAGCCCACAGCTTGCGGCAATTGAAAATAGAAAAATATCAGTTCGAGATGGTGCGCAAATTAATGTGCGCATTTATAAACCTGTTTTAGACAAAAAACTTCCTGTCATTGTATATTATCACGGTGGAGGTTGGGTTTTTGGGAATTTAGACTCCACGGATGCAGGCTGTCAGCTATTAGCAAAAAAAGCCCAAGCAATCGTAGTATCGGTCGATTATCGCCCAGCACCAGAATACCCATTCCCTACTCCGCTCTACGATGCCTATGACGCTTTAAAATGGGTTTATGAGAACATCCAACATTTTGGCGGAGATACAGCAAATCTAACAGTAGCTGGTGATAGCGCAGGTGGAAACTTAGCAACTGTTGTCGCCTACTTAGCTGCTACATTAAATGGACCTGCGATTAAAACTCAAGCACTGATTTATCCTGTAGTCAATGTTGATTTTACAACGGCTTCCTACAGTGCTTACGGGGAAAACTATGGCTTAGACAAAGAAGGAATGCAATGGTTTGCAGGTCATTACGCAGATAGACAAAACTATAAAAATCCATATGTTTCCCCACTTCAGATTGAGGACTTAAGCGTTTTACCAAAAACGATTATTATTGCAGCAGAAGCAGATGTCCTTTACGATGAAGGTCTTGCTTACGCACATAAGCTCGCGGATGCAGGAGTGACTGTTGAGCATGTAAATATGACCGGTTTAATCCATAGTTACTTTAGCAAAATGAATTTTTTCGAACAAGCAACTATTGAAACGACTGAAAAAATTGCTAATTTCGTGAAATAAGTTTGTCTATCCATATAAAATAGTGCGATAATAGAGCAAAATGTTTTTTAAAGGATGACAACATGACACAAACTATTGCTTTACAAATTAACAATCCCTTTTCCGATCAATTAAGAAAAGGCTATCCTCTTATTTCAAAGGATGCCGTTGATGCACGACATCTTCCAAAAGAGGAAGGCGCACTATTAAGACTTACAGATATTCATAACCGTTTTATCGGTACAGGATACTATGGCTTACAAAACAAAGGTATTGGTTGGGTGCTAACAACTGATGCTAATGAAAATATAGACACAGCCTTTTTTATGAAAAAATTTAAAAAGGCCATACAAAATCGAGAAGCATTTTTCAACAATCCTCACACAACAGCCTTCCGAATCTTTAATGGCGAGGGTGATGGCGTTGGCGGTTTAACGATTGACTTTTTCGATTCTTACTATATGGTGAGCTGGTATAGCGCTGGCATTTATTCATTTAAAGAAGAAGTATATGAAGCCCTTGCAGAGACAGTAAACTACAAGGCTATTTATGAGAAAAAACGTTTCGATACGAAAGGTCAGTATATGGAACAGGACGATTTTGTCATGGGAACGCCTGGCGAATTTCCAATTATCGTATCGGAAAATAATATGAAATACGCTGTCAATTTAAACGATGGCGCCATGACAGGTATTTTCCTCGATCAACGAGAAGTGAGACTTGCCATTCGCGAACGTTACGCAGAGGGTAAAAATATGCTCAATACGTTCTCATATACTGGTGCATTTTCTGTTGCCGCGGCACTTGGAGGAGCAGTAAAAACGACAAGTGTGGATGTAGCAAAGCGGAGTTTAGCCAAAACAATTGAGCAATTTAGCGTCAATAGCATTGATTACGAATCACAGGATATTAAAGTAATGGATGTCTTTAACTATTTTAAATATGCTCAGCGCCACAATTTAAAATTTGACCTAGTTGTGTTAGATCCACCTAGCTTTGCACGTACAAAGGAAAGAACATTCTCAACGGCGAAAGACTATCCTAAATTACTCATGGATACAATCGCCATTACCGAGAAAAATGGTATCATCGTTGCCTCAACGAACAACGCAAGCTTTGGGATGAAAAAGTTCAAGAGCTTTATTGACCAAGCATTTAAGCAAACAAAAACAGGGTATAAAATTGTTGAAGAATTCAGCTTACCAAAGGATTTCCGTGCCCCACGTGAATATCCTGAATTCAATTATTTAAAAGTTGTTTTTATTGAAAAACTCAACTAAATGATACACAGACAGAATTGCTTTCTTAGAATTCTGTCTTTTTTTGTTTGGGAGAAATATTTTTGCTACCCCCCTCTCTTGTCATTGTTTGAATTTCCCACTTATCATATAATGTAATTTACAAATTATAGTCACATCGCCATTATATAAGTTGATTTTCGTTTCGACCGAACGCTTTCCTAGGGGCGTCCGATGATCTACTTTGGGCATTAGGATGTTGGCCACGAAGGCGTTATCACAGGATGTGTTGTTTTTTTCGTTCCTCTGATATAAGGTCTCATCTGTAATGTTAATCCCCAAGGAGTCGCCCTGTTTCTACTCTAAATAATCTACTCACATGACATAAGTTTTAACAAATGTCACCCTCAACTTTTGGTGATGAGTGCGAAATTATTAATTAATGGAGATGATTGAATGGGATATGTTCCTGAAAAATTAATGATTACAACAGAAAGGCTCGTTCTTAGATTATTTCAAACATCCGATGCAGAAACGGTTGCGACACTTTGCAATAATTATAATATTTATAAAAGCACGTTGTACCTACCTTTTCCGTATAATTTAGATGATGCATTATCATGGATAGAATTCCATTATGATAATTTTATCGAGGATTTTTCATACGAGTTTGCAGTCACAGATAAAGAAACTGGGGACTTATATGGAGCAATTGGATTATCGAACAATAAACCTTTTAACCAAGGAGAAATAGCTTATTGGATTGGTGAGCAATATTGGGGAAAAGGTTATGCAACAGAGGCAGCACAGTCGATTTTACAATTTGCCTTTGAAGAAAAGAAAATGCATAAAGTATTTGCACGATATTTTTCATCGAACCCCGCTTCTGGAAAAGTAATGGAGAAGCTTGGTATGAAACAAGAAGGAATTTTAAAGGATCATGTCATAAAAGACGGTAAATACGAGGATATAGTATATTACGGAATTATTAATGAATAATTCCGCAGCACCGTTTCTCAAAAATGTGTTTCCGCTCATCTAGTTCCATAACACATACATTAATCGGATTTCAGTTCTTTATAGTCTGAATCAAACTGACAAAATCTTGTGCTTTCTACAAACTGAATTTGAAAGGATAACTAAACTACACCTCTTTAACGTGTTTTTATTCGGATTGAAAAAAAGGTGGCCTAAGAAGTATTTTCACTTCTTAAGCCACCAATATCTCTCCTATAAATATTCCACAAACCAATCCCTAATATATTCAAGTCTATTAATTCTTAACGTTGGTTTTCCGCTCCTTGAAAGTTCATGATTAGACTCAGGGAAGCGGACAAATTTTGTTTCTTTTTTACGATGTTTTAAGGCGATAAATAATTGCTCTGCCTGTTCAATCGGACAGCGATAGTCTTTTTCACTGTGTAAAATTAACAGTGGCGTCTGCACATTGTCTACATATTTAAGTGGCGAATGATTCCATAGCTTCTCTATATTGTCTAGTCCCGCCTGGATTTGCCAGTCATTGAAATAATAGCCGATATCACTTACGCCATAAAAGCTTATCCAGTTAGAAATGCAACGTTGCGTAACTGCTGCTTTAAAGCGATTTGTCTGTCCGACAATCCAGTTTGTCATGAAGCCCCCATAGCTCCCACCTGTAACACCAAGACGGTCCTGGTCAATGAAATCATAATGCTCCAATGCATAATCAACAGCCGCCATTAAATCATTATAATCATTGCCGCCATAATCACCACGGACTGCATCCACAAATTTTTGACCATATCCATGGCTTCCACGGGGATTCGTATACAGAACCGCAAAACCTTGTGCAGCAAGGATTTGGAATTCGTTAAAATAGGTGTTGGCATACATAGCGTGCGGACCACCGTGGATTTCAAGAATAAGTGGATATTTTTCCCCTTCCTCATATCCGACTGGCTTCATCATCCAGCCGCTTACTTTCCAGCCATCTGCCCCTTCAAATTCAACTGCTTCCGGAACAGACAATTCTCTCGTCTTTAAAAATTCTTCATTCACTTTAGTAAGCTGTTCCTTTTCACCTGTATTTAAATTTACGTAAAATAGATCACCAGGATTTGTCGTCGTACTGATTGCCACTACCGCTTTATCATTTTTATGATCAAGCGAAAAACCGTATACATACTGATCATCATGTATAGCTGGATATAATTCTCCCGATAGATTGCCAAAATAAATAGCTGTATTTCCGCGATCAGTCACTTGGAAATAAAAGCTTTTATTATCCTCCAACCATTGGACATGCGGAGCAACTACGCCTTGAAGGAAATCGCCAATGGCAAAATCACCAACAGGTACGTCAAATTCACTCGTTACACATGTCTTATTGTTATTTTCCAAATCATAAATCCATAGCTTTGCATGCGTCGCATTTTCAAATTCTCTTTCACTTCCAACATATGCTATATAACGGCTGTTTGGAGACCATGAAGTTTGATAAAATACCCCTGTTCCTTCCGTTAGCTTACGACCATGTTTCGTTTCTAAATCCAATAAGTAAATATCACTTATGAATGAAAAGTCTAGATCCTCTGTTAAGTCTGCAGTGTAAGAAAGATATTTACCGTTCGGAGACCATGTGCCAAGCTGTAAATTATGTTTCCCTTCCGTCACTAGCTCTAATTCGCCAGATTCAAGATGGACGATTGCAATTTGAGAAAATTGCTCCATATCCAAAAATCCAGCTGCATCTGATTTATGTTTCATCTTCTCAATTTCAAGAGGTTTTAGTTCTTTGTCTTCTTTCTGATTCTTTTCAGCTTTATCATCAATGTTTTCATCTTTACCAAGCTTGACAGAGAAGGCAATTTTCTCTCCACACGGCGACCAAGTAGGTGATGTCGCACCGTTTTTACAATTAGTCACTTGTTGCGCTTCCCCACCTGCTTTAGCAAGAACAAAAATTTGTGGCTTGCCATTTCTCGTTGACACAAACGCAATTTTATTGCCATCTGGAGACCAAACAGGTGAATTCGTTTTATCTTCACCAAATGTCCATTGTTGAGGCTTTTTTTCATTCAAGTTTATGTAAAATAAATTAGACACATAGTCCTTTTTCTTCTCATCAATATGTGTTTCTACGTAGACAACTTCTGTTCCATCAGGTGATACTTGTGGATCCGCCACCGATTTTAATTGATATAGATCCTCTGGTTTTATCCCTTGTTTCAATGTCATATTTTTATCCCCTTTGTGTTGAAATTTCATTACATACTACATTATTTCGATCCCCTAAGTATTATTCCTGCTTTTAAGGAGAAAGTTTTTTTTTACTCAGAGAGGATTTAACAGTGGCGAGAATTCCAACAGGTGAATTGCTACTATATTTATTTTTAAGAGATAGGTAAATCAGAGGGATTTGGGATAAAACGTCAATAAAAAGTGAAATATAGTAAGATGCTCGGAAATTTTACGAACAGTAAAGTTTTCCGGGCTTTGTATTTGAACATATAAATTTTGATAAAAAAGAAAGGACATCTTCAATAAAATTAAGTTACCACACAATAACCAATTGGAAGAAGTGTCCTTATATTTGTTTATAAAGTATAAAATAAATCAAATTGTTTTACCGCTAGATATAGAAATAAAACTTCAAGAAATTGAAATCACCTACGCCATCAATGCTTTCAGAAGAAAAAATAGGTGCTATCTATCGACATCGGAAAATCGATGTCGATCCAGTTTTTGGATTCCTGAAGGCTAATTTACTTTAAAGGCAGTAAATCTTCGGAAATACACGCCTATTAACAGCGAAATTGGATATAGAAAATAGAATAATCAAATCTAAGAAAAAAGAGAAATCGAATGAATATCGATTTCTCTTTTCCATGGATATCTACTAGTTTTGTCCCAATCTCCTGTTATACTAGCTTTTGAATATTATACTCGTTCTCAAAAATCTAAAAGGTCTTTTACTTGTTATTTATTAGGGAATGTGATGTCCAATTTAACAGTTGATGTTGAAGTCATTCCAGTTATTGAAACTTTTACTGAAGACCAAGCTCTTGGACTACCATCTCCACCCCCAAACATATTCCATCCAAATCCAGTAGTATAATTGAAACTATTTGACGTTGGATTTTTCGCAGGAAGGCTAGTACCAAGTGCAGAACCAGAATGTGCGTTAACTGTTCTATTTGATAATCTAAACATTTGGTTACTCGGAGACCAACCGCCATATACTTTATTTAATTTAATCTCTGAGTTATTTGATCTTAAATTATATTCACTGTATAACCTAGCAGTGATTCCAGATTCAGTTGTTAAACCCCCACCGACATCATAAGGAGTAAAATTTAGAGAGTTCTGATTTTCTATAGGAATAAAAACATCATAACCGAAAACTTCTGATTCATTGTCAAGCTTAAAAGATTTAACGTTCAGATTATTTTTTAAAATGATTGGATCTAAAAAAATTGTTTCTCCCGTTTCATCATTAGTAATACTGACTTTAACTTGAGCATCATCTAGTAACTTAGAGTTTGATAAATCGTCTCTTGCATAACTTGTACCCATTGACAAAAATCCGAAAAGAGACAGTGCAAAAATAGAAGTAAAGATTTTTTTGAACATATTATTATCATCCTTTCTTTGATTTTCTTTATATCAACACATAGATGTCGAAAAAGGATGAATTTTCTGAAAATTATTTATTTTTACCTATTAATTAATTTGTATACAATATATCCTATAAATAACACTAAAATCAATACCACTGTATCTTTCCAACCCATACCAGCTAAATTCCCACCAATTCCTCTATTTACTCCATCATTTAGAGAACCAGTAGGATTATTTTTTAATTCACTTTGTCTTAAACGTTCTCTTTTTTCTTCTGGTGTTTCCTTTTCCTTTGAATCCATGTGCCAAACACCTCCCAAAAAATTATTTTTTGTTTCTAGAAAGAAATATGCATAATTATGGTTATTTGGAATATACACGAATACAAAGTTTTATCCTCACTCATAAGTATCTTCTCTTTTACAGTTTACTAATTTTTAATATTGCAAATCACATCTTCAGAAAGCAAGTATTCTAACCATTCCTATCACGTTTATTACGCCTAATAACCATAGTCACAATTAACACCCAAAATAATATACTTTTCTATATAGGATAATTCGACATCGAGTATTTATTTTCCTTGAATATACTGGGTAAAATATTTACCCTAGGAGACCAAATAATGAAGAAGACAGAATCACATCTTTGTAATTCTGTCTAAAACACCATGTATTAAATTAATTATTAATACAACAAATTTTATTAATTTTTGACTAAAAGATTTAGACCTCCTAATTAAAGCTCCCAATTCTCCTTAAGTATAGTCAAAATCTTTTTCTTACTACCATTATCCCCTGATACAACTAAATGGAATCGGCTGGTGGACTGAGCCATGTCTAAAGACATCCTGAAAGGTCTGTCAACCACACTCCGACGAAGTGCTACGGTTATCATTTATTCCATAATTGAATCTGGGATAAGTGGTTGAGCACCCATCTGAGTCACGACATAAGCGGCAACTTTCGTGGCAAACTCAATCGAACTTCGAAGTGAATCTCCCCTACATAGCCCTACTGCCATTGCTCCATTAAATGCATCTCCCGCACCAGTTGTATCGATTATGTCAACGCTCAGCGCTTGTACCCAGCCACTTTCTTTACGATTCATATAAAAAGAGCCTTTAGATCCAAGTGTAACGACTACCGTTCCAACCCCTTTATCCAGCAATAAACTACATGCGGCGCGAATATTTTCTTCCGTTGTCGTTTCTATACCCGTCAACTGCGCAAGTTCTGTTTCATTCGGAGTTAGAAATGTAATATTCTTCAATAAAGAATTCGGTAATTTTTGAGAAGGTGCTGGATTTAGGATAACGATTTTTCCATGTTGAGATGCGATTTCCACGGCCCTTTCAACTGTATCAAGCGGTATTTCAAGCTGAAGAAGGAGGACCTTACTTAAAGAAATGATAGTAGCTTCCTGTTCAATTTGTTTAGGTGTCACTAAAAAGTTTGCACCGGAAAATAAAACGATTGCATTATCACCAACATCTGTCACTTGGATGATCGCTTGCCCAGTAGCCCCTTCCTTACGTACGGAATCAACAGAAACGCCTTTATCTTGTAAATTTTTTATCGCATGTTCCCCGAATTCATCTTCGCCTACTTTTCCAATAAAATGAACATCTGCTCCTAGTTGGCTTGCAGTTACAGCTTGGTTAGCACCTTTTCCACCAAAATGAACACTATGGGAAACACTGTGAAGCGTTTCACCGTTATTTACAATATAAGGAACACGATAGACCAGATCTATATTGATGCTCCCGACTAATGCAATATCCACCAATTATCATCCTCTCTTAAAATCTCTTGTCTTTAATACGGATAATAATTGACCTTTTGTCAAAATACCTTTCTCCAAGCCCAATATGTTGGCCATTTTAGCAACTGCAGGCGGTTTCAGCATACTTTCTTCTAATATCGCATGGTTATAAAAAATATGTTCTGAATCATCATCTGCAATAATTTTTCGATTTGCCATTACAACGATTCGGGAGAAATATTCCGTGACAAATTCCATATCGTGTGTAATTGTAATAACAGTCTTTCCTTTGCCCTCCAATTCGTCTAAAAGCCTACTTAATAAATCTAATCCAATCCGATCCTGTCCAGCAGTCGGCTCATCCAAAATAATTACATCGGAATCCATTGCCAAAACGGAAGCAATGGTAACAAATTTACGTACGGAATATGGGAGATTATAAGGATTTTCGTGTGAAACATTACTAATTCCGCATAACTCCATCGCCCAATCTGTTAGCAGCGCTACACGTTCTGGATCAAAGCCCATATTTTTTGGCCCAAACTGAACTTCTAATTCCACTTCATTATGGAAAATTTGATCGTCCGGGTTTTGAAATACATAGCCGACCTTTCGGGATACTTGAGCTGTCGTATACTCTTTTGTATCCCAATCCCCAACATAAACCGTACCTTCAGTTGGCTTTAAAAGACCGTTCATCAATTTTACTGCGGTCGTTTTTCCGGCCCCATTTTGCCCAATAATAGCTAGACGTTGGCCAGCAGGAACAGTAAGTGTGAAGTTTTCTAACGCTTTTGTTCCATCGGGATAAGCGAAACTAACGTTTTTCAATTGAAGTTCAGTCATAAACACTCTCCCCTACGCTTGCCCAACTAATGCTTTCAGGTAATTCTTCGTTACGAATTGGGACATATTTTAAATTAACACCATTTTTTTGTAATTTTAGAGCGACCTCGGTTACATGAGGGTATTGAATGTTACAGTCTCCATATCGTGGATCCGCAAAAACTTCTCGCGTCGGACCTTGTAAAACAATTTCACCTTCATTGAGGACGATAAGATTGTCTGCATATTCAGCAATTAAGTCCATTTTATGTTCGACTAGAATAATTGTTTTTCCCTTTTCTTTCATAAGGCGAATGATATCAAAAACATGCTCCGTTCCAATTGGGTCTAACTGAGATGTAGGCTCGTCAATAACAAGGATATCGGGATTCATTACGATGATTGAAGCAAGAGCAACACGTTGACGTTGACCACCAGAGAGTCCCATCGGATGTTTTTCTCGTAAATGCTCGATTTTAACAAGCTGTAATATTTCATTTACTCGGTCTATAATTTCATTTTCTTCTACCCCTAAATTTTCGAGCCCATATGCTACTTCCTCAAAAACCGTATCTTTTACTCCTGATACTTGGATGAAAGGATTTTGAAAAACATAGCCAATTTTTTCTCCTAATTGACCTAATTGATACTCTATTATTTTTTTATCATCTACAATAACGTCCCCTTCAAGCACTCCTTTATAAAAATGTGGAATGAATCCACGAATGATATTACAAAGAGTCGTTTTACCGGAACCATTATTGCCGATAATGGCTGTAAATTTTCCCTTTTCAATTGTAAAAGATGCATTTTTTATAATCCAATCATCACTGACTGGATATCGATACGAGACATTTTTCATTTCAATGATGGAATTCATGTAAGTATCCTCCATAACACCATTCCTAGTAAAATAATCAAGTAGATGAATGGTAGAATTCGATCAGCTGTACTTTTTGTCAGCTTATGCAAACTTGTCTTTTTTGTTGGCGCAGAAAACGCTCTCGATTCTAGAGTAATTGCTCGTTCTTCAGTACTTGATATCGATGATAATATGAGAGGAGTTAAGGTTGGGATAAATGCTCTCGCTCTAGTCAACATGGACCCTTCCGTTTCGACCCCACGTGTTTTTTGAGCATCCATAATTGTGTTCGCCTGACGTCGCATTTCAGGAATAATTTGTAGTGTTGATAAAACAACATACGCTCCCATCGGAGGTAGACCAGCGTCTTCAAGCGATTTCACAAAGTCACGAACTTCTGTCAAACAGAAAAATAATATGAAGACAGAGCCCATAGCAAGAATACGAGAAGTAAGCGTTAATCCGTAATTTAAGCCTTCCTCAGTCCATTTAAATATTCCCCATTGTCCAATCAAATGATCACCTGGATAGAAAAAGAGCTGCATGAAGAAAACGATAATTAGTAAAAATAACAAAGCTTTCATGACCGTTCCAAAAAATTCTTTCGCAACACCTGCAGCAACAGCGATCAGAAGTAACATTGGAAAAACTAAAAATGAGAATATGAACCCGGGAATAATAAGAACGGAAGCTGATACAAACAATGCAAAGAAGAATTTAGTCAATGGATGCAGCTGCTGAATGAAATTTTTTTGCACTGTGAACCCTCCTTAGAAAAAGTAGAATCTTTTTCGCTCAGGCAGAGCGGAAAGAGTTTATGAAACAATTAGTTATTGCTTTCACGTTTCATATATAGCGTTCCGTAATTCATTTTTGATAAATAGCGATCAGACATTTTTCTTACAATAAAGTATACGATTAGAACAGATACTACTTTGTCCGCAATTTCAAAGATAAAAGATGAAGCAAATACGGCACTCCAAATTTTTTGTCCTGAAGCAAGGAATGTAGCTGTAAGAAGCGATCCTGTACTTCCAGTAGCTCCTCCAAAAACAAGCACTGTAATCGGGGCAGATACGATAACAGCAATGAATGTAATGACAATACCTGAAATAATCGTTTTAGGAATATTTTTAAACATTCCGCCTTTAGCCAAGTACCCTACTCCTAAACCAATCGCCATCGATGTAATCGCATACGGAAAATACGTAGGATTGAAAATGCCATTAATAAGGTTTGTAATTAATCCAGCAAGTAATGCTACCCATGGACCAGCAACGACCCCGATTAAAATGGTTCCAATCGTATCAAGAAAAATAGGGAGCCTTAAAACGTTAGCAATTTGAAAACCGACAATGTTAACTGCTACACCAATTGGAATAAGAAGCATAGACATCATATTAAAGTCATCTTTAAAACTACGTTTCATCTTGGTTTCCCACCTTTTTTATTATTGACTGATTTGACGGCTCATTTTTGCAACCGCTTCTATAAATTGATTGACAAAAGCTTCACGATTGACCGAGTGTAATACTTTTACATTATGAGGTTTGCCGGAACGGTGCATGTAATCGACAACGGTCGCACCAGCCGTATGACGCCCTTCTGTTTCAACCGCCACAAAGCAATCTTCCCCTTTGAAAAGTTCTGGAGTGACAACATATGAAACAGCACATAAATCGTGTAAACGAATACCATTTTCAAAATCAGTTTCTCGGAAATCAGTATTTTTGGCATTTTGTATATAAAAACGAAGCATAGAACTAATTTTATGTGATAAATCTGTACCCATGCTTTCAATTTGATCCAATTCTTCCATATTGACATACGCTTTATGAGTAACATCAAGTCCGCTCATGACAATAGGAATTCCTGAACGAAAAACGATATCGGCTGCATGCGGATCAACATAGACATTAAATTCTGCAAAAGGACTCATATTGCCGGCAACAGCTGCGCCACCCATATAAGATATATAACTGATTTTTCCTTTTACTTCTGGATGAGCAAGCAGCAATGCTCCGATATTTGTAAGAGGGCCAGTTGCGATTAAAACGATTGGTTCCTCACTTTTAGTTAAAACATCTGTTATAGCATTGATAGCTGTTCGATCACTTTCAAGTAAATCCGGCTCCGGTAAAATGACATCTCCTAACCCACTTTCCCCATGAACCTCATCAGCAACCTCAAGTTTACGGAAAAAAGGAGCGTCCAACCCTCTCGCGATTTCAATATTTTGTTTCATATAGCTTGTGAAGGCTCTAGCATTGTAAATTGTTTTATCTTGAGTTTGATTTCCCGGCTCCGTTGTAATTAACTTAATATCCAGATCATCACGAGAAAAAGCTAATAAAAGTGCCATGACATCGTCAATTCCTGGGTCGCAATCAATAATTACTGGTATTTTTTTCATCAATTTCACTCCTTTAGTTAAACTACATTGTTAGAGTTATAGTAATAGATTTGGTGAGGTACTACTTTCTCGTACTATCAGAGTCGGATTAAACATAACGGATTTCGTTTCGGCATTTTCTAGTTTTTGGATTAAAAGCTTTACAGCCTCTCGCCCCATTTGATAAGTATCCTGACGAATTGTAGTAAGTTTAGGTATTAATACAGATACAAACGGGATATCGTCAAAGCCTACAATGGATAATTCCGTTGGTATATGAATACCAAGCTCATGAGCCATACGGTAAACACCGAATGCCATTACATCATTAAAAGCAAATATAGCCGTTACTTCTTTTTTCATAAGAAGGTCTTTGGACTTATCGTATGCCATTTCCATCTGAAAATTGCCTTCAATAATATGTGCTGGCAAAAGTTCAACACCTGATTCAGACAGTGCTCTTTTGAAACCTTCTAAACGTTCATTAGTTAAAGAAATGGACCTTGGCCCTATAATGCATCCTATCTTTCTATGTCCTAGCTCTATTAAATGTTTTCCTGCTAAATAACCACCTTTATCATTATCTAAAAAGACACAGGAATGTTTTTTTTCATTCTTTCCCCTATCAATGAGAACAAAAGGAATTTTCGCACGTGACAACTGCTCCTCATCGGATGGATCCAAATAATCTTTTGCCGAAAAAATGATACCATCTACTTGTTGTTCTTCTAATAGTCGTAAATATCGCTTTTCTTTATCAGATTGATCATCAGAATTACAGATGATTAAGCTATATTCTCTTTCATTCGCTTCATCTTCCACCCCTCGACATAATTCTGGAAAATACGGATTAGAAATATTCGGAACAATCAATCCAAATGTTTTCGATTGCTTTGTTACTAAACCTCGCGCAAATTGGTTAGGTTGGAAGTCTACTTCCTCCATCACTTTAAGTATCTTTTCACGTGTCTTTTGAGACATTCCCTCTTCTTTTTGATTCAACACCCTCGAAACAGTCGTAATAGAAACACCGGCTTTTTTCGCTATGTCTTTAATGGTCCATCTTTTCATAATCTTCACCTACTATTACTATAGGATCATGCTTTGAGAAAACGTTTTCGTAAACCGTTTTCTCTATCACCATATCATAATATAGTTAAATTATCATTATTATTCTGAAAAATCAGAAAACAATAGGTGATCCAGAATAAAAAATGAAGCATAAGCTATGAAATGGTAGGCAGATTTTTCTCCTATACTGTCCTCTATTTGCAAAGACGTGAGAAAAAGTTTCACGAGGCAGTTGACCGTACGCTTGATTTCCGATAAAGAAACTTTTACAAAAACTCGCGAAAGGATTAGTTGAACATTTGGCCAAGAGAATATTTAATCCCCTACAATTTTATTGTAACCTCAACTTTTTGGGCGATGTTTTATTACATAGACTATAATAAATATAGAAAAACCATGGCTCATCACCAAAAGTTGTGGATGACATTTTTTAAATATATGCGCTGTATTTTAGTTGATTGTAGTGGAGCCTGGGCGACTCCTTGGGGATCAGCGTCACAGATGAGACCCTGGAGCGAGCGACGCGAGTGAAGCGGCTCATCGGACGCCCCCAGGAAGCTCTGCTCTGCGCGAAAGCGAAGCGTCAGCGGCAAATGTTTTAGCTGTGCGAAAGCGTA
>Ga0209676_1001722_pt1 | contig 18797 bp, 19 predicted proteins | sample AraplaCvi_mLB_r2_FD_184282 | JGI IMG/M metagenome (GOLD analysis project Ga0209676, IMG submission 184282) | Arabidopsis root microbial communities from North Carolina, USA - plate scrape MF_Cvi_mLB_r2 (SPAdes) (version 2) | ecosystem: Host-associated > Plants > Roots > Endosphere | place: USA...
ATAAGGATGTTTGCCTGAACCTTCGCATCCTGCGAAAACGGCTAACTGACCTGCATCGGTAAAAACACCACGTCCTGTGGCATTACCGAAATGACCGACATCGTGTCGACCCTCGTGTTGTTGCTGACGTTTCGCTTTCGCACAGACATAACCAAGAACTTTTGCTGACGCTATGTTAGCACTGCGCTTTCGCACAAAAAACATCTGCAGGCCTATGCACAATTCAAAATCCGGACGCCTTGTTTATCTGCGCGAAAGCAAAGCGTCAGCTACAAATGTTTTCTGTAGCGAAAGCGAAGCGTCAGCTACAATTACGCCAAGGCGAGATCGATTAAATAGATTGGAGAATACAACATGAAAAACACATTTTATCAGAGCTTTTGGCGAACGCATTTTTATGCCGCATTATTTATTACGCCACTGCTTATTTCGCTAACATTAAGTGGTATCGGTTTTTTATTTTATACAAATGTTGAAAATCAGTTATATGATAAATACTTTTTTGGTGAAAGTGGAAAAACAGAGGTACAATCTATTGATGATGCTGTTAAACTTGCAGAAGAATCATATGCTGGCTACAAAACAAATAAAATTATTGAGTTAGAAGAGCCATACAATACACGTTTATCAATGAAAAATGCAGATGGCAAAGAAAAATATGTGTTTTTAGATGATCATAACCAAATTATTGGTGGTCAAGATGCTGGCTACACATTTGCAAATATAATTAGAAATATCCATAGTTCCTTATTTATTGGGGGAACGTTTGTCAATTATTTAGTTGAATTAGCAGCGTGCTGGGCTATCTTTTTAATGCTTTCAGGCATTTACATGACGTTTAAAGGAAAATTACTAAAGAAAACAAAGCAGACAAACAAACGTCAAAAGAGTAGAAAATTCCATGCCCTTGTTGGGACAATTATTACGATTCCAATGCTAGTTATTATTTTCACAGGTTTACCATGGTCTGCGTTTATGGGGAAATATATTTACCAAGCTTCACAAGATTACCCTTCTTTCGGCACGCCATTATTGCAACAGCAGCCACCTACATCTGATGTAAGTGAGATTCCTTGGGCTACTCGTCAAGAAACTCCTCCAACCTCAGACTCGGCACATGCAGCCCATCACGGGGGAGGAAATACAGGCTTTGTTGCAAACCCTAACCAACTAAGTGTGGAAAAGCTACAACAAGAAATTGATGCAATGAATATCTCGAAACCATACGCTATTATTTATCCTACTAGCGAAGACGGTGTCTATACAGTTGCTAAATCTAGTAACACAGGTGTCACAGGTCTTGATGTTAGCCCAGATGATGAAACGACAATGTATTTTGATCAATATAGCGGGAAATTTATAGACAAGGTTGGCTATGAGGACTATGGCATTCTTGCAAAATGGTTCACATGGGGTATTCCTTTACATGAAGGTCATTTGTTTGGTTGGCCAAATAAATTAATCAATTTACTAGTATGTATAGCATTTTTAGTAGTTATTGCTTGGGGATTCAGAACATGGCTACTACGAAAGAAACAAGGTATACTATCGGCACCACCTAAAATCTCTCAAAAGGTATCTATTCCTTTTATCATTTTCATGATCATTTTAGGAATATTGATGCCACTATTTGGACTTTCTTTAATTGCTGTCGTCCTTGTAGAATTAATTATAAATTTGGTGTCTAAAAATAAATTAGCAAAAAATGATGTAAATTAAAATTATAGCGATACTGCATACTCCTTCAGATGAGAGGATAGCAGTGTCGCTTTTTTACTTTAAGTTCCTTTAAATAGAGTTTTTTATTTTTTTACGGTCATTTTATAAAGTTTTAAGATTTGTATGGTAAAGTTTTTTTAGTTTAACTTAGGGGAGGAAGAGCATGTCCATTAAAACAAGGTTTTTGCTATCTTATGTAGGTGTAATCATAATAGCTATCACACTATTAATAGCTGCAGGGTTTTTATTTTCATTTGCAATTACAGGTGATGTAAAGGCCATTGAGCATTTTTACAAAAAATCCTATGTGCAAAAGCCTTTAACAGCAGTTGAGGAGAACGCATTTCTGGATTTAAAGTTACTTGCCAAAAATAATCCCCAGCAGTTATTGGATATTGAACAGCTTCAGAAAATTGGCGATTCTTCAATTGGAATTGTAGTAAGAAAAGATCATCAGCTTATTTATACTTCGCATTCTAATCATAAACAGATGTTACTGAATAGTCTTCCAGGCTTTGAAGCAACGAATATTAATACACGCGACACGATTATGATTGAGAATTCATTTTATACGTATGTAAAGTTCGATTTTTATTTTCCTGATGACACGGAGGGAAGTATTTTTGTCTTAAAACAAGTTAGCTCCCATGCGGAATTAATTAGAGAGCTGCTGCCAATACTTTTAGGTATTTTATTTTTATTTTTTATGATGATTATTGGATTATTAAATTATTTAGTATCTAGAAGTATTATCAAACCGATATCAACTCTAAAAGAGGGAGCTAAACGTATTAAATCTGGAGATTTAAACTTTGCAATTAATGTCCATTCGAATGATGAAATTGGTCAATTAAATCGCTCCTTCGAGGAAATGAGAATCAAATTAAAGGATTCCGTACAATTGCAGTTACAATATGAAGAAAACCGCAAAGAACTTTTATCAAATATTTCACACGATTTAAAAACACCAATTACATCTATTATTGGCTATGTAGAGGGGATAAAAGATGGTGTGGCGAATACAGAAGAAAAAATGGATAAATATTTAACTACCATCTATACGAAAGCGAAGGATATGGATTTATTAATTGATGAACTTTTTTTATTTTCAAAGCTGGATTTGAAGAAACTACCATTTAATGTTGAAACAATAGATCTTCATCAATATATAAAGGATTACGTAGAAGAAGCAAGTTTCGACTTAGTTTCTAGAGAGATCCATTTACAATATACTCCGTTTAATAAACCACTTTACGTTAAGGCTGATCGCGATAAATCACGTCGCGTTTTGGCGAATTTATTGAGCAATAGTGAAAAATATATGGATAAGCAAGAAAAGCAAATTACTATTTCACTATTAGAAAAACCAGATGAAGTGATCATTCAAGTAATGGATAATGGAATAGGTATTGATCCGAATGCATTACCTTTAATTTTTGATCGTTTTTATCGGGCTGAGCCATCAAGAAATTCTCAAACTGGTGGCAGTGGTTTAGGATTGGCCATTGCTAAACAAATTGTCCTTGAAATGGATGGAGACATTTGGGGAACTAGTGAAATAACCAAGGGAACAAGCATTTTCTTTTCATTGAAAAAGGCTGAGGAAAAGGTGAGAAACAGTGAAAAAAATATTACTAATTGAAGATGAAGTGAGCATTGCTGAGCTCCAAAGAGATTATTTAGAGATTAATAGTTTTTCAGTTGTTATGGAACATAATGGTGAAGCCGGACTCAAAGAGGCTATTCAGGGACAATATGATTTAATTATTTTAGATATTATGCTTCCGGGAATGAATGGGTTTGAGATTTGCAAACAGATTCGTGCAGTTCACAATATTCCGATACTGTTTGTCTCAGCAAAAAAAGAGGACATAGACAAAATACGAGGACTTGGACTAGGTGCGGATGACTATATTACGAAGCCATTTAGTCCAAGTGAGCTTGTTGCAAGAGTGAAGGCACATTTATCGAGATATGAACGTTTAGCTAGTAATCAACAAACGAATAATATCATTTCTATTCATGGGATTAGCATCGATACTTCTGCAAGAAAGGTACTTGTCAATGGGGAAGATATTGCCTTTACGACAAAGGAATTTGATCTGCTTGTCTTTTTTTTCAGACATCCCAATCAAGTGCTAAGCAAGGAGCAACTCTATGAAAGAAATTGGGGCTATGAGTCAGCAGCAGATGTTTCGACAGTGACTGTTCATATTAGAAAACTGCGTGAAAAAATTGAACGGGACCCTGCACAGCCTAAATTTTTGGAAACCGTTTGGGGAGCCGGGTACCGGTTAAATGTCTAACGAAAATATCTCGTTGTTAGGTGAAGAGTTATTTTTTCTTGAAAATTTTTAGACTTTTTTAAGAAATCATTAATGGATAATTTAGCATTAACACTTAAACTATGGGAGGTATTAAAAAATGTCGTTAGAAGAGGTGTTTAATGGTGACAAACATGAAGGTGGTTATGATGGCGTTATTATTTATCCTTCAAGGCTGTACCTCAAATGAAAAGGGGGCTTTGTATAATAGCAAAGGGGGTAGTGAAATTTTGAAAAAGGAATCAACTAGTGAATTGTTTAAAGCAGTAGAAAAAGGTGACAACACCGAACTCCAAAGTATTTTGAATAAAAAAGTCGATATCAATGCAAAGGACTCAAACAATCGGACAGCATTGATGATTGCTACGTATAAGAATAATGTCGAGGCGGCAAAGCTATTAATAGACGCAGGAGCTGATGTGAACATTCAGGATAAAATGCTGAACACACCTTTCCTTTATGCAGGTGCAGAAGGATACCTTGATATTTTAAAGATGACTATTCAAGCTGGTGCAGACTCTAAGATTACGAATAGATATGGGGGAACGGCATTAATCCCTGCTGCAGAGCACGGGCATATTGAGGTTATAAAAGAATTATTGACCAATACACAAATTGACGTTAATCATGTCAATCATTTAGGATGGACTGCACTCATGGAGGCGATCATTTTAAATGACGGTAATCCAACACAGCAAAAAACGATTCAATTGTTAATCGAACATGGTGCAGATGTTAATATAGCAGATGATAATAATGTGACCCCGTTACAACATGCTAAAAAACGAGGATTCAAGGAGATTGAAAAGATTCTCAACGCAGCAGGGGCGGTATAAAAACTAAACTGTAGATGAACTTGATGCTGAGTTGATCTACAGTTTTTTTATGGTTTCTTTTGTATTATTAAATTAATTTTTTTATTTTTTAATTGTTTTTTAATAGTTTATTTATTGGCAGTTTAGAGATGGATCTTATGATAAATCTTGTAAACAACTTGCACAAGTAAAGGAGAGATTTAAAGATGAAATTAAGAAAACGTATTGTCCCAGCAGCATTAGCACTTTCGGTATTATCAGCTGGTCTTGTAACATTTAACGAGCCTTTAAGTGTAGAAGCGGCAGGGACTCAATCAGTAGCAAGCGCCAAAAATGAACAAGTAGCAAAGATTACAAACATTAAGTCATTAAACACAATGACGCTGCAAATTACGTTTAACAAACCGTTAGTAGCAGAGGATGTAGATCTGAATAATTTAGAAGCTATTAAAAAACATTTCATATTTAATGGTGACTTAGAGATTGTCAATGTTCCACGATTAATGACTGGTTCAAAGAGTATATATATTGTACCTGTAACATTCCAGAAAGATGACTATATCTATACGTTGAGCTATAAAGAACAGCGCAAAAAAATGTTTGAGGGAACTGATGAGAAAGTATTTGTTCGTAATGTAGCGCAAGTGACAAACGATACATTTATACTGGAGTCTTTCCAAGAGGATGGCGTTGTTGATTATGCAAATATTATTGAAGCTTATCGTGCAGGTCGTGGAAATCTAGCTTTTAGCTTAGATCGTCATAATCGAGATGCTAATGGTACACGCTTCGATATTATATCTTCCTTGCGTGATCGCTATGTTACTGTGAAATCAAGCGAAGGGGAAGAGTTTGTAGCAAATTATGTACCATTTACACAAGCTGCAGATGGCAAACAAGCTCCTCAGTTTAGACTACCTGAAGGAAAAAAACTGAAGCCTGGTGTCACATATCGTATTAACTCTGAATGGGCTGAAATTGATGAAAAAAGCTTATTAGCAAAAGAAATGGTTCCATTTACTCTTCAGTCTGCCAAAGCTGTTGATAAAAATCATTTGAATTACAGTTAACAAATGATCCTCAATCTGATTTGTTTGCAGGTAGAAGTGTAGAATTACGAGGAAATGATGGAAGTTCACTTCAAGCGCAATATCGATACTCATCACGTAAAGGTGCAGTAGGTATTTTTGATATTGCGAACGGTGGTACATTCAAAGCTAATGTCAATTATACAGTTGTCCCATTAAACAACTGGGCTACAGCGACAAATATAGTCTTAAAAGCGAACTAAAGAATCTTTTAGTAGATACGAAAATTTATATCTGAGGTTTCTAACATGTTAAAAAATCTCGTCACGACTGGTGACGAGATTCTTTTCTAAAGCCACCCTTTATCACTGGCGACTTGAGCAGCTTGTTGTCTAGACTCGACTTGAAGTTTTTGAATAGAGGTGGATAAATAGTTTCGAATAGTACCTTTCGTTAAAAATAGTTTTTTACTAATCTCATTTGTTGTGAGCCCTTCTTTTACAAGCTGCAGAACAGCAATTTCACGTTCATTTAGTGGGTTCTGTTCTTTCATAAATAACGTAGCGGCTAAATCTCTGCTGACGACCTTTTCGCCATTCATGACTTTTCTTATTGTTTCGATTAAATAGTCTATAGGTTCATCTTTTAATAAATATCCATGTACCCCACAATCCATCGCTTTTTGTAAATAGCCAGGGCGTGCGAAGGTAGTAACAATCATCACCTTGCACGGTAAATTTGCCTGTTTAATTTTTTCAGCAAGGTCAAGCCCAGAAAGATTCGGCATTTCGATGTCCAAAACACATACATCAGGTAGCTCATGTTGAATAAATTCCCACGCTTTTTGACCATCTGAAACTTCTGCGATCACTTTTATATCAGGCTCAAACGACAACAAGGAAGTCAAGGCGCCACGTAACATTTGTTGATCCTCTGCTAGTAATACTCGTATCATGTAGTTTGCTCCAATCTGTAGTGTTGGATAGGCAGTGTTAACGTCACAATTGTTCCATCTGTCGGTAAATTCTCTATGGAAGCAGTTCCTAGAAGAGCATTCATTCTTTCTTTCATCGATGAAAGTCCATTCCCATGCCCTTGGATATGTAAGCCGACACCATCGTCAACAATAGTTATATTTAAAATTCCATTTATAGTATTGATATCGATTTGGCATTTTTTTGCTTGACTATGTTTAATAATATTTGTAGTTGCTTCCCGCAAACATAAGGACAGCATCGTTTCTTCTACACTCGCTAGGAGAAGCTTTGGACAGTTATTATTGATATTTATGGAAATATCCGCAGTTTGTAAATGCTGTTTACAATGAATAAGCTCACTTTCTAACGAAATAAAATTCAAATCGGATACTAATTCTCTTACTTGCTTTAGCGCAGTTCGTGTTGTTGCTAAAATATCATTTAACTCATCTTTCACACGCATCGTATCCTTATCGACTAATTTTGATGTTAGTTCGGTTTTTATTTTAATCATTGTCAATGTATGACCAAGTGTATCGTGAAGGTCTCTCGCAATACGTTGTCTTTCTTCTTGCTGAACAAGCTGGGTATTTACCACTGTTAATTCCGATTGTAATTTTTTGGACTTTTCGACGTAAAAAATTAGCATTGGAAGTAATAGCTGAATGATCATAATAGGTATTATTGCTTGGGATTTTAATTTGAACGATGCTCCTGATTCAAACCAAATAACTATAAAAAACATAAAGGCAATGGCAATCATTCCTATAGCAATATGCCATTTCTTTTTAGCTCTCCCAATCAAATCAGCAAATGTAAATCCAAATAATAACATAGTAGATCCTTCATAAATACCCAGTATGATAATAAGCGTAAAGCCTAGTAAAGAAGCTAACAGTAAACGCCAATCTTTAAACCATAAAGCAATATATAAGGCTAATAAAAAGAGTATAAGGATAATTATTTTAGCTATTAACGGTATTGGAGAATTCGAACTTAATACAATTGTAAATAAAAAAACTAGTGATACTACATCGATAATTAAATAGCGTTTTGCCTGGTCTCTTGGATAAATCTTTATATTTCACACCAACCCTTGTCGATTATTTCTGCGTGACACTTTGAATGGCATGTTTCCGAATCCATTCCATTGGTCCAACATGAAAATGCTTGATACAAATATGTGCGATGAAAAGTTGGAGGAGGGAAAGGGTTAACCAAATACAAATAACTTCAATGCTATTCAATTTCCCACCTAAACCTAAGCCCCAGCCGTAGAAAATAATAGATGCCATAGTATTTTGAAGCACGTAGCAACTTAATGACATTTTCCCAATTTCGCCAAACCTCTTCCATAACCAATCAAGCTTCTTATATTCTACCATTTTACCTAATATTCCAATATAACCAATAGATAGGATTGGTGCGAATAAATATCGAACAGGTAAATCAAATGCTCCTCCAGGAATAAAGATTAGAAGATTTAAAGGTACTCCAATAAAAATACCAATTTTAAATAGCTTTTGACGCGCCTGGCGTCCTTTGTCATTTTGCAAAAATACACCATTTCTCATCAACTTCACACCAAGTAAAAATAAAAAGATATTCATCGGGATAATAAAAATAGCTTCCGTTCTATAATAAAGAAAATTTGTTAAACGATATTGTATTTGTTCAAACCAAGTACCATTTTCATATAGACTAACAACTGGATCGACGCCAGCAAGGGAAGTGTTGGCACCAAGCAATGCACCGGCTAAAATTAGCAAAATCATTACTGCGTGGAAACTACCAAAAACGAATAATGCGCGTTTAATCGCTTTATCACCAAATTTAACAATAAAGGCAACAATGATAGCTGTCACAGCATAGCTCATTAAAATATCGTATTCCATGACTAAGGTGAAGTGGATAAGCCCCTCCATAAATAAAAAGACTATTGTCCAAATATACATTCCTGGCCAAGCATTTCCTTTTCGTAAAGCTTGCTGATATTTTAATTCCAGACCAACACCAAACATGATTGTTAATAAACCAAGGAGTTTACCGTTTACGAAAAACAGAACCACCATTCGTAAAAAATCGTTCAATGACCACCAACCAGAATAATTGCTCGTCGTGATATACGAAATATCTCCAAGATAAGCAAAAATCCAAATATTTGTGCCCAGTGTCCCTAATACAGCAAAACCTCGTAACATATCGATTAAGGGTAATCTTTGTTGAACTTTCATTATGAAATCACTCTTTCTTTGTTTTCTTACAATAATGATAAGAAAACAACAGGAAAAAACATATTCACACCAGTCAAAGGTTCTTTATGACAGGTGTCATTTTAAGGTGTATCAAAAGTAAAGGAAGGCCATCTCGGAAGGAGGGACACTATTAAATCGACTAGTTTATTGTTTTCATAATGAATGGGATTTATGTGGCTATAGTTTTCACATCCGTAATTAGTGTAAGAAAATAAGAATTTTATTTATAAAATAAATATTGCGAAAACTAATTTGATTAGTTAAAATTGAAATACGATTAGTTTACAGAGGGGATTTGAAGTAAAATGAAAGTTGAAAATAGTGGCACAGTGTATCAATTGTCCTTTATGCCGAGGATTTTTCCTGTTAATTGTTATTTCGTAGAAGAAGAAAACGAGCTTACACTGATCGATGCAGCATTACCATATAGTGCAAAAAGTATAATAAAAGCTGCTGAAAATATTGGAAAACCGATTACGAGAATAATTCTTACCCACGCACATAATGATCATATTGGAGCGCTAGATACGTTAAAAGAATTATTACCATATAGTAAAGTGTACATTTCTTCTAGAGATGCGCTTCTATTGGGAGGAAATAGTTCCTTGCTACCAAATGAAAAAAACACCCCTATTCGGGGAGGACTTCCAAAAAATATTAAAACTAAACCGGATGTATTACTTGAAGAAGGTGATCATGTTGGTTCATTAGAAGTGATTGCAACTCCAGGGCATACACCCGGTTCCATTTCTCTATTCGACACACGTAATAGAAGTTTAATAGCGGGTGATGCCCTTGTAACTAGAGGAAAGTTAATAGTACCTGGAATGATGAATCCGTTGTTTCCGTTTCCTGCTCTTGCTACATGGGATAAAGAGACAGCTCTAAAAAGTGCAAAAAAATTAAGCAATCTGAATCCAAGTTTACTTGCAGTAGGGCATGGGAAGATGTTAAAGCAACCGCAGGAACGTTTGAACATAGCCATTGCTGAAGCAGAAAAAAGATTTTTTATCATCTAAATAGGAAGTGAGAAAAATGTCCCGTCGTATGAAGTTAGATTTCTCTATTATTTTACAAAAGGCAACAGAGATAGTTGATGAGCAAGGATTGGACCAACTCTCAATTGGACTATTAGCTGAAAAATTGGAAGTACGGCCACCGTCCTTATATAACCATCTTGATGGCTTAAATGAATTGAAACAGAAATTAGCCATTCAAGGCGTAAAAAAACTACATGAATATATGCTACAAGCAGCAGTAGGACGTTCGGGTGATGACGCCATTCGTGCAATTAGTCAAGCATATCTTCAACTTGTTAGAGAACATCCGGGGTTATATGATGCTAGTACTCACTTTCCGGATGCAAATGATCAAGAATTACAGCATGCCCAAGAGTCTGTTGTACAACTAGTACTTCAAGTGCTAGATGCCTATCATTTGCAAGAAGAAACTGCGATTCATATGGTCAGAGGATTACGAAGTTTTCTACATGGATTCTCTTCAATCGAACAGATGGGGGGATTCGGGATGCCACTAGATATCAATAAAAGCTTTTCAATCCTAATCAATACCTTTATTGAGGGCATTCATGCAGCTACGATTCATAAAGATCATGGAAATGGCTGACTAAGGGAAGAAGACACGGAGGATTGATTTCAGTCGATAATACAAAGTGATTAATATTGGAGTAGGAGACTTGTCTTTGAATACGAGTTTCCTACTCTTTTCATATAAATAGCAATTGCGATTAATGCTTTCTTTTTGAAGAACATGACATACTATTATTTAGTACATGAATAAATTCTATAATCTAATAGCCCTTCATACTTTAAAATCATTTCAAAATGTTTATCCATTACTTCATAAAGTTCAGGTTCAATATCCTCTGAGTGATTAAGCTCAGGTATTGAGAAAATCGATTTGTTTTTTTGTATACGAATATGTTTAAAACCAGCCTGGTTAAATAAATCTACCCAATCCTTTTTCGTTGAACACGAATCAAAACCATAAAACTCTTTAATTTCTTTTTCAATTTTCTCTTCAAGCGGTTGATGAATAGTAAATTCAATAGCAATAAACCGACCGCCGTTCTTTAATAAACGAAAGATTTCTTTAAGTGCATTCGGTTTATCGACAAAAGAAAGCACAGATTCAGAAATAATAAAATCAAATGTATGATCAGGTAAAGGTACTTGTTCTATTGAGCATTGCATTATTTTTACGGGTAAGCGATTTTTTTTCATTCTCTTTTTAGCTTTTGCGACCATGACAGAATTAATATCGATGCCTGTTACCTTTGCTTCATACGTCTCTGCCAAATAGGCAGCGGTTTGGCCTGTACCACAGCCTACATCTAAAATATAAGGATTTTTACCAATGTTCTCGGCCTTGAATAGTTCCTTTGTTAAATTAAGACCACCAGGATGCGCACCGCCAACACCAAATTTGGACAGAAATTCTAGATATTTCGAATTTTGAATCGGAATCCCTTCTTTATTCGTATTTTTGTATAATATGAAATTTAAAAAAGTATGGTTCCAGCAAGAGCCAAAGTTGTTATAAAGAAACTTCACGAATTAATGGACTTCAATATGTATATTATTTTTGAGCAACTTCTCCGATAGTCTAAACAATAAAAAAATACATACGTATACTAGTTAAAAGATATATGATAGGGGGTGTATTGATGCCATTTTATCCGCCTAATTCTAGAATGCAACCATTTCCACCAAGCTATAGACAAGGTTTTGGCCCTCCTATGCAAGGTAGACAAGGGCAACCCTTTTTTAATCCTTACCAGCAACCCCAAAATTCTAGATTTGGAAGATTACCACATCATTTAAATACAATTATGGGCCACGCGGGAACAATAACATATGGAGTTAATATGTTAAGACAAATGGGAGCTTTTATTAATTTCTTAAGATAGAATGTAAAATGATTTTTTTAGTTAAACTTATTAAAACCCCTCTTAAGAGAGTAAATTCTTAAGAGGGGTTATTGATTATTTCATTTAATGCTTATTTTGTTGAAAGTTGTTTTTCGATAATAGAGCGATTTTTCTCTTTAAATACTTCATTATGTGATGACACGACCCCTTGACGATAGGCAGTAGGCTCTAAGTACGTTTTGATAGAGTTCACGGCATTGGCTGCATCCTGGAAAGTCCCTAGAAGGAGGTTGATTTTTCCTTCAAACGCTAATATATCACCTGCTGCAAAAATTCCAGGCTGTGCTGTTTCTCCCGTTGCTTTCCCTTCAAAATAGTAATCATCTTTTTTAGGAATGGTAATTGCCTGCTCCAATTCTAATGATGCTTCACGGTTATAGCCATGACTAACGATGACTTCATCGATTTGACGCGTATAGCTTTGTTTTGTTTGTGTATTTTCACATGTCACTAATTGGATGGCTGTTTTGTCGGCATCAGCAGTTAATTTTGTAATAGTCGTATTACATTCAATCTTTACGCCAGCATCTAAAGCCTCTTGAATTGTTGCCTCATGAGCGGATAACTTATCTTTACGATAAACAACAGTTACGTTTTTGGCGATAGGACTTAGTTCAACTGCCCAGTCGATCGCAGCATTTCCGCCTCCCGAAATAATGATCTCCTTGTCCACAAAACGTTGATATGACTGCACGGTATAGTGTAAATTTGTCATTTCATATTTTTCTGCACCTTCTAGTGAAAGCTTTTGAGGATTAATAATACCACCACCAACGGCTAAAAGAACGGTTTTAGAATAATGTTTATCTCCTTGCGCAGTATGAAGAACAAAAATATCATCTTGGCGCTCGATAAAGTCAATTTTTGTACCTGTTAAAATGGTTGGATGAAACGTTTTTGCCTGTGCAATTAACTGTTGCACAAATTGTTCTCCTAATACAGGGGGATGACCACCAATATCCCAAATTAGCTTTTCAGGATAAAGTAAAACTTTACCACCAAGTTGTTGTTGACTCTCAATTAATTTCGTTTTCAATCCTCGTAAACCACTATAAAAGGCACTGTATAGGCCTGCAGGACCACCACCAATTATTGTTACATCGTATAAATGTTGCATTTATATCACCACATCCTAAAAAATAATAAAAAAGTATTTGACAAAACTACATAAGAAAACTAGACTAATTCTAGTGATAATGATTATCATTGTCGGCTAATCGCTATCATAGCATGGAAAGAACAAAAAGGAAAGAGAGGTTACGTCGTGCGTTTACAAGTTGAATCGATTCGTATCGGCTATGAGGACAAAACGATTGTGCATGATTTATCGTTACAAATTCCAGACGGTAAAATAACGACTATCATTGGTTCCAATGGGTGTGGTAAATCTACACTTTTAAAGGCTATTACAAGGATATTGAAGCATAAGAGTGGACAAGTCATACTAGATGGTCAAAATATTTCCGAGATGAATACAAAAGAATTAGCGAAAGAGCTGGCCATATTGCCACAAAGTCCGGAAAGCGCACATGGTTTAACAGTGGAAGAGCTTGTATCCTACGGTCGATTTCCATATCAAAAGGGCTTCGGTAATTTATCTCAAAAGGATAAAGAAATGATTGACTGGGCCTTAAAGGTAACTAAAACGGATGACTTTCGTCTGAACACAGTTGACGCCTTATCAGGTGGACAGCGTCAACGGGTGTGGATCGCGATGGCATTAGCCCAAGAGACCGATATTATTTTTTTAGATGAGCCAACAACTTATTTAGATATGGCCCATCAGTTAGAAGTTTTAGAATTACTTAACAAGCTTAACGAAGAAGAAGGACGCACAATTGTCATGGTGCTACATGATTTAAATCAGGCAGCACGTTTTTCAGATTATATTGTTGCGCTATCAAAAGGAGAGCTAGTGAAGTTTGGTACGGCGGAGGAAGTTATAGTACCTGAAGTACTAGAAAAAGTGTTTAATATTGATGCAGTCATTGGTAAGGATCCACGTACTGATAAGCCAATGTGCATTACATATAACTTATTACAAACAGTGTAAAAGGAGATAGATTTATGAAAAAGTGGTTATTACCAATGTTTATGATGGTCGTACTAGTGCTTGCAGCGTGCGGCAATAAAGAAGAGAAGACGGAAGAAGGCTCTAAAGATAAGGCATCTGCAGAAACGATTACGTATCAATCAGAGGCTGGCCCTGTTGAAGTACCAGCAAACCCTAAACGTGTAGTTGTATTATCTTCATTTGTTGGGCATTTACTACAGCTTGACGTTAATGTTGTCGGTATTGATTCATGGACTGCAGATAATCCAAAATTCCAAGATGATATTAAAGATGCAGTAGTTGTTGAGAATACGGATATTGAAAAAATTCTCGAGCTTGAGCCAGATTTAATTATTGGTTTAAATGGTATTGAAAATGCAGATAAATTAGCAGAAATCGCACCAACTGTATTGTTCACTTATGGTAAAGTGGATTATTTACAGCAATTTATCGAAATCGGTAAAGTTGTCAATAAAGAAAAAGAAGCAACTGATTGGGTAAAAGATTTTAAAGAACGTGCTGCAGAGACGGGTACAAAAATTAAAGAAAAAATCGGCGAAGATGCAACGGTTACTGTCGCAGAAATGTTTAATAAACAAATGTATGTGTATGGAGATAACTGGGGTCGAGGAACAGAAATTTTATATCAAGAAATGGGCTTGAAAATGCCTGAAAAAGTAAAACAAGATGCTTTAAAACCAGGTTATTTTGCAATTTCTACAGAAGTATTAAATGAATATGCAGGTGACTATGTGATCTTTAGTACGTTTAAAGGTGAGGATAGCGCCATTAAAAATGCTCCGTGGTTTAAAGATTTAGAAGCGGTGAAGAATGGTCATTTATTTGAAGTGAGTGGCAATGAATTTTACTTTAATGATCCAAAAACTTTAGAATATCAACTAGATTTCTTTGAAAAGAAATTTTTACAATAATTTCAGTAGAGAGTAGCGAAGGCAAATGATAAAGTTTCGAAATGTCCCGTTTTGGCTTCAAGTATTGCTTGCACTGATCTTATTAGCAGTTACAGTTACGATCTCGCTTTGTATAGGCGCGGCTAATACGAGTATTCAAGATGTTTATCAAGCGATTGTCGGACATGACGGTGGCAAGCACTACTCTGTATTACGTGAAATTCGATTTCCTCGTATTATTGCTGCTATTTTTGTAGGTAGTGCACTTGCAGTTGCTGGGGCTATAATGCAAGGAGTTACTAGAAATCCATTAGCAGATCCAGGTCTCCTTGGTCTAACAGCAGGTGCAAATGCGGCACTGGCATTGACGATGGCATTTATTCCAAATACCTCGTACTATATGTTTATTTTTGCATGTTTCATAGGTGCAGGTGTAGGGATGATTGTTGTCTATGGTATTGGCGCTTCAACGAAGAATGGCTTTTCTCCATTAAAGTTAGTCTTAGCTGGGGCAGCCGTATCTGCTCTATTACAAGCAATAGCAGATGGAACGGGAATATTATTTAAAATTTCAAAAGATGTTTCGATGTGGACGAGTGGTGGTTTAATTGGCACTACATGGCAAGCTTTAATAATTGTTCCTGTTATTGTAATAGGATTAGCGGTAGCTTTTGTGTTTAGTCGTCAGCTAACCATTTTAAGTTTAAATGAAGAAGTAGCTGTTGGATTAGGACAAAAAACAACAGCCATTAAAGGGATCATGATGGTTGTCGTTGTAATTCTTGCAGGCTCCGCAGTTGCACTAGTAGGCAATTTAGCGTTTGTTGGGTTAATGGTACCGCACATTGTCCGAGCAATTGTTGGAACAGACTATCGATTTGTCCTACCGATGAGTGCTATTATCGGTGGATGGTTAATGGTGACTGCAGATTTTGCAGGTAGAATGATTAATGCCCCATATGAAACACCGGTAATTGCAATTATTTCAATTATTGGCCTTCCGTTCTTCTTACTTCTTGTTCGGAAGGGAGGTCGTCAAATTGTTTAAAATTGGACGAAAAAAACAACGTAGATGGCTCATGGTTTGGACGCTATTTACAATAGCTATTTTTGTAATGGGTATTTCAATGGGAGCAGCTTCAGTTTCGATTGATCGCATAATACCGATTTTACTTGGAGACGGCAGCTTCAAAGAATCATTCGTACTGTTTTCTGTTCGTTTGCCAAGATTATTTGTGCTAGCAGCAGCAGGTATGGCGTTAGCATTAGCTGGTGCCGTTTTGCAAGGGGTAGCACGTAATGATTTAGCGGACCCTGGTATTATTGGGATTAATTCTGGAGCAGGTGTAGGAATTACGCTATTTTATCTCCTTGTTGGTGGTGATTTACCTCATTTCGCGTATGTGTTACCAATTGTTGGATTTGCCAGCGCTCTATTAACGGCACTCCTCATTTACTTTTTCTCATATAAGCGGAATGTGGGGGTGCAGCCGATCCAACTCATTTTAGTCGGAGTAGGTGTAGCATCTGCCTTAGCAGGTGTAATGATGATATTAATCTCCTCTGCTGAGCGTAGAGATGTGCAATTTATCGCACAATGGCTTGCAGGTAATGTTTGGGGAACAGACTGGCCATTTTTCTGGGCTTTATTGCCTTGGCTTGTGCTAGGCATTCCATTTATTTTGTATAAAGCAAATGTGTTAAATGTGCTTGCTATGACTGAACCAACAGCGGTTGGCTTAGGCTTAAACATCGAACGAGAGCGTTTGCAATTATTAGTAGTCTCTGTCGCATTAGCTGCGGCAGCTGTATCGATCACAGGGGGCATTGCCTTTATCGGTCTGATGGCTCCGCATATTGCAAAGCAGCTAGTTGGACCGCGCTACCAGTTCTTTTTACCACTCACATTATTAATCGGTGCCAGCTTACTAATGCTTGCAGATACAATTGGCCGCGTAGCTATTTCGAGTGCGACAGTGCCAGCAGGTATTGTTGTAGCCTGTATCGGCGCGCCATATTTTTTATATTTACTACGAAAAAACGACTGAATGGCTTAGGCTGTTCGGTTGTTTTTTTTTGTTGAACGAACGTGGTTCTGCGGATAGGAAGCGCTCGCGGCAAGTTGTGGATAGGAAGGCGAGAATGAAGGATAGAGCACTCAAAAACGTGGATAGAAAGTAGATAATGCTGGATAGAAAGCTCAAAGCGTGGATAGAAAGGCGAGAATGAAGGATAGCGCTCAAAGCGTGGATAGAAAGTAGATAATGAAGGATAGAAAGCTCAAAAACGTGGATAGAAAGTCGAAATTGATGGAAAGTACCGTCGTCAAAGTGGAGATATGAGGCAGAAAAGTAGTAGTCGATGCTAGAAACTAGGTGATTTATCCATTCTTTTTATCTACAAAAAAGGGCTATAAATTTAATTTTTACATTTTGTATTTCAAGTTTTTTGGAATCGCTTTTTATACATGTAATTGTTTATATAATATATACAGGAGGGGAGAGACAATGATCTTATTAGCACGACAGCAATCACAAATGCAAAAAATGCTAGAAGCTTTGGTAAGAAGATTGCCTAGTACACATGTAGACTACATGAATTATTTTAATAGGTTAATGCGTATACAAGCTGGCTTTGCTGGAGAAAAGCGAGTAGATGCAGAATGGCTTGAAATTAATTTGCCCAACCCACATTATTTCCTTCATGATTTACAAATAGTTAATCACTTCGGGACTACACATCAAATAGACACTGTATTAGTTTGCCCTCATTTTATATTAATTTTAGAAATAAAAAACATAACAGGCTTCCTTGAATTCGATGAGTCATTTACTCAATTTACAAGGACTACTACAGAAGGTGATGTTGAGGGAATGATTGATCCTTTTCATCAAGTTAGACGACACGCCGAGTGGATAAAGGGGTTATTACAGCATTACAAAGTGGAGATTCCTGTTCATTATGCAGTCGTTCTGGCAACGAAAAATGCTATTTTATCAGAAAGTTTCAAAGGACAACCAATTTTTCATATTTCAGGATTACGTTACTATGTAAGAAAATGTCTTGAACGGTATAAAGAGGTGAAACTAGAAGCAGATGAACTCTCTCTTTTTACTACTAAATTATTGACCAGGCATTTGCCAATTAAAAGAGAAATAACCCTTCCTGTGCAGGATCTACTAAAAGGCGTGTTATGTGTACGTTGTTCAAATGGACAGCGAATGAGCTATTCCCTAAAAAAATGGACTTGTCAGCGCTGCGGATTAGTTGATCAGGATGCTATTTTCAGAACGCTTAAAGATTACAAGTTATTAGTGGGCGATTCGTTAACGAATAAAAGCTTTTGTGATTTTTTCGCAATAGATTCACCTGATTTAGCGTATAGACTATTGCAGAAATTACCTTTGAAGGCTGAGGGGATAAATAGACATAGGAAATATTGGATAAAAGATGAATAGAGCACTTTGAGCTGCGGATAGAAAGGCGAGAATGAAGGAAAGAGCGCTCGAAGTCGTGGATAGAAAGGCGAGAATGAAGGAAAGAGCGCTCAAAGTCGCGGATAGAAAGGCGAGAATGAAGGAAAGAGCGCTCAAAGTCGCGGATAGAAAGGCGAGAATGAAGGATAGAACCTCAAAGTCGTGGATAGAAAGGCGAGAATGAAGGATAGAGCGCTCAAAGCGTGGATAGAAAGTAGATAATGCTGGATAGAGCGCTCAAAGCGTGGATAGAAAGTAGATAATGCTGGATAGAGCGCTCAAAGCGTGG
>Ga0209676_1001725_pt1 | contig 18773 bp, 13 predicted proteins | sample AraplaCvi_mLB_r2_FD_184282 | JGI IMG/M metagenome (GOLD analysis project Ga0209676, IMG submission 184282) | Arabidopsis root microbial communities from North Carolina, USA - plate scrape MF_Cvi_mLB_r2 (SPAdes) (version 2) | ecosystem: Host-associated > Plants > Roots > Endosphere | place: USA...
GGTTGCCCGGCATGCGGGTGAAGTGCATCACGATGAACACCGTCACCAGCGACATCGGAATGGCCACCGCCGCCACCACCGCGCTGCGCGGGCTGCCCAGAAAGAGGATGAGCACGAAGCACACCAGCGCCATGCCTTCGAGCACCGTGTGCGTCACCTTGTCGACCGTGAGCTTCACCAGGTCGTCGCGGTCGATGTAGGGCACGATCTTCACGCCCATGGGCGCGAGCTCGGCCTGCAGTTCGTCGATCTTCTTGTGCACGCCCTCCAGCACGCGCGATGGGTTCTCGTACTTGAGCATTAGCACGATGCCCTCGATGGTGTCCGGGTTGGTGTCCTTGCCGAGGATGCCGCCGCGCTCCTGGTGGCCGAACTGCAGCCGCCCGAGGTCGCGCACCAGCACCGGCGAACCGCTGTTCTGCGCCACCACCACGGAACCCAGGTCGTCCAGCGTGCGGATCTGGCCGATGCCGCGCACCACGTAGCTCTGGTCGCCACGCGCGATGCGCCCGCCGCCGGCGTTGGCGCTGTTGTTGTTGATGGCCGTGACCACGTCGTTGAGCACCAGCCCGTACTTCTGAAGGCGCGCCGGGTCCAGCTCCAGCTGGAACTCGCGCGTGAAGCCGCCGAAGTTGTCGATGTCGACCACGCCGGCCACCTGCTTGAGCGCGGGAATCACCTTCCAGCGCTGCAGCTCCGACAGCTCCATCAGGTTCTTGGAGTCCGACTCCAGCGTGTAGCGGTAGATCTCGCCGGCCGGCCCAGCCACCGGCCCCAGGCCGGGCTGCGCGCCGGAGGGCAAGCTGACCTGGCCGATGCGCTCGGTCACGCGCTGGCGGGCGAAGTAGTCGTCGGTGCCGTCCTTGAAGGTCAGCGTGATCAGCGAGAGGCCGAAGGTGCTGCTCGAACGGATCGAGGCCAGCCCCGGCGTGTTGCTCAGCGCGCGCTCCAGTGGCGTGGTGATCTGCTGCTCGATCTCCTCGGCGGCCAGGCCGTTGACCTGCGTGGTCACCTGCACGGTGACGTCGCCGAGGTCGGGATAGGCCTCCACGGTCATCTGCGTCCAAGACCACGCACCGAACAGCACCAGCGCCACCGACATCGCCCAGGCCAGGTGCCTGCGGCGGAAGAACTGGGTGATGATGAGATTAATCATTCAGCAGCACACCACCACGCACCACCACGCGCTCGCCCGCGGCCAGGCCGCTGCGGATGCGGACCTTGTCGCCGTCTTCGCGGCCCAGTTCCACCGTGCGGCGCACGAAGGTCCAGGGCTCGGCCTCGACGAAGACGCTCACGCTGTCGTTGTTCATCAGCAATGCCGACGACGGCACCTGCGGCTGCGCGCCTTGCGGCACGCCCAGCACCGCCGTCGCATACATGTTGGGCTTGAAGATGCCGTCGGGGTTCGGGAACACGATGCGCGCGCGGGCGCGGCGCGTGTCGGCGTCGAGCACCGCGCTCACGAAGGCGACCTTGCCGCTGAAGCTGCGGCCCGGGTAGGCGGCCAGCGTGACCACCACGTTCTGCCCGGGCGCGACCGTGCCCACGGCGCTCTCGGGCACGTTGACCGTGACCCAGACCGAATCCAGGTTCGACACCGTCATCAGCACCGCGTTGGCGTCGTTCAGGTTCGAGCCGGCGGCCGCATTCAGCGCCGTGACCGTGCCGGAGGCGGGCGCGACGATCTTCAGCACCTGCCCGGCCTGGCCGGTTTGGGTGCCTCCGCCGTCCGCGCCCAGGCTGCGCAGGCGCGCCTCGCTGCGGCGCAGTTCGGCCGTCTGCTGGGCGACGGCGCTCTGGGCCGCTTCCACGTCTTTCGCGGCGTTGGAGCCGGCCTCGTTCACGCCGCGCGCACGCACCAGCGCGCGCTGAGCCAGGTCGAGCGCGTCGCGGGCCTTCTGGGCATCGGCCACGGCCTGCGCGAGGTCGGGCGAGCTCATCGTGGCGAGCACCTGGCCGCGCTTGACGGTATCGCCCAGGCGCACCTTGAGCTCGAGCAGCCGGCCGGTCAGCGGCGGCAGGATGTTGACGGTGCTCGCCGGGTTGGCTTCCACCGTGGCGGGCAGGCTCACCTCGTGCGGCAGCGTGTCCTGGCCGACGGTGGCGACCAGCAGCCGGTCGCGCAGCGGCGAGCCGGCGGGCACGCTCAGACGGTTGCCCTGGCGCACCAGCAACGGCGCGGGGGCGGCGGCCACCGTGGTGGCTGCATGGGCGGCGCCGTCGAAGGAGTCGACGCACAGGGCCGCGCAGGTCATCACGCCGAAGACGATGCGCGCGGGGGTGATCTGGTAGAGGGATTTCTTCTTCATCGCGATACGGATCTCGCGGGACGGGCGCGCCGTGCACGGGACGCCTTCCCATGCCCTCGATCCGCTCCCGTCTCCTGCCGCAGAGCGTAGGAAAAGGCGCCTGAAGAAGCTCCCAAGAAATCCTGAAGTTCTCTTAAGGATCCGGACCGGTGGCCCGGTGGCCGGGAGTCAGGAACGCACGGCATGATCCGTGCCATGAGAATTCTGCTGATCGAAGACGACCGCAAGGCCGCCCGGCTGCTGGCCCGGGGCCTCCAGGAGGAGGGCTTCGTGGTCGACGTGGTCCATACCGCGGAGGAGGGCGACGAGGAGGCGTTCGTCGTCGCGTACGACCTGATCGTGCTCGACTGGATGCTCCCCGGAAAAGACGGCCTCACGCTGTGCCGCGACCTGCGCCAGCGCGGCTGCAAGACGCCCGTGCTCATGCTGACCGCCCGCGACGCGCTCAGCGACCGCGTGGCCGGCCTCAACACCGGCGCCGACGACTACCTGACCAAGCCCTTCGCCTTCGACGAGCTGCTGGCCCGCGTGCGCGCGCTGCTGCGCCGCTCCGAGCTTGTGCGGCCGGTGGTGCTCGCACTGGCCGACCTGAGCCTCGACCCGATGAGCCAGCGCGTGCTGCGCGGCGGCATGGTGCTGGAACTGACGCACAAGGAGTTCGCGATCCTGCAGATCCTGCTGCGCCATGCCGGCGAGGTGGTCAGCCGCTCGCGCCTGGCCGAACAGGTGTGGAAGGACGACCTGATCTCCATCGACAACCTGATCGATGTGCACATCAGCAACCTGCGCCGCAAGGTCGATGCACCGCCGTGCGTGCCGCTGATCCACACGGTGCGCGGGCGCGGTTTCAGGCTGGCGCTGGCCGAGGATGCCAACGGGGGCGGAAGCGTCTTTCATGATTAGCTTCCGCAAGCGGCTGGCGCTGGCGCACGTCAGCGTGATCGTGGTGGTGATGGCGGTCGCCGCCTTCGCCTCCTACCTGGTGTTCTCGCGCAACGTGCATCGCGAACTCGACGCCGCACTGCTGGCGCTGGCCGAGACCGAGATGGGCATGCTGCTGGCGGCCGGCGAGGGCGACACCGTCATCGTCCACGAGGCGCCGCCGGGCCCCGGCGCGCCTTCGTTCGTGCGGCTCGACCGGCTGGTGCAGATCGTCGATGCCAACGGCCGCGTGCTTGCGCGCAGCAGCAACCTCGGCGAGGCGCAGCTGCCCATTCCGGCCGCGCTGCGCGAGCGGCTCGCAGCGGGCGAGACCGTCTTCGAGACGCTGGACGGCTACGGCGAGGAGCCCACGCGCATGGTCTCGGTGCCCGTGCCGGGCCACCACTCGCTGCTCGCAGTGCAGGTGGCGGGATCGCTGGACGACGTGAACCGCACCGTGGCCATGGCCAGCGCACTGTTCATCATCCTCGGCGGCGCGCTGCTGCTGGCACTGGGCGCGGCAGGCGCGCTCATCACCCGGCGCGCCTTCGGCGCCATCGACGACGTGGTGCTGCAGGCCCACCGCATCGGCGACGCAAACCTCGGCGAGCGGCTGCCGCACCCCGGCACCAGGGACGAGATCGGCCGGCTGGTGGACACGCTCAACGACATGCTCGCGCGCATCGAGCAAGGGATGGAGGCGCAGCGGCGCTTCACCGCCGATGCCTCGCACGAGCTGCGCTCGCCGCTGTCGCGCCTGCGCACCGAGCTCGAGTTGGCGCTGCGCAGGCCGCGCGAGCCCGCCGAGTACGTGGAGACGCTGCGCTCCTCGCTGGAGGAGGTCGAATCGCTCACGCTGCTGGTCGAGGAACTGCTGGTGCTGGCGCGCCTCGACGCCGGCCAGGAGCGTGACGCGGTGGAAACGGTGTCGCTGAACCAGCTCGCCGAGGAGGCCCTGCGGCGCCTGGAGCCGCTGGCGCGCGAACGCCGGCTCGCCCTGTCGCTGGACGCGCCATTCCCCGTCGATGCGCGCGTCGCCCGCGGTGCGGCCAGCCTGGCGCTGGCCAACCTGCTGGACAACGCCCTTAAGTTCTCGCCGCCCGACACGGTGGTGAACGTGAGCGTGCGCGCCGACCTGGAGGCCGACGAGGCGATCGTCAGCGTGTCGGACCACGGGCCGGGCATTCGCGGCGACGAGCTACCGCACCTTTTCAAGCGCTTCTACCGCGGCGCCGCCGCGCGTTCCGACGAGAAGACGCCCGGCCTCGGCCTGGGGCTGGCGCTGTCGCAGGCGGTGGTGCATGCGCATGGCGGGCGCATGGAGGCGGCGAACGAAGCGGGCGGCGGTGCGCGCTTCGACATGCGGTTGCGGCTGGCGCGCTGAATACGAAAGGCGCGGCGGGCAAACCCTGACCGCGGGTATGGCCGGCCCTTCCGAGAATGGCCGGATGCATTCCGAACCAACGAAGGAGACCCCCACCATGCCTCATGCCACGCTGCTCTCGCGCCGCCGCTTCACTTTTGCTACGGCCGCCGCGAGCCTTGCACTTCCGGCGTTCGCGCAGCAGCAGGGCGCATGGCCCAACAAGCCGGTGCGCATCGTGGTGCCGTACACGCCAGGCGGCTTCACCGACCAGATGGCGCGGCTCGTGCAGGTGGGCTTGCAGACCCGGCTCGGCCAGCCGGTGCTGATCGACAACAAGCCCGGCGCCAACAGCCTGATCGGTGTCGACGCCGTCGCCAAGGCGCCGCCAGACGGCAGCACTTTCGGTGTTGTCATCGCGGCCTATGCGGCCAACACCACGCTCTACCCGAAGCTGCCCTACGACCCGCGAAAAGACCTGGCCGGGGTGTCGCTGATGGGCGTGTCGCCGCTGCTGGCGGCGGTCAACATCGAGGCGCCTTTCAAGACGGCGCGCGAACTCATCGACTACGCCCGCGCCAACCCGGGCAAGGTGAGCTTCGGCTCTTCGGGCAACGGTTCGGCAGCGCATCTCACCACGGAGCTGTGGAAGTCGCTCACGCAGACGTACATGATCCACATCCCCTACCGCGGCGCGATGCCGGCGCTGACCGACCTCATGGGCGGGCAGATACAGCTTTTCTTCGATGCGCCCACCGGGCTCATCAATCAGGCCAAGGCAGGCAAGGTGCGGCTGATCGGCGTGGCGGGCGACAAGCGACTGGCCGCCGTGCCCGAGGTGCCGACCTTCATCGAGCAGGGCTTCGCGGGTTTCACCGGCAGCACCTGGGCCGGCATGCTGGCGCCGGCAGCCACGCCGCGAGACATCGTCAAACGCATGTCGGACGAAGTGGCGCGCATCATCCGCAGCGACGAAACGCGGGCCAGGCTCGACGCGATGGGCACCATTGCAGCAGGCGGCACGCCCGAGGAGTTCGATGCGTTCATCGCCTCGGAGACCACCAAGTGGGGCAAGGTGATTCGAACGGCGGGGGTAAAGGCGGAGTAGCAGTGCGGCCCCGATCGGGCACGGTCGCTGCTATGGCTTCCGGAACCCATCAAGACAACCCTCATGAAGCACTTCATCGTCGAAATCAACTATCTCGTTCCGCTCGAAAGAATTCAGGAATTCGTGCCGCCGCATCGCGCCTACCTGCAACTGGGCTACGACGCCGGCTTGCTGCTCTGCTCCGGGCCGAAGGTGCCGGCGACCGGCGGGTTCATGCTGGCCCGTGCGGAATCGCTCGCCGCGCTGCAGGCGTTCTTTGCGCAGGACCCGTTCCACACCGAAAAGCTCGCGAGCTTCGCGTTCAGCGAGTTCAACCCCGTCAAGCGGCAGGGCTGGGCCGAGGCGTGGTTCGCCGAACCCCCGGCGGCTTGATCACTGGCGCGGCGCCGCGCCTGCCGCGGCAACGGGCGCAGGCGCATCTTCCCAGCCGCCGCCGAGCGACTTGTAAAGGTTCACCGTGTTCACCGCCTGCTTGAGCTGCAGCTCTATCCATTGCCGCTGCTCGATGTACAGCTCGCGCCGCGCATCGGCCCCGGCGAAGTAGTCTTCGAGCCCGTTGCGAAAGCGGGTGTGCGAGATCGCCGCCACCCGCTGCAGCGACTGCACGCGCGCCTGCTGGGCTTCGAGCTGCGGGCGCAGGTGGCTGTCGGCGATCAGCGCGTTGGCGGTTTCGCGCAATGCCTGCTGTACGGCGTATTCATAGCTCGCCATTGCGGCCGCCAGGCGCTCTTCGTTCGCGCTCAGGTTGGCGGAGCGCCGGCCCCAGTCGAAGATGGGCAGCGACACGCCGAGCACCGTGGCCCAGCTGCGGTTGGCGGAGCTCAGCAGGCTTGAGAACTCGCTGCTCAGGCCGCCGCCCACGGCAGTCAATGAAAAGCTCGGATAGAACGCCGCCTTGGCCGCGCCTATGCCCGAGTTCGCGGCCTCGACGCGCGCATACGAGGCCAGCAGGTCGGGCCGGCGCTGCAGCAGGCTCGCCGGCAGGCCCACCGGCACGTCGGCCACCGAACGCTCCGGCCACGGGCGCTGTGCGCCTGTGTTGGCCGGCACCGGCTGGCCGACCAGCAGGGTGAGCCATAGCAGGTCTTGCCCTACGCGCATGCGGAATTCCTCGCGCTGAACGGCGGCACGCTGCACCAGCGACTGCGAACGCAGCAGGTCGAGGTCCGACGTGCCGCCCGCCTTGCGCGCACGCTGCATCAGGCTGGAGCTGTCGGTCTGGGTGGCGAGGTCGGACTCGGCCAGCGCCAGCAGTGCGCGGTCGGCGCGCAGCGTGAGGTAGGCGTTCGACACCTCTCCCACGAGGCTCATGCGCGCCGCTGCAAAGTCCCGGTCGCTGGCCGTGGCCTGCGAGCCCGCCTGCTTCACGCCAGCATCGACGCGGCCGAAGAGGTCGAGCTCGTAGGCCATGATGCCGGCCTGCACGGCATAGGTGTTGCCTACGCTGCCGACCGCCTGGCTGTTGGTGACCACGCCGTTCGGCCCGAGCGACGTGACCTGGTTGCCGCGCCCGGCCGAGCCCGCGAGGCCGATCTCCGGAAACAGGCTGGAACGCGTGCCCGCGTACACGGCGCGGGCTTCCCTTGCCTTGGCGGCGTACACGCGCAGGTCGCGGTTGCGGGCCAGCGCGGTGGCGATCAGCCCGCGCAGCTCGTCGTCGCGCACGAAGGCCTGCCATGCCATGGGTGCCGCGTCGGCGCCGCCCGCTCCCTCGGCCCACTGGGCGGGCACTTCGACGTCGGCCGGTTTCAGCGGCGGCGTGAGGTTGCAGCCCGACAGCACCAGCACGGCGACCAGCAGCACCGTCAGCGTCGGCGCGCTGCTGGCGAACACGCGCGGCACCACCGGCATGCGCGGCGTTCTGGGCCAACGCCAGCCCGCGCTGTCCATGAAGGCCAGCGCGGCGCGCCCCGGCTTCACCTGCGTGGCGACATGGCTGGGCGGCAGACTGAAGACGTGGCGCACCAGCCGGTCGTGCACCGCCTCGTCGTGCGCGAAGGCCAGTTCGGTGCCTGCGCCGGAGCGACCTGTCACTGTGGCCGCAACCCAGCCGACGTGGTCGACGTGGACATCGAGCGCCTGTCCGACCGCAATGCGGCCCAGCGCGGCGCTGTTGAGCAGCCGTGCGCCGTCGCCAGCGATCTCGGCGAAGCGGGCCGCACCCACGCCTGCGGCGCTGCGCACGGTGGTGGCGGCGTCGTACGGAAAGCGCTCGTCGTGCTCGGGGCGCGGGCGGTCGATGCAGGCGATCAGCGCGGCCAGGCAATACACGGTGGCGATGAAGGTCCACACCACGTTGAGCACGTCGCCAGCAGTCATCGAGCCGCCGATGGCGCCCAGCGCGCCCATCAACATCGCCGCGATCAGGGCGCCGAACACCGCGACCAGGTTCCAGTGCACCACCGTCCTGCTGCGGTCCTGCCCCTTGGCCGTGACCTTGAACGGCCGCCCGAAAGGGCGGATCAGCGCCGAGACGATGGTGCGCGTGACCGCCATCGCGGCCACGATCTGCGTCACCTCGGTGAACACCGGCAGGCAGCGGCGCTGGCTGATCCAGTAGGTGTAGCCCCAGAACATGACGAGCGGCGGCAGGCCGTACATGGCAAAGGCCTGGGGCGTGGCATGGAAGGCCGACACACCCGTGTACCAGTAGAGTGCCGGCGCCGCCAGGATCAGCAGGATGAAAGGCTTGGTGAGCCAGTGCATCAGCCCGTGCACGTAGTGCAGCCGCGCCGTGAAGCTGTAGCCCTTGCCGCGCAGCGGGCCGTCCCGCAGCAGCGCCACCTGGATGGTGCCCAGGCACCAGCGGCTGCGCTGGTTGATGTAGTCGATGACGCTGTCCGCCGACAGCCCGTTCGACAGCCGCTCGTTGAGCCAGCGCGTGACCCAGCCGAAGCGCATCAGCGTGTAGGTGGTGTAGATGTCCTCGCACACGCTGCCCGTGGGGAAACCGCCGGCGGCGGTGATGGCGTCGCGCCGCACGATGAACGAGGTGCCGACGCAGAACGCCACGTCGGCCGCGTCCTTGGCGGGCTGCAGCACGTCGAAGAACACGCGCTGCTCGTCGACCCAGCTGTCGGTGGCGCGCAGGTTGTGCTGGATGGGGTCGGCGTTGTAATAGAACTGCGGCGTCTGCACCAGGCCCACCTTCGACTTCTGGTCGTCGAACAGGCCGAGCACGCGGTAGACGATGTTGCGGTGCGGCGCGAAGTCGGCGTCGAGCACCAGGATGTAGGGCGCGTTGGTCAGCGCGGCCGATTGCCGCAGCCCGTTGTTGAGGTTGCCCGCCTTGGCATGCGCGTTGTCGGGCCGGCGCGCGTAATGCACGCCTTTTCGCTCGCAGTAGTCGCGCAGCCAGTCGCGCCGCGTGTCGTCGAGCACCCAGACATTCACGTGCGGATAGTCGATGGCCTGCGCTGCGAGGATGGTCTTCTCGAGCACGCCGATCTCTTCGTTGTAGGTGCAGATGAAGACATCGACCGCCGGCACGTCGGCGCCGCGCTGGCGCAGCAACGCTTCGCCCGCATCCGCCTGCGCGTGGTTGTCGCGGCGGTGCGAGAGCATCTGTATCGACAGGAGGGTGTAGACGATCGACACCATCTCGAACACCAGGAACACCCAGCCCATCAGCGTGCCGAAGCCCAGGTCCGCCGGTGGCAGGGTTTCGGCCAGCCGCCACGCCACATAGCGCACCAGCACCAGCGCGGTGAGAAAGCCGAACAGCACGCGGTGCGACGCGCGGTCGGCGCGGGCATGGAAGATCATGATCAGGGCCAGGCCCACGACCATCAGGTTGACCCTGAATTCAGGCGTATCGATCAGTTCGAACATGGCTTTGCTCCTGCGACGGTGGTGATTCCGGTGAACGGGTTCCAGCCCTTGGCGGCAAGTGCGATCCAGGCCGTGGCTCCCAGGTGGGGCCAGCGGTAGTAGAAGAAGTCCGGGCCCTTGGAATCGGGGCCGATGGCCAGCCCGGTCGAGATGCGTGGGCTGGGGGTGGCGTAGTACAGGCCGTTGGGTGCGCGCTGCGCGGCCAGCAACTGCCACAAGGCCTCTGGCGCCGCGCCCTTGACGGCCACCAGCGTGGCTGCTGCCTGGGCGCTGCCCTCGGTCCAGATGCCGTCGGGCTGACGCGAGAAACCATAGCCGGCACCGTAGCGATGGTTGGCATCGATCCATGCAAGCCCGGCTTGCCATGCGCAGTGGCCCGGCGGAGCGGCGAGCAGCGGCCACAGCTGCGCATCGAGGCCCGAGGCCGTGCCGGAGACGCTCGCGCCATCGTCTTGCGTGCCGATGTAGAAGCGCTGCTCGCCCTTGTTCCACATGCGTTCGACGAAGGCCAGCGCGGTGGCGGCCTGCTGCTTCTGGTCGGGGCGCGTGCCGGAGCGTGCGGCCCATGCGGCGGCCATGGCGATGTCGATGTTGTGCTCGGTCGATTTCCAGGTCTGCGCGGCCTGCTTTTCGTCCCAGCCGTACCAGCCGCCGCTGTAGCCATCCGGCGCAACGCTGGAGCGCGTGCGTTGCTCGATCCATGCCAGCAGCCTCGCGGTGGCATCGGCATAGCGCGGCGAGGGCGCCGACTGGTTCACGTTCAGCAACAGCAGCGCGGCCCACGCCACGTTGCCGGTCGCGGTGCTGACCTGGTAGGCATCGGCGATCCACTGGTTCTTGCTGGCGTCCCAATAGCCGGGCAGCACGGGTTTCGCATCGGCCAGCAGGCCGGCGCGGTAGGCGTTGGGGATGCGGCCGTCGGGGTAGCGCGGGTCGTGCTCGACGGCGAGCACCAGCGCGTCGGCGATGCGTCTTGCCGATGCGGTGTCGCCGCAGGCAAGCAGCGCGATGCCGGCCAGCGCGTTGTCGTACACGAAGGCCACGTTCGAAAGGCTCGGCGGGAGTTCCGGCACGCCGTCGATCTGCGCCTCGGTGCGATAGCTCGGCAGCAGCAGCGGCGCCGAAGACTCAGCCCGGCTGCTGAATGCCACGGCGCGGCGCAGGCCGTCGCAGCTCTGCCGCGCGAGCAGCTGTTGCACGATGCCCTCGGCCGCCGGTGCCTGCGGCGCATGGAGGCACAGCATTGCCGTGAGCATCATCGCCGGCGCCGGCGCGCATCGTCGCACGGGTGTTGCGTGATCCATCGTATGCCTTCATCGGCGTCGTCGATGCATGCCTCGCGCTAGGAAGCCAGCCTTGCCGACACCACCTTGCCGGGCGCGCACAGGCTGCGTTGCGCGATCCAGGCCGGGTTGTCGGACTCGACACGCGCCACCGCATACAGCGAGCCTTGTTCCGCGAAGGGGAAGGGAACGGCATAGCGGCTCTGGAAATCTTCCGGGGCCACCGGCAGCAGCTGGGTCACGCGGGCCGACACTTCCGTGCCGCCGTCCTCGGTTTTCACGGCGATGGTCGAACCCATGTTGAGCTTCCTGGCCAATCGCGGCGGAAAGACCGCGACCACTTCGATGCGGCTGCAGTCCGTCATGCGCACCAAGGTGGCCCCTTGCGGCACGAAGCTGCCCTGCGGCATCAGCACCGAGTTCACCTGGCCCGGTTGCATCGCACGCACCTGAAAGGCGGCCATGCGGTCGATGCGGCTGCGTTCCTCGGCCTCCAGCGCGGTCACTTCGTGCAGCTGCTGGCGCAGGGCTTCGCTGTCGTGCTGCGCGCGCCCGATGGAGCCGCTCAGTGTTTTGCGCCGGCTGGTGAGCGTCTGGTAGACGCTGGCACCGCCGCCGCCCACGAACACGCCGCGGCTCGCGCTCGCCATGCTCTGGCCGAGGCCTGCATAGGCCTGTTCGGCCACGGCCGCGCTGGCTCGCGAGGTGCTCAATTGCGCCTGTGCCGCGTCCATGGTCTGCGGGCTCACGGCGCCTTCGTCGAGCATGGCGGAAGTGCGGCGCACCTTCTGCTCCTGCTCCGCCACGCTGGACTGCGCCACCTCGCGCTGGCGTTGCGCGATCTGCCACGCATCGCGCGTCTGCGCCATCGATGCGGCGCGATACAGCTTGACCTGCTGCTCCACGAACTGGAGTTCATCGCCCGATGCATTGGCCTGGTTCGTCAACTGCGCCAACTGGCTCTGCAGTGCGAGCCGCTGCGTGCTGAGCGTGGTGAGGATGTCGCGGTTGATGGTCGGGTTCTGCACCGTGGCCACCACGGCGCCGACATCGACCTTGTCGAGCGCGCGCACCGTCATTTGGGTGACCACGCCGCTGATGGGCGAGGTGATCAGCGTCACCGGTGCCTGCAGCACCGCGCGCGTGGCCTGCCTGGTCACCAGCGGCTGTATCAGCGTGGTGACGACGAGCCAGAGTACGAAGGCGAGCAGCGCGTATCCCGCGATGCGCGGCACCAGCGACTCGGCGGTGCCGCCTCGCCATCGTCGCCAGCGCTCATGCCATGCGGAGGCTTCCGCCTTCGCGATCTGGTGCGACTCCTGGACGGTGCTTGCATTCATTGGCGCCTCGCAATCGATGACGTGGTGGCTTTTCAGGACCTGCGTCTCCACTGCCGTGGCACATCATTGGGGCATGCCATCTGCTTTGCTGCATTGCAGCAATACACATGCCAAAAGTGAACTATTTCCGCTTACAAAGGCAACCGAATGTGCACTCAGGGCGCGAGCACCAGCACCTTGAACTGGCTCGGCACGATCCGCATGCCCACGATGTTGCAGCGGTTCTGCACCGACAGGCTCGTCATGCGCGTGCACGGCGTGCCCTTGAGCAGCACGGTGAAGGCGCCGGTGATGTGGCGCGAAGGGCCCATCACCGTCTGCGAGACCACGCCCATCAGCACCCCGGCGTTGTCGCCGTTGGTGATGGGCGTGACGGTGGCCATGTTGTGCGCGGGCGTGCCGCCGTAGAGGATGTTCCAGGCGTTGGGTATGGCGGTCGGGCCGAGGGCGAAGTTGGGGTAGGGGATGGGCAGCGCCGGCGGCGTCTTGCAGACGTCGGGGAAGGCGAGGTCCATGCCCATCATCTGTGCATTGGCAAACATGGCGAAGGCTCCTTCGGCGGTTGTTCGGTTCTCTTCTCGGCTGCGGCTCGTATGGCGGGTCAGCCCATGTGGATTTGCTCGGCATCGACCTTGACCAGCTCCTTGCTGGTCACCAGCGTGTTCTTCGCGTGCAGGCGCATCGTGCTGGACGACTGCATGTCGATCTGTCCCGCGCGCACCTGTTCGATCTCCTCGGTGAGGCGAAAGCTCGAGCGCGTGAGCAGGTGCAGGCGGTCGAGCACCACCTCGCAGGCGCGGCCCACGAAGCGAGAGACCAGCACGCTGAAGCGCACCTCGGCACCCTGGTATTCGAGCTCCGAGACCTTGCACTGGCTACGCGCGGCACTGAGGTTCCATTCGGGAGCGCGCGTGTGGATGGCGGTGTCCGACTGCATGTCGAGCGCGCCCGCACCGCGCACGGCGATGCCGCCGCTGCGCGAGGCCAGCGTCAGTTCGCCTTCGACGGCCAGCGTGGCTCGCCGCGCATCGGCCTGCGCGACGATGGCGATCAGATAGAGCTCGTCGCCACCCGGGCCGGCGACCATCACGGTGTCGCCGGGCGCCGGAACCAGCAGGCAGCTCGCGGCGCGCCGGCAAGCGATGGCGTGGGGGCTTCCGCTCACCATCACATCGTGGCTGTCGTCCGAATGGCTGGCCACGACCTTCGCCATCGCGATGCCCTGGAGTACCGCCGACTGTTGCAGCGGCCTGGCCGGCGCGGTTTTCTGCAGCAGCGGCGCGAGCTCGCTTTCGGCAAGGGCAGGCGCGTGCACGCTGGTGGAAATGGACGTTCCGGCGGTCATCGTCATCGGGTGTTCTTTTCGTCTGTGAGCATGCGGCCATGGGCATCGCGGTCCAGGCGGGCGGCGCGGGTGGGGCGCTGCCATGCGGCGCGCTCGGCCTCAAGGAGGGCGGGATCGTTGTCCAGTACGCCGATGCGGTCGCTCCAGTGCGAGCCGGCCAGGTCGGCGCGATGCATCTGCGTGCGCAGGAAGGTGGCTTTCTCGAAGCTCGCGCCGCGCAGATCCGCATAGGAGAAATCGGCGTAGTCGAGCCGGCTGCGGGCAAAGCGCGCGTTCTCGCAGCGGGTACGGTGGAAGACGCTTTGCGTCAGGCTCGCGCCGGAGAAATCGGCGCCGCCCAGCAGCGCATCGATCCAGAGCGAATGATCGAGCGTGGCCTCGCGGAAGTCGGCGCCTCGCAGGTCCGCTTCGGGAAAGAGCGATTGCGGCGCATGCACGCGGGCCATGCGGGCGCCGTCCAGCATCGCGCCCTTGAAGTTGCACTGCGGGAGTCGGGCGTCTTCGAAGACGCAGCCGGACATGCGCGCGTCCGCGAACTGGCACAACTCCAGCGACTGTCCCGCGAAGGACTGGCCGCTCAGGTCGGCCTCGGAGAAGACGGCGTTGTGGAAGCGCGCGCCCTGCAAGCCCGCCTCGCGCAGGTCGACGCGGAAGAACACGGCGCTCGCGACCGTTGCATCGCGCAGGCTGGCGTTGCCCAGGCGGCTGCCGTTGAAGATGGCCTTGACGAGCCTGGCGCGTTCCAGGCTGGCGCCATGCAGCTCGCAGTCGTGGAAGACCGTTTCCGCCAGCTCGGCATCGGCGCAGCGGGCGTTCTTCAGGTCGGATTCGGCGACGACCGCGCGCGGCCAGTGGCTCCCGTCCGCCTCCACCTGCGCAAGGCGGCAGCGCAGGAAGGAAACGCCATCCAGCCGCGCCGCGGACAGCACCGCGCCGTCGAAGTTGCAGCGCTCGAACACCGAATCGTCGAGGCGGCTGCCGGCCATCGAGGCCTGCGCGAAGCGGCATTCGCTGAACATGCCCCCCGACAGGTCCAGCCCGCCGAGCTGCATTCCGGTGAAGTCTTCGCGTTCCATGCGCACGCCGTTGCGGATGCGGGTCGCCAGTTCCTGCGGGCTCATCGGCCAGGCATCGCACGCAGGGCTGGCACGGTCTTGGTCTGCTCGATGTAGGCGCCCTGGGTGGCGGTGATGGTGTCGATGCGGATCTGCGACATGTCGGCGCGGAACAGGTTGGCTTCGCGCAGGTCGGCGGAAGGCAGCAGGGCCTTGTTGAAATTGGCGGTCATCAGGTTGGCGCCGCGCAGGGATGCCCGGCTCAGGTCAGCGCGGATGAAGAGGCTTTCCGGCGCCAGGGTGTCGGTGAGGTCGGCTGCCGTGAGGTTGCAGGCAGAGAAGTCGCAGGTATCCAGGGTGGAGCGCGCCATGCGCGCTCCTTCGAGAGATATCTCGCGCAGGCTGCACTGCACCAGCGTCGCGGCCTCGAAGCTCGCGCCGCGCAGGCTGCTCTTCCCGGTGAAGCAGGTGGTGCGCAGCAGTGCGGATGCGAACACCATGCCGTCGTCGCAGGCCATGTGCGTCCAGGCGCAGGCTTCGAGCGTGGCGCCGGTGAAGTCCAGCCGCGCGACGCGGCACGAAAGGAACGCGGCCTTGAAGAGGCGGGCGCCGCGGAAGCTGCAGTCTTCGACGGTCGCATCGGACATGAAGCCGGCGTACGAAATGTCCGCTCCCCCGAAGTCGCACCGCGATATGCGCGACTCGATCACATGCAAGTGGTGCAGGCGGGCGCCTTCGAAACTGCAATCCGCGAGCGTCACCTTCTCCAGCCTCGCGCCTTCGAGGTCGGCCTGCGAGAAGTCGGCACGCGCGCAGACGATGCCGCCCAGGTTGGTCTCGCGCATCAATGCGCCGCGCATACGGGCGCCCGAGAGCTGGGCGCGCACCAGCACGGCCTGACTGAAGTCGGCGCCGTCGCACTGCGCGCCGCGCAGGTCGGCGCTTTCCAGCAGGGCGCGGCGAAAGCACGCGCCGCGCAGGTCCAGGCCGCTGAGATCGGCGCCCGTGAGGTCGATGCCGGTGAAGTCGCGGCTGCCTTCGAGCACGGTGCCCACCTTCGCACGCAGCTCGGCAAGGCGCTCCGGCGGCAAGGGATCGACGGCTGCCTGGTGCTGCGCCGTGCCGCGATACAGCGCGAGCAGGCCGCGCTCGCCGTCCTCTGTCATCCTGCGCATCGACTCCACATGCGCCTCGGGAATGGGCGGCGTGCCCGTCGCCGCCGAAATGCCGGTGAATCCGCTGAGCACGGAGGCACCGTCCACGCGAGGCGGGCCTTTCACTTCGGTGCGGTCGTGCTCGCGCACCAGCTTGCCTGTGTCGAAGCCGACCTTCATCGATTCCTTCGCATTGGCATCGGCCTCGCGCTGCAGGCGCTCGCGTTCGATGGCGCCTTGCTCGCGCTGGGTGAGCGCGTAGGCGTCTGCCTGCTCCACGAACTGCGGCAGCTCGCGCAGCGTGGGCATGCGGCGAAAGGGCGGCGGCGGAGGGCGCTCCCGGAAATGGCGTGCCTTGTGGCCGGCTTCCAGCGCCAGCTGCCTGAGCTCTTCGCGGGCCTGCGCACCGCGTTCGCGCATGTTGCGGGTGAGGGCGGATTCGGGCTGCTCCAGCTTGTCCATCCAGGGGCCGATGGCTTCCTCCGGAATCAACTCGTCGTCGCGGAACATGTAGAGAGCGGCCTTTTCCGGATCGCAGCGCTGGCCCAGCACGCTCGCGTAGTGCGCGAGGCCGCGCGGCGCGCCCACCTTTTCCAGCGCGGGCATGACGTGGGTGATGTCGCTGGCGTCGTCTTCCTCGTTGGGCGCCTCGCCGTGGAACACGAGCGCGATACGTTCCAGGTGCGGGAAGAACCAGACCGTGCTCAGACGCTGGGCGACTTCCTCGACCTGCCCGGGAGACTGCCTGCGCGCGATGAATGCGAGGCCGCGCCAGTCCGGAAGGCGCCCGCGCTGGATGGGCGTCCCGGGGTGCATGTTCCACACCGCGTAGGGCGCGCCGGGCTCGATCTCGATGGCGTTGCCGGGCAGGCGCTGGTCGGCAGGCGCGGCGTTGAAGAGCTGCCAGTCCATGTCCTGCGCGAACCCCGGGAAGAGGTTGTTGCGCCAGTGCTCGTCGTACTGCCTGCCGATGAGGCGCATGCGCCTCGGCCAGGCGATGTCGATCGGGCCAAAGCCCGCGGGCTCCGGCTGGTCGTCGCTGCGGTGCACGCGGCGAGACGGGTCTTCGATGTTGGGCAGGCGTTGCACTTCGTGGCCGTTGACCTGCTCGAAGCCGTGGCCCCGGCCCAGCGGGTTGTCGGCGAAGGCGGGGCCGCCGTAGGCGCGCGTCCAATCGATGCGCATGGACTCGAAGGGCTGCGGCCGCGTAGGCCGGCCGCCGACCCAGTAGCGGTCGCCGAAGACGGCCAGGTCCTTCGAGATGCCACCCAGCTGCAGGCGCACGGCACATTGCGCCTTCTCTTCCTGGTGCGCGGTGTAGGCGAAGCCGGTGGCCAGCACTTCGGCACGGCTCTTCGGAATGCCCATGTCGATGGCGGTGGCCGGACCGAGCTCGTCGGCCAGCATCTTCCAGAACTCGGCTTCCGGCGTGAGCACGGGCTGCTCGCCCATCGACACCATGCACAACGTGGTTACGGCCAGGCGCTGCTCGCCCGCGCGGATGAACGGCCGAGTGATGACGCTCAGCCGCAGCGGTTTGACTGTCTTCATGGATGCCGAGCTGCTCGCGGGATCTCCAGCGGCGTGCGCTCCCGGTCGATGGCGACCGAGGTGGCATTGCGCGGGTCGTAGCGCAGGTGGACGACCTTCATCGGCTCCTGGAAGCGCGGCACCAGTGCGTCTTCGACGAAGGTGCGGATCGAGGCCACGCGCTGGGTGCCGGCGGTGTCGACGTAGTCCACGTCCAGCACCACGGCGCACACGGTCTGCCCGTGGGAGCCGGCGCGCGTCATGTTGTCGGGGTGAATGCGGAAGTTGCGGATCACGCCGTCGGCCGGCTGTCCGGTCTGCGCCAGCGAGGCCCACAGCTCCTGCTCGGCCGAGTAGAGCCGGTTCTCGCGGCGCATGTAGCCGACCGCGCCGATGCCCAGCACGACGACGGCCGTCATGACGATGGCGAAGAAGACCCAGATAAGGATTTCCCAGAGAGGCATCGATTCCGTCATCACATCACGATGTGCATGCCCTGCGCATAGGCGGCCATGCCATCCATGTAAAGGCGCAGCGCGGCCCTGGCCACCTGGGCGGCCTTCTGGGTGATGTCGATGCCCTTGTTGGCGATCTTCCAGGTGATGAAGTCGACCTTGAGCACCGCGTACTGCGAGTTGATGCCGTAGAACTGCTGGCGCACGCCCCAGAAGTCGAGCGACATGCCCACAGCGCCGAAGCGGAAGCCCGCGCCGCCCGAGCGTGCGAGGCGCCAGTCGCTGCTCTTGGCGTAGTTGTTGGTGTAGCTGACCGAGTTGTTCGTGTAGTTGTTGGTCAGGTTGTTGTACGTGTTCGACGTCGTGTTGTAGATGTTGGTGTTGATGACGTGCTGCGTCGTGTTGTGGATGTGGTTCGTCGTGTTGAAGGTCACGTCGGGCGAGGTGTGCACGGTCGGGCCGGTGACCGTGGTGGTCGAGGGCCCGTTGACCAGCACGTTGCTCGAGGTGTTGATGGTGTCGTCGCGCCCGTCGCTGACGAAGCGGATTTCCTTGCCGTCGATGGTGCCGTTGAATCCGCCGGTGATGGCGCGCTGCACGCCGCCGGTGATGGTGTCATTCAGCCCACCGCTGAGCACGCGCGTCTTGCCGCCCGAGATGGTCTGGTTCACGCCGCCGGTCACGGTCTCGGTGAAGCCGCCGGTCACGCTGCGGGTGTCGCCGCCGGTGATGGTTTCCTTGGCGCCGGCGGTGATGTCGCGCGTCTCGCCGTCCTTGTAGGTGGCCGACTCGTGGCCCTTGATGAGCGTGGTGCGGGTGCCGTCGGTGGTGTGGGTCTCGTCGGCTTCCACTTCCACGTCGAGGTTGCGCTCGGCGTGCAGCAGGATCTGCTCTGCGCCCGTGCGGTCCTCGAAGCGCAGCATGTTGGCCTGGTTGGCCGCGCCGCCCGAGCTGGAGCGCGTGAGGATGCCGCTGGCCGTGGCGTTGGCGGGCAGCTCCCACGGCGGCATCTGGTCGCTGTTGTAGACGCGGCCGGTGACGATGGGGCGGTCGGGCTCGCCGCCGATGAAATCGAC
>Ga0209676_1001729_pt1 | contig 18723 bp, 39 predicted proteins | sample AraplaCvi_mLB_r2_FD_184282 | JGI IMG/M metagenome (GOLD analysis project Ga0209676, IMG submission 184282) | Arabidopsis root microbial communities from North Carolina, USA - plate scrape MF_Cvi_mLB_r2 (SPAdes) (version 2) | ecosystem: Host-associated > Plants > Roots > Endosphere | place: USA...
AACCTTGCCTTCATAGTAAAATTAATGTTGACATTATGCTTTAAAGCACATATAATAAATATTGTCCTTAATATAGTTTATATAGAGATGACATCATGTCTCAGTAGCTCAGCAGGATAGAGCAACGGCCTTCTAAGCCGTCGGTCGGGGGTTCGAATCCCTCCTGGGACGTCAATGACATAAAATTAGCACATTTTATGGAGAAATGAAAACGCTCGAAAGCCTAGATACATAAGGGTTTCGAGCGTTTTTTATTTTTGTTGTCTTCGATTAGAAACGATTAGTATTTTTAAAGTTATTACACAAAAATTACACAGGATTTTATTTGTTTTTCTTAAACATATTAACCGCAATTTGCTCATCTCGTTCTTTCATTTCTTTTAAAACATGAGCATAATGATCTTGGGTAGTTTGTATATCAGAATGTCCTAAACGCTCTGAAACAGAATTTATATTTGCTCCTTGATACAATAGTATACTTGCGTGTGTATGTCGTAAACCGTGAACAGAAATTAATTTAATATCGAGTTGTTGAAGAAGTTTTTTTAAGGCCTTATTAACTCCCTCGTTTGATAGAACGGATACTTTAGATACCCTACTAAAGAAAACTAAATCATAAGGGTGCTCTGGTAATTCTTTAAAAAGTTCTTCAAATTTATTCATAACGACATTATCTATTGAAATCGTGCGTTTAGACTGTTCGTTTTTCAAAGGACCAAAACCAGTTCCGTCTTTATAGTCCCAAGCTCTTTCCACTTTTAAAGTATTTGTATCAAAATCGAATTTATCAAACGTCAGTCCTACTAGTTCTCCGAAGCGTAAACCGGATACTAATCCAAGTAATAATAAATATGATGACATAGAATCTTTCGAAACACTATTTAATAAGCTTTCATAAAGTTTAATGCTTTCATCAAAATCTAAATGTTTTTCTTCGCTTTTTTTAGCACTTTTAGTTGCGTTGAACTCTGCTTTACGTGTAAAGTCTACACTTATATAACCTTCCTCTATTGCATCTCTTACACAACTTCTTATATGAGTATTCAGTTTACGTACAGTTTCTCTTGATTTTCCAACTCCGTATTCATTTAAAAACTGTTGATATTGATTACTTGTGATTTTTTGTATTGGCATATCTTTGAAATATTCTTTAACACGATCAACTGAGTTCATGTACCTTGTGTAAGTGGTTTTGTGTTTACCGACTTTATAAAGTTCAACCCAATTCTTAAAATACTCACTAAATGCTGTATTCTTAGTTATAGAGACATGTCCTTTACTTAATTGAAATTCAACCTCTTTAGCCGCTGCAACAGCCTCTGGTTTGGTACGAAATCCACCCTTACGAATGTGTGCAGGTTCGCCATCGATATAATGACTTACGGTATATTGCCACGTCTTACCTCGTTTTGTGAAACTAGCCATTGTAAAATCTCCTTTCTATTAATGCAATCCCAATTATAGCAAAATGAAATTATATTCATATCAACTATAACTATTTGGAAGAAAATACATTACAACATAATTCTACATAATTCGATTTATAACGACAAAAATGTTTTATTATCAGTCGGAGAAATTGTATATAGAGGAAAAACTTTCTTCATATGTCGAGACGCGTCATGCAAAAGCTTTTCACAAAATAATAATTTATGTATACAATATAATTGAAAACAAAAATGTCGAATGTTGTAAAAGTTGGGTCGGATGTTATGCTACATAATTTTCATTGATTAAGAACACGCGTTCTTATATAATTTAAGAATAAGAGGTGGTTGACGTGAAAAAAGAGTTAATTAAATTAATTGAGGATTCTCCTACAGGGATTACACAAGAACATTTAGTAATCATTGAGATGATATTGCAAGTTTCCACCCAAATGAGGTTAGAGAATCTTCTCTACTTTACAAAAGCCAGTTATAAAAAAGAGAAAAGCAGCTCAATTTGAGTTGCCTTTCTTTTTTGCGTTCATCAATCTTATTAAATTAAGAAATGTTTCTAATTCCTCATCACTTAATTCATGAGCTTCAATAATTAAATCCCTTATCTGTTCGTTTCCACGTTCCATCGCATCATTAACTATATCTGCATATAGCTCTTTAGATGATATGAACATCTCACCTTCTCCAGTTCTAAGCCATTCCTCATTTATGTTAAAACTACTACATAAATGTTTGATAAAAACATCATTAGGTGTCACTTTTCTTAATTCATAACTCGCTATCATAGGTCGTGTAACAGATAAAGCCTCCGCGAATTTATCTTGTGTAAGGTTTGAATTTTTCCTCACTAATTTAATTCTATCCCCTAACATTTTGTTCACCTCTTTTTCTTTATATTTTTATTATATACAAATAAATATGTATCTACAACTACAAAATAAAATTAAATTTTGTATTTATGTATTTACAAATACTTTTATTCATGATAAATTGTATTCAGAAATACAAAAGCGAGGTGATTAACATGGAAAAACAACAACCTAATCGGGAAGATTCGTTCAGATTGGTATTAGAGGAATTGTTAGAGCTTGATAAAGAAGAAATTCCAATGGCTCGTGGTTTCCTAATAGGTTTGAAAGCACAAAGACATCTAGAATGGAAAACTGACAAAGGAGAAAACCTTGATCAAAACATTATCTAACACACTGAGATAGTAGCTAATGAACTATCATATTAGAACTTATAGCTTATATGACGGTAGCAACGTTAATGGAAATGCACTGAGGTGAATAAATGCAACATATACAAGTGAATTTGACTGTTCAAGTTCCAGAAAACTACGTGCTTATCAATAAAGTTGAGTTTGAAGAACTGCAGCAAGAAAAGCTTAGCGGTATTTACTGGACTATGAAAGATCTCGAACAACGCATTAATAAGAAACACGAATGGATAAAAGCCAATATTCTTTATCCTTCTAAGTTTAGAAAAATCTTAGATGTGAAAAAAGGCGGCTTCGTTTATTACCCAGAAGTGACTGGTGAAAAATGGACATTTCATGCAGTGAAAATGGCGAAATTTCTTGATGACAATTTTTATTCAATCTTCGGATAGAAAGATGGTGAAATCAAATGAAAATCAAAGTAGCAGAGTGGTTAGCATTACCGGTTGAGAAACGTTTAGCTTTAATCAGCAATGCGATTAATAAAGTTGCTGCAACGCGTCAAAAGTAAATCTATCAATCCGTGAAAGGAGAGTGAAGAGTGTGGAAGACAAAGATGTATTTGCAAATTTAAAACAAGCATTTGAACAAGCTGTTGAATATGCAGTAGCAAATGGTATGGGTGAATGCGAAGTAGGCGAGATACGACGCTCAGAACTGTTAAAGGCAGTCGTGAACGAGGCATCTTGTAGATTAAAAGAAAAAAATATACCATACCAAGATGGTATTGCAAATGTAGTTACTGGTAGAAAGAAGTACCAAGAATATTAATGTTACTTTTGAGTGCTTTCGTAATACATCTTATATGAGTACTCAAAAACTCTCATAAAACTATCTGCTGAACCAGTTGTAGTTAAATACTCAAAAATACTATCGTAGTCTTTCGTATTTGGGAAATCTTTATCAAGAGCAACATCTTGCGCTATATCACCAATAGGTAAATCAACATCAATGAATTTTAATAACCATTCTTTATAAGTTAGCAAAACTATCACCTACCTTTCTACCAATAGTTTAACAGAAAGGAAATATAAGGAGGAATAAATATGCAACCAGTAATCAACGTTAAAGGAACAAAGTTATCAGTAGTTTCAATTCATTATCGTGCGAATGGGAAGCCTTCCACAGTTTATGCAGCAGATGAAACAGGTCGTGAATCACTTTTTGTTGAAAAGTCTCAAAGTGAATATGATACACGCCCTCATATTGCAGTTGAAAACTTGGGTGAATTACTCGAGTTTCCTGAGCTTGAAGCAAGAACTGTGGAAGGCAACAACAGGCTTATTGAGCATCTTGATAAAATGCTTGAGCATGAAAATATTGAACTAACAAATATAGCACTTGAAGCTATGGAGAGTAAGCCAGACTTACCGTTTGATAGTCAACTATCAAGAAAGCAACATGAGTACAAGCTTAAACAACAACGTGTATTAGGATTGATTGACGCAATAGAAGAAGTCAAAGCATTCACGGAGGGATATTACGCAGATGTCACTAGTGAATCAGTTGAAGCGTAAATCGGTCATTACAAAGCTAAATAAGCTTGGCATCCACAGTATTGATGGACAACCACTAGAAGATGCCTTGTATACAACTTTACTAAAAACATTGGCGCGTAAACGTGCAGCTGAAAAGTGATGGGAGGTGAATATGTATGTTCGAAATTGTTACTACAAATGGTTTTAGGCGTTCGATTAAACGTGAAGCTATCATGTGTATCGGTGAATTACGTAACAATGGCAAATCAAATACAGTGATTACTCTAGTTAATGGCGAAACAGTATTTGCTGATGAAAAGTACGATGATGTTATTTCATTATACAGAGGGAGTGAGGATTAATTATGAAATCAACAGGTATTGTTCGCAAGGTAGATGAATTAGGACGTATTACATTACCAATCGAGCTTAGACGTTCATTAAGTTTGGATGTTAAGGATCCAGTAGAAATCTTTATCGATGGTGATCAAATCATTTTGAAGAAGTACAAGCCTAATATGGCATGCGCTGTTACTGGTGAAGTATCAGATGACAATCTGGTTCTACTAGGTGGCAAATTGGTTCTAAGTCTAAACGAAGCTAAAAAGCTTGTCACAGAGATTGAATTAAAGTAGGTGATTCCATGCGTATAGGCCACACACACGCTGATGTTTACGATAGAGAATCAGATTACTGGAGAGACATCGAGGATGTACAGAATGCCCAAATTGAGGCGCAAAAAAACTCGCAATCAATGGCAGTTGAGAGCGAGCACGAAAAATTAAAAAATGACACTGGTATTGTACCACAGGAGGATGTCAAATGACAAAGTTTATCGAGCAACGTGTAGATGAATTAGAAAAAGAAGTATCGGATTTAAAGCTAATTATTCATGAATTACGTGAACGTCCACAGTTAACGACTGTTATAAATAATGCACCGCAGGAGCCTTCCACAACTAATACTGTGGAGGACATCATCGAATTTGAAGGTCAACAATATCGCAAGGTTGATCGTGAGGCGCGTGATGGTGATGTCGTTATATACAACCGTGCATTTACTCATACCTTACCAAACAAACCGTATAAAGTTGTTTTAGTAAATGATATTATCCGTTACAAAAATGAGTCTGGTTCATTTAAATACACTTGCAATGGCTGGGGCGGTAAAAAGAGCTATGACACATACGAACTAATCAAAGAAGGATTGAATCCTAATATTACAATGGTAGATGAAACAATTGAACCATTAACACCAAATCAACAACGTGCTGTGATTATTGAGAAGGCTAAGAAGTTTGTTAAAGAAGGCTTGAAACGTAACTATAAAAATACTCAAGGATTTGCTCCTTCTGTGTGGTTAGTAAGCGAAAATGGAGCATTTTCTATTACTCATAAAGTCGAATTTATTGTTAATGAAGAAAAACGTTCGGTAGTAGCTTTAATCAAATTAAATAAAAATAGCAAAGTACATCGCAAAGGAATCACCAAATGTCATCCACAAGAAGTATTCAACGAACACATTGGAAAAGCCATCGCATTAGGACGAGCGCTTGGTCTTGATGTGAGTGAGTTTGAACAGGCGGTGCAGCCTACTAACGCTGTTGCTGGTATGCAAATACAATTTTATGACTATGATGGTAACGACATCGGTATAGGTGTAGTTGGCGCTGTTGAAGGTAACGAATGTCATTGTGGTAAATGGGGTTCAACAAATTTCGAACCAAGTAAAACAAACGATAGAATCATCAACGACACTAAAGCTATTTATGGAGGTGTTGAATAATGTTCCTAATCGTTGAATTCAAATACTCAACAGAGCAAACAGAAAATAAAGTTTCAAAGTTTAATAGTCCAAGTCAAATTATCGAGTTTGTAGCTGACAAATCAACGGAGCATGAAGATTTCGAAGTTGTGCGAATTAACGAATACAAAGAAGGTAAGTTAATTCCTTATGAATTAGTTTTCGTGAAAGGTCGAATTGATTTGGTTGAGGTGATTTAATTGGCAAATATCTATGAATTAACAGGTAGTTTACTAGAAATCCAACGTTTAATCGAGGATGGTTCAGAAGGCTTAGAAGGCATTCTTGAAACACTCGATTTAGAACTTGAAGATAAAGTTGAAGGTTATGCAGTCATTTCGAAAAATATGGCTGCTAGCGCTGAGGCAGTTGATGCAGAAATCAAACGACTGCAAGCACGCAAAAAAATGTTCGAAAGCGGTTCAGAACGTATGCGTGGAGAAATTCAAAAAGCCATGATATTAGCTGGTAAAGATTCAATAAAAGGTGATAAGTTCACAATTTCAATTAGTAAACGCAGGAAGATGATTGTGGACGGCAAGGCTATTATTCCAACGCAATTCATTAGCCGTGAAGTAGTTGAAAAAGTGGATAACAAAGCACTGAAAGAATATCTCGAGAATAACAAAGTTGAAGGTATTTCGTTTGTTGAAAATCCTTCACTATCAATTCGATAGGAGGTCACTATGAAAAAACGCATTTTGTTAATCGTTGGTTTACTTGCGACTACATCGTTAGTCGCTTGTGATATCGAGTGGAAAGAAGATGAGATTTATTATGATGATAAATTACGTCCAGTATCACAAGTTGAAGAAATCATTGCAGATAAGCTCGAAGTTGAAAATCCAGAGCTTGATATTGAAGTAAATATTTATGAAGAGACGGAGGATTAATAAATGACTAAAAAATTACTCAATCAAAAAGAACAACATATCGCATTCACGCGTGAAGGAGCAGAAGAAATCGTATTAGCTGCCAAAGAAAACGGTGCGTTGATTATGAATAAAATCAGTGAAAAGCATAATAAAAACGGTCAGTATTTCTTGGTTGATTTAACGTATCAATATGATACACCAAAAGATGCTATGGAAGGTAAACCGAAAGAAGATGCTCCAGATGGTCAAATGAACATGGATGAAGTACATGAAGGTGTACCATATACAGTCGATTCAGATGGCAGTGTGAAAGTGGAAAATACTGATGAAGAATTACCAGAGTTCGACGATCCATTCGCGAATGTAGAAGTAAAAGAGTTCCCTGATGAAAATGGGCTATTTTAATAGAAAAGGAATGTGGAAGGCATGACACAGGAATTCGACTTTAGTGCTCACAATGCAAGCGATATTTCAGATAAGCCTGGCAAGACATATTTAACATATTGTCCACCGGGACTAGGCAAATCACACACGCTAAATTTTTTACCAGGTAAAACATTGGTACTTGATGTAGACCGTACAAGTCATGTACTAAAAGGTAATCCGAATATCGACATTATTTATGTTGATAATCAAAACACTTGGGATTTTTGGCAAGCATTATTGCTTCATTTAGAAACTATCAAAGGTCAGTACGACAATATCGCCATTGATAATGTATCTGAATTAGAACGCTGTTTGTTATCGAATCTTGGATACATCGGAAAAAATCAAGGTGTGCCAGCTCAAGGTGATTATCAAAAAATGCAATTCCGAGTTGTTAATTCATTCAGATGGATGAAAAACCTAGCGGATCGTATTGTTTTTACAGCTTGGGAAACAACGGATTTATATACTTCATCTGACGGTCAAGGATACAACCGCAGCTATCCTCAAATCAACGCAAAAATCATCAATAATGTACTAGGACTATGTGATGTTGTTGGTCGATTAATGATTAAAGCAGATGGTAATCGAGGGTTTGTGTTAGAAGGAACAAACAGTATTTATGCAAAAAACCAATTAGATGATCGTAAGGGATGCAAGCAAGAAGAAATTTTTGTTCTGCCTTCCACAATTGAAGAAGAAAAGGGAGAGAAATAGTATATGTCATTTTTTAAATTTGATGAATCTAACGCGAGTACAGCATTTGAATTAGTAGCAGAAGGGAAATACGAAGCCGTTATCGTGAATGCCGAACCTGGTACCACACAAGCAGGAAAACCGAAACTTTCGGTAGACTTTGAGATTCGTAGTGACGTTCCGCAGAATCACCAAGGAGCGAAAATCTTATATAACACATTTACATTTGAACATGAGGTATCAGTCAAAATTGTAAATAGCTTGATCAAAGCATGTGGATTCCATAACGGACATCCTTTCAACTCAGCTGAAGACATGGCGAAACAATTAATCAATAAAAATTTGAAAATCACTGTCAAACATGAAGAATACGACAAGGTTGTTGATGGTGTTAAACAAAAACGTACTGCTGCCAAAGCGAAGTATTATGATGCGTCTGATGTAAATCCACCTCAATCACCAAATGCACCAATTACAGTTGGGGAAGATGAACTTCCGTTCTAAATAAAACTTAATAGAGAGGTCTGTTTTTGCGGACTTCTCTTTTTTATACCCAAAATTAATAGTTTAGGAGTGATTTTATGAAGAAAGGTAGTACATTTCATGCACCTGTAAAAGTATTGAAGGTTAAAAGTGGTGTTCCTACATCGATTGAAGTTAATGGCGTGAAATACTTATTAGCTCATCAAAATAATCATGGTCGTATAACTGCTGCTAAACAAAAACAAAGTAGTGAGTAAGTAAGAAAAAAAGCACTAGGTCAGAGACCGAGCGCTAGTTTGATGCAAATCCAAAGAATTCGCACCGCCATTGGAGTTAACTCAACCTCTAGGGTAAGCTTTGCTTTCATGGCAATCACCTCCTTCAGATAGTGGAAACCACCGTCCGAAGAGTGAGTAGTTAAAATATAACATTTGCATTCAGTATTGTAAATAGGAGGAAATTATGAAAGGTAATTCATACAACTTTAACGAAATACCCTCCGAACTCAAAGCCTTACCTCAATGGATTTTATGGCGCAAGGAAGAACGTGATGGTAAACCAACAAAAGTTCCGTATCAAGCAAATGGTGAAATGGCTCAAGCCAATAACCGACGAACGTGGTCAACATTCGCTACTGCGGTTAAATTTTATTTAGATGGTGACTACGACGGTATCGGTTTCGTTTTTAGTAGACAAGATAATTATATTGGAATCGACTTGGATAAGTGTGTTGCGGAAGGTAAGCCCAACCAATTTGCTACTGAGATTATCGACACTTTTGATAGTTACACAGAATTTTCACCATCAGGTAATGGCCTTCATGTAATTATCAAGGGTGGCCTTCCACAAAATATATTAGGAACTGGTAGAAAGAGTACGAAACATGGATTAGAAATCTACTCACATTCTCGGTTCTTCACCTTTACTGGCAATCGTGAAAATTCAAATGAAATCTATGAACGTACAGACGAACTTACAGAAATCTTTGAACAGTACTTTGATGATTCGGATATTCAAGGCCGTATTAATTTGGCAGAGTTTGAAAAAGATGAAATTAAACTATCAAACGATGCGCTATGGGAAAAAATGTTTCGGTCGAAAAATGGTGACGAAATACGTAGCCTACGCAACGGCAATTTAATCAAGGATGATCATTCGGCTAGTGACCTAGCACTGTCTAACCACCTTGCATTCTGGACAGGTAAATCAGCAACACGTATGGATGCAATGTTCCGCGAAACAGGCCTTATGCGCGATAAATGGGATGTAATTCATTTCCGAGACACTAATGAAACATATGGCGAACGCACAATTGCTGAAGCTATTTCATCCACTACTACAACTGTATTGGACCATCAAAACGATAGCGAGTTTTCATTCAGCTTCCACAATGATGATGTAGTGGCAGAGGAAGTAGATAAGCCAGCACGTAAATTTAAGTTAACCGATTTAGGAAATGCAGAACGAATTGCATATGAATATGGTCATGTAATTCGTTATATTCCATCGGTTGGCTGGTACATCTGGAACGGCAAGTATTGGGAGTATGACGAAAAAGGAAAGTTACATCGCATTGTTGTAAAAGTCGTTCGTAAACTTGGTAAATCAGAAGATGAAATTGAGCAAAAATGGGCTAGACACTGTGAAAAGCATAATGTGCGTGAAAGTGCTATTAAAGATTTAAAGATATTAGTTCCGGGAGATCGTAGTGACTTTGACCAACATAAATATTTGCTTAATGTAACAAACGGAGTTGTGGATCTAAAAACAGGAAAGTTACAACCGCATGACAGGGAACTGAAACTAACCAAAATAACAAATATCTCTTATGAAGAAAATGCTAAATGTCCGAACTGGTTAGCATTTTTGGACCAAATATTTATGGGAGATAAAGAGCTTGCAGAATACATGCAGCGATTAATCGGCTATAGCCTTACAGGCGATATTTCAGAGCAAATTATGATGTTCTTAGTTGGCGGTGGTAGTAACGGTAAATCAACTTTTATCAATACGATTAAAGACCTTGTAGGTGAATATGGTAAACAGGCTAAATCAGATACTTTCATCAAAAAGAAAGAAACAGGCGCAAACAACGATATTGCTAGGTTAGTAGGTTCTCGCTTTGTATCGGCAATCGAAAGTGAAGAAGGCGAAAAGCTATCGGAATCATTTGTTAAACAGATTACGGGTGGCGAGCCTGTACTAGCTCGCTTCTTACGACAAGAGTATTTTGAATATATTCCCGAATTTAAGGTGTTTTTCACGACTAACCATAAGCCAATCATTGGTGGCTTGGATGAAGGTATATGGCGCCGGGTTAAATTAATTCCGTTTGATTTAAACTTGCCAGCACATAAGCGAGATAAAAAGCTTCCTGAGAAGTTATCACTCGAAATGAGTGGAATACTCAACTGGGCAATTGAAGGGTGCTTAAAGTGGCAGAAGGACGGATTAATTGAGCCGAAAGTAGTTTCGAAGGCTACAGGTAATTACAAAGAGGATATGGACATTCTTGGACCGTTTTTAGCTGAATGTTGTTATGTAGACAAAGAAAACGAAAATATCAAAATCGAAGCCAAAGAATTATATAACGTCTATGACAGTTTTGGATATAAATCAGGTGAACGCACAGTGAGTAATCGTAGTTTTTACCGAATGTTGGAAACGAAAGGCTTTAAAAAAGAACGTGGTGCAGGAAATAAAAACTTTTTCACTGGTATTACTTTACAAGAGCGAGCGCCACAAGGAGTTACTTTTGAAGAAAAAACAGTTACTTTAGAGGGCGAAAATACGTCATTTAAGCTAGTTTAGTAACTTTGAGTTAAAAAAGTAACTCTCTTTTGTAACTCTCCGAAATTCAGCCATATCAACGGTTTAGAGTTGTTTTTATAGTTATATAGTTACTTTTGTTATTTGTTTTTTATATTAATAAAAAAATAAAAAATATAAATATATATATATATAAGAGCGTAATGCACTTTTCAAGTAACGATTTTAACTAAAATTGCTCAAACCTTTGTGGCTGTAGGCTTCAAGCGAGTTACTTAAAAGTAACTAAGTTAATTAACAGGGGTAAAAACGGCATTTTCAAAGAAATAAGTAACTTTTAAATTGTAAGGAAGTGGTATTTTTGAAAACCCTTCATGTTCTATCGATGATTTGGAAAAATGGCGCTGAAATATATCGAGATGAATCGGATGGTAGATTGTCGCTAAAAAATGCGAAGTTGGTTCCAGAGGAAGTATTAAAGGCTGCTGATCCAATCTTTGGTGAAATAGAAAAATGGTTCAAATCATGGGAAGGTGCCGATGGAATAAATCAAACAATGCAAAAGATGGTGCATCAAGCTTGTGGATGGCAGCACAACCCAAAGTTGAATGAATGGATATGCGAGGACATCGATGCTTTGATGATGTTCATGGAGTGGCAAGAAACGTTAGCTAAAAACGGATGGAACGATATCTACGAAGACTATCGACAATACGAAAATGATGCTTCAAATGTCATGAAGAAAAAATTGCATGAAAGTGCTGTTTTATACGCTAATCAAAATAAGTGATTTACAGCCGTTTTAAGACGCTTTAGAGGACGGGTGATAAATATATCAAACTTGTAATTAGAACGTCTGTACGGTGCTTGTTTCAAGCGAAAATGAGGAGGTTAAGAGAATGAGGAAGATTAAGTGTCGAGGTCTAGTAATCGAACCTCTAGTAAGTGAAGAAAAATGGATTACGTCTGATGAAGAATATCATGAAGTCTATTTAAATCATGCTGAATGTTCGGCTTACATTAATGGTCATGCAGTTGTATGGGAATCAGTTTCTGAATACACAGGCTCAAAGGACTCAAACGATGTTGAGATTTTTGAAGGCGACATTTTACAAAGTATTAAAGACGAAACATATATGTCGGTTGTCGAGTATTGTACAGAAAGCATAGGTAGTTGCGGTTGTTGTTACGATGAATTCGAAGGTGCTGGATTCAAAGCGAAAGATTTACGATTTAAAGAATCTGTAGTTGTTGGTAACATTTATGAAAATCCTGAATTGCTAGGTGATTCAAAATGATTCACTACCATTACACAGATACCGAATTAAACAAAATCCTTAAAACACTAACAATCGTGGTTGATACTCGAGAACAAGTAAACGGCCATATCATGGATTATTTACGCAGTAAGGACGTTCCTATCAAACTAAAAAAACTAGACACTGGCGATTATGGAGCAATGATTCCCAAGAATGAAGAATTAGGCATCATGCGAGATATTTATTTAAACAGCCGAGTAGAACGAAAAGCCAGTGTAGATGAGATCGTGGGCAACTTAGGTAAGGACGAACGTACTCGCTTTGAGAATGAATTAATCCGAGCGCAAAACATACCATTTACACTCTTACTTGAAGATCCAGAAGGCTACAAAAAAATCATAAATGGACAATACAGAAGTAAATACGAACCACTTGCATTACTTGGCTCGTTGAATACTTTCAAGGCACGTTACGGCTTTGAAATTGTCTACTTAGATAATAAGTTTAGTGGGAATTTTATTTACTACCATTTCTATCATCAAATGAAAAATTATCTGAAACGAGGTGCTTTTTGATGAAACCAAATAAATTAGAAAAATTCATATATGCATTAATGAAAGAGGCTCGACGTAATTCTTTGATGGATTTTCTAGAAGAGTGGGATATTAGCGAGGAAGAATATGACGTTATTGAAGAATGGTTCAAAAATGAACTAGGAATCAAGTTATAGGGCTCGTTATGAACATGCGCAATGGGATTCCTATTGTTCAGTCGGTGAAAAGTAAGAAACCACAGAATAGATTGTGGAGGGCAATACCCAATACATGTACAAAGTATATCGAGTTGTTTATGACAGTAGATGGATGCGAAGTAAGTATAATCATGCCTTACGATTTCGAATGGATTCAACAGTATTTAAATGAGGGTTGGATTGAGAGAGGAGTGTGGGATGTAGATGAACGCAAAAATGCTTAAAAAGCGTAAAGAGGTATTGCGTGAAATTGATAAATTATTGATATTATGCAAATGCAATAATAGAACAAAAAAGACTACTTGCTCACATTGCAGAAAAATCGAACAGTATAGAAAAATACTTTTAGGATTATTGAATAATGGAAATAGAGGGAATTTAGAAGATACCGTTTTATTTGATTCAAAAGAAGATAAAACAATTTTCAAAAACAAAGCAAAAATTACAATAGATGAGTATTACTACTATAAATCCTGCAATATGAAGGATACGGATATTGCTAAAAAAATAGGTGTTTCTACTCCTACTTTAATTACATGGAAGAAAGAGAATGGTGTTAAGAGCACCAAGACAAGAGCTTAATGGAAGGTGCAATGTAAATGACAATCGAAGAACAAATCTTAGTAAATCCAGTATTACGAGATATGCAAAATTTATTAGAATTACAGACTGCAAAAGGTTTAGCGAAGTATGGAACAACGGTCAATCCAATGGATTATACAACAATCGAATGGATTGAACATGCTAGACAAGAGTTAATGGACGAACTTGTTTATTTGACGGTTTTAAAACAGAAAATGGAGGAAATGCAGAATGAAAGAAAATAAATTTCGAGCTTGGAACGGCAAAGAAATGTTTAATGTTGATGTTATGGCAATAAGCCAGTGTTCGTGGGATTGTCCAGATTACGGTAAACGAGGTGTTAGCTTGGCATATCAACCTAACATTCAAGTAATGCAATACACAGGCTTAAAGGACAAGAACGGCAAGGAGATTTATGAGGGGGATGTTTTAGAAATAACAATGGGTGCTGGAAGTCCATTAAGGTGTTCAATTGAATATAAAGCTCCTTCGTTCTGTCGTAGATGGATTGATAAAGTTTCGAGGAATCGTAGACCGAGAATAGTAGAACCGATGGCTTGGAATACCAATATTATTTACGAAGTTATCGGCAACATTTACGAAAATCCTACATTACTGGAGGAACTACAAAATGGAACTAAATAAATTTCAAGAGTTATCAAAGCGAACAATGCCGTTTAAAGGTGAGCCGAAGAACCATATTGAGTATGAAAATGGCTTAACAAACTACGCTATGGGATTGATTGGAGAATGCACAGAAGTGTTGAATGCTGCTAATGATCGTGAGGCGATTCTAAAGGAATTAGGAGATGTTTCACATTACGCTTTTGGGATATTAACATTCCTGGGAGAAACATACGAGGAGTTAAATAATTATTTTGCGGAAGGCTCAAAGGAAAAGTTAATAGAAAAAATCTTAATTTTATCAGGTGACATTTCAGAACAAGTTAAGAAATTTATATTCCATCGTCATGAATTAAATTCAAGTAAAGTCAAGATGGCATTAAAAATGTTAATCAAAAATTTGATTGTATTGGCTAAGTTTTACGATTCATCACTCGAAGAAATTTGCGAAATGAACATCGATAAATTGAAAATGCGTTATCCGGAAAACTTCAATGTTGAGGATAGTAAAAAACGAATAGATGTAGAGATACCATCATGAAAATTCCTTGGCACAAACAGATTTACGCATTGTACAAAGGTGAACAGTTTGTAGCAGAAGGAACAATACAAGAGATTAGCAGAGAGACGGGTAAAACAATTGATTTCTTAAAGTATATGACTCGTCCGATTTACCAAAAGCGAAGCGCAAACGGTAAAAAACGATTGAAAATGATTTCGCTAGATGATTAATCGAAACAAAATGTGCAGTTAGGAGGTGACAAGTTGGACGTTAACAAAAAAATCTATTTTACATTAGGCATCGGTTATAAAGGAGCTTCATGGGAAGATGAGGTTACTTTAGCCGAATTAGGTTATAATCCTAAAATTCATAAAGATTTACAAGTATTTTTAGAGCAAGAATGGAAAGAATGGGCAGTAAATTATATCGAAGGCGGTTGGAGTTTTTCAAAAGACAACTGAACAATATGAAGAAATAAACAAACAAGGTAGGTGCTGAACATGCCTACGTTATCGCGTAGTGAAATACAGAAATGGTATACATCAGTTGTGGAGGGCATATGAGCAAATTAACGCCAAATCAAAATAAAACAATTGAAGAATATTGGTCAGATTTAGATGGTTTAAAAAAACAATTACGCTATCGTGAATGGGAATTGTTAAATGCACATCAAGAAACTGATACAAATATTGGTGGTGGTAAATCTAATAGAATTTCCGACATGACAGGTAATAAAGCTATTATTCTTGCAGAAGATAAAAATTATCAGCATTTAAAAAATATCATCACAACACTTGAACAATATTACAAAGAATTAGATCATGACCAAAAAACAATTGTGGACATGCGATATTTCGATAAAAAGGAACATTACGAATGGAGTCATGTCGGAGATAAATTATATATGAGTGTGCAACGTGTATTGCGTAAAAGAAATGCGTTGATTGATGAAACTGCTAGGCGATTGGGGTGGATGTAAATAGTTAAAGAAATCAAATTGCAAAACGGCATGATTGCAATCGTAGATGACGAAGATCACAAAAGAGTTAGTCAATATAAATGGGCCGCAAGAACAGATAAAAATAATTCCGTATTAAAGATTTATAATAGCAGTGAAATTAGAACAACTATATCGTTGAATCGTTTCATCTTGAATTTAGAAAATGAACAGAAGGTGATTCATAAAGATGGTAATGAACTAAATTTCATGAAAGAGAATTTAGTTGCAGTGGATCAAGCAATAGTTACCAGAAAAAGAAGAGGGAATAAAAATTCTTCCTCTAAATACAAAGGTGTATCTTGGCATAGCCAAACTAGTAAGTGGAAGGCGCAAATAAATGTAAATGGCACAGTGAGGCATTTAGGTTTATTCGAAAGTGAAAGTGAAGCAGCACTAACTTACAATGAAGTAGCAATTAAATATTTTGGTGAATATGCTTATCAAAATGTGATAGGTAAAGATAACTCAGCAAAAGTATTTGAAGTAGAAAATGTTCTGCAAAAAAGAAAAAACAATAAACTTGGATATAAAGGTATTTTTGAACGGAACAGTAAATATCAAGCGAGAGTTTGGAACGGCAAAAAGTTTATATATGCTGGAATTTCCAAAGATATAAAAGAGGCCGCTAAAATGCATGATAGAAAAGCGTATGAAATACATGGAGATAAAGCAGTGTTGAACTTTCCCGAATTAATAAACGAATATAAAAAAGTGTAATTGTGCCATATAGCGAATTACACTATAAACCATGTTAAATTGATATTGTGAAGTAATAACAAAAGCGCACGGAAATGCGTTATAAAATTAATTACATTGCATAATAGCACGTTGCTTGTACGTGTACTTTGAAAACAAGCATTGAGTCACATCTAAAAGGTGTGGCTTTTTATTATGCCTTGAAGACTGTATATCCTATCAACCATCAAGTAATCGTAGGCGTTAATCGTGGGGTTATGAATAGGGTGTACAGTCTTGAAAATATAATAGCTCTGGTTCATCATGCACCAGACCTATTTTAGATGGTGGTTCATATTGAACTATCGTCTTTTATTATGTCCTGAGAGGTGGTGAGAACTATTGATTCTATTTGGTTTATTAGTTTTTGGAATAACGCTAATGTTTATTTTTAAAATCTGCAAATCGAAACCAACTGTATTTAGTGAACAGGAACAATTTATTTATACTGAACCTGTCTTATATGATTTACCGAAAAATACTTCTAAGAATTCACATTGGTTTACACATACATTCATGCGTGCTCGCAAGAAAGGGTAAGGTGGTCCAGTATCTTCGAGCTATCGGTTAAATAGCAAATAGAATTGTGGAGGGATGAACAATGACAAACCTAATTGTCTGTGATGATTGCCAAAACAAAATAACTATGCACTTAAAAGAACTTGAGCATCCAGCTAATAAACTCAAAGGCTATGTCAAAGAAGCGTATTTCCGTTGTTCACATTGTAATAAGAAATACATCGCTTTCGTTACAGATAAACAAGCAAGGAAAATGCAAAAGGAGATAAAACGGTATCATCAACAAATCTACAAAAAAGATTACTCAGGCCTTACAAACGAAGAGTACAAAGTAAAGATTGATGAACAGTATATAGTGCTGGATGGTATGAAGCAAAAGCTAAAGATTAGGATGGATGAGCTTAAAGCACAAGTGTTGGAGTTGTATGGTGAAGAGTTAAATACAAAGGAGGAGTAAATAATGGCAGAAGTTAAAGGCGCTACAAGTATTACAGTATCAGTTGATATGGACACAAACAAAATGCAATTAAAGTTAAGAGCAATAACTAAACACACTACAGCGTTGGCTGATGAGTTGGATGCTATTGATTCTAATGAATGTACTGAACTATCAACAAAGCAAATCGAATTGCTTGAACACATGATAGAACTCAATAAACAAAATGGAATGTCTATCTGTTCATGTGATGTTGAACGGGTTTTTAAATCAGCTGACGAACTACCAACACAATTAGAAGACAGCGACTAACATCATGCAATCATCAACACTACAAGTCGTCGTTGTGTATGGTGCACCAGCAAGTGGGAAGTCAACATACGTTAAAGAACATCGAACTTCCAATGATATTGTTTATGATTTCGATGACTTAATGCAAGTATTATCAGGACTTCCATATCAACAAACAAATGACCATTTGGTTGAATATGTATTAGACATTCGTAACACTATCATTCAAAGATTAAAGAACGAAACAAACCTACACAAAGCTTACATCATAACAACATTCCTAAGCGATTCATTAACTAAAGAACTCGAAGGCTTGAACGTTCAATACATTCAAATGCAAACAGATAAAGCAACATGCTTAGAGCGTATCGACAACAGCAATCGTGTTGATAAAGAAAGATTAAAAGGCGTTATCTTCGATTGGTTTAGAAAGTATTCAGACACAGAAACTGCATACAAATCAAAAGAACAAAAGCGCCAATTTTACCAATCAACTGCATGGCGAAAGTTACGACTTGAAGCACTCAAACGTGACAATCACGAATGTATCTGGTGTGCTCAGGAAGGCAGAGTTACAATGCAACACGATGCTGTACTCGAAATCGATCACATAAAAGAAATTGAATATCATCCAGAGCTAGCACTCGAGTTAGATAACCTTCGAACACTATGCAAAGTATGTCACAACAAACGACACGATCGTTTCGATGGCAAGGAGCGACAGTGGGATGACGAGATGTGGTAGAGAGTACTGAATGGTATACCCCCGGGTCAAAAGGTTTTACTGTCACAAAGCCTCTAGGAACCGGTGATGGCCTCGATTGTCTAAAAATA
>Ga0209676_1001735_pt1 | contig 18685 bp, 21 predicted proteins | sample AraplaCvi_mLB_r2_FD_184282 | JGI IMG/M metagenome (GOLD analysis project Ga0209676, IMG submission 184282) | Arabidopsis root microbial communities from North Carolina, USA - plate scrape MF_Cvi_mLB_r2 (SPAdes) (version 2) | ecosystem: Host-associated > Plants > Roots > Endosphere | place: USA...
TGCTGCAAATGGGTCGCGTTTTCCTGACCGAAAAGCGCGAGCCCGGCGGGGCGTGCGGCCGCGAGAGGGTGGGGGTTCGTCTCGGCAAGGCCAAGTATGACGGGCGGCGGCGCGGCTGTGCAAGGCCGGCGGTCCCCCCCAATTTTCTTCGAAAATCGGTTCCCCCACCGCCGCTTCGCGGCGCGCTGCGCTGCGCTCCGCGCGGCCCTGACAGCCGCGCCGCCACCCGTCGTCAGAGGAACGTCCTCGATGAGGAGGGCGTTTCGCAAAGGAGAAGGATCATGTTTCAATCTTCGATCAATATCGGTGAAAACCGGGTGTTCGAACGGCTCGTTGCCGGGCTCGAAATCGAGTTCGGAAGCAGGGCGGCGCAAGGCCTGGCGCGGCAATTTATCGAGGCCGAGGGCGCCGATTTCTACTGGGAAGCGAGAGCGCGCGAACGCTGGCTCTGCAGCTATGAACGCCTCGATTGGGACGAGCAGGATGCGCTCGATCGCATCGCGGTGAGCGGGATATTGGACGGGCGGCACTATGTCGCGGTGCTGCTTGTCGATGCGCTCGGATCGGTCGATGCGCTGCTGGGCGTGCGGCATTTCGACGATGAGAAGACGGCCGGAAAGGCCTTCGAGACGACAGCATAGGGGGCGCGTATCGCGCGCGAAAAGGAGCGGTGCTGGCGAGGCACTGCTCCTTTTTCTTTGCTCGTCGGCAACGGCGGTGGGCCATTTGGGGATGGCAAGGGGGAGGAGGGAGCGCCGGATCAAGGGATGGGCGCTGATAGCAAGATAGAAGCAATATCTCGCGATATTGTAACCTATTGTCTGCACATCCTTTTTTCACCGTTTTCGCGAGACACGCGTTTCCGCCGCGAGACTCGCGGCGCGAATCGCGCGGATTTCCGCGCCTCACGTGCCGCAAACGCGAGACTCCTTGTCAAATCTGACGGAATTGCCATTCTATTTGCGGGGAGCGTCGTTCCGTCAGGAAGGACGCGACATGGACGACGATGATTTTACCCCGCGGCTCGGACGCATGCGCAGTCGCGGCAAGGAAGCCCGCTACATCGGCCTCGTGATCAAGGCTGCGCGGCGCGCCGGCAAGCGAAGCGGGAGAGGCGGGCGGTTCGACGGCAGCCGGATCGGCCGCGGCGCGAGCGTTGCGCGGGTCCTGCGCGGGCAGGGCAGGCATGCCGCACTCCGGTCGCGCCGGGTGATCGTGAAGTTTCGTCCCGTCACGCTTGCCGGCAAGGGGCTCGGCGGCGCCAAGGCGCACCTCTCCTATATCCAGCGTGACGGCGTGACGCGCGAAGGCCTGCCGGGGGAACTATATTCCGCCGATCTCGATGTCGCCGATGGCAATTCGTTCCTTACCCGCTGCAGCGAGGATCGGCATCAGTTCCGGATGATCGTCGCGCCCGAGGACGGCGATCAGTTTGCCGACTTCAAGCCCTTCGTCCGCCGGCTCATGAGCGAGATGGAAAAGGACCTCGGCACGAAGCTCGACTGGGTCGCCGTCGACCATTTCAACACCGGCCATCCGCACAGCCATGTGATGCTGCGCGGAAAGAATGATCGCGGCGCCGATCTTGTGATCGCGCGGGAGTATATTTCGCATGGCGCGCGCGAGCGCGCGATGGCGATCGCAACGCTCGACCTGGGGCCCCGAACCGACCTCGAAATCGACGCGCGCCTCCGCGCCGATGCCGACGCGGAGCGACTGACCGCGATCGACCGCCGGCTCCTTCGCGACATGAGCGATCTCGGCCTCGTTACCGCACGCGATCGCGACCCGCTCCGGCAATCGCTGCGGACGGGGCGATTGCAGAAGCTCGCACGGATGGGTCTCGCCACGCATCTGGGCGGCGACAGCTGGCGTCTCGAACCGGGCTTTGCAGATACGCTGCGCCGCATGGGCGAGCACGGCGATATCATCCGCACGATGCAGAGCGAGCTCAGCGCCAGAAAGGTTGAACGCGCACCCACCGACCGCCTGATCTTCGATCCCGCGGCCGGGGAGGGCGCACGGCTTGTCGGACGGGTCCTCATGCGCGGGCTCGCCGACGAGCATGGCGATCGCCATTATCTGCTCGTCGATGGGGTCGACGGACGCGTCCATTATGCCGACATCGGTGCCGGCGAAAAAACCGAACCGACCCCAGAAGGCGCGATCGTCAGTGTCGTGCCGCGCGGCGGGGGCGTTCGCGCCGTCGACCGGACCATTGTCGAGGTCGCCGCGGCGAATGACGGGCGCTACTCGGTCGACGCCCATCTCCGCCATGATCCGGCGGCGCAGCAGGCGTTCGCCGAAACCCATGTCCGCCGGCTCGAAGCAATGCGTAAGACCATGCGCAGCGTGGAGCGCGAGCCGGACGGAAGCTGGAAGATATCGCCCGATCATCTCGCCAAGGTCGACGCGTTCGAAAAGCGGCAGCTGCGGAGCCGGCCGGTCGATGTCGAAATCCTATCGGCTGCTCCGATTAAAAAATTGCCGGTGATCGACGCAGCGACGTGGATCGACCGCGAACTCGTGTCCGACGCTCCGACCCCGTTGCGCGATGCCGGGTTCGGGCGTGAGGTTAGAGCCGCGCAGGCGCTGCGGCGTCAGTGGCTGATCGCCGAGCAGCTGGCGGACGAGCAGGGCGGGCAAATCTCCTATCGCCGCGGCATGCTAGCGGCCCTCCAGCGGCGTGAATTGCTGCGCATCTCCGGACAACTTTCGGAGGAGCTCGGCAAGCCGTTCAAAGAAGCGAAGTCTGGAGAGCGTATCGAGGGTCGTTTGGTGCGAACGGTGGAGATGGCGAGTGGGCGTCACGCGCTCGTCGAACGGTCGCGCGATTTTACGCTGGTGCCCTGGCGGCCGGTGCTCGAACGTCAGCTGGGCAAGCCGGTTGCGGGCATCATGCGCGACGGCGGAATAAACTGGACGTTGGGGCGGCAGCGCAGCGGCCCGTCGATTTCATGACCGGATCTTGCGGAGAGAGAGGCGGCTTAGCCCCGCACTCCGCATTTCAGATCGATGTAGAAGAGCAGTCGATAGCCCTTGCCAAACTGGGCGATATTCCCGAAGATTCATCACTATGCGCACCGATCTCGATCATCTTCCTGCGGCCAAGCAGCGCGAACTAGAACGCGTCGTCGAGATCATTTTCGACGAGTTCGGTCAGGCGACCGAGAATGCGACCGGGCCGCGCAAGGGCGCGCGCATTCTCAAGATCATCCTGTTCGGCAGTCACGCACGTGGCGATTGGGTCGATGCGCCGCTGGCGGCGAACCAGTATAAGTCCGACTACGATATTCTCATCATCGTCAGCCAGAAGGAGCTGACCGATCGAGCCGCGTATTGGGCGAAGGCCGAGGAGCGATTGATCCGCGCGTACACGATCGAGAAGACGCTTCGGACTCCGGTGAACTTCATCATCCACAGCCTGCACGAGGTGAACGAGGGGCTATCGCACGGACGAGTGTTCTTCATGGAGGTTGTGAAGGACGGGATAGCAATTTACGAAACTGAAGGGCGAGGACTGGCTACGCCGAAGCCTAAGACACCGGATCAAGCATTGGCCGCGGCGAAGGAATACTTTGAGGAGGGCATGCCAACCGCCCTTGCGTTCTTTCGTAGCTACAAGCACGCATTTGACGATGGATTCTTTAAGAACGCCGCCTTTCAGCTTCATCAGGCCACGGAGCAGTTGTACCACTGCCTGCTGCTCACAGTGACTTTCTACACGCCCTACAACCACAACATTGCGTTTCTGCGTTCGCTTGCAGAGGGGCTAGATCGCCGTCTCTTTGGAATCTGGGCTGAGAACAATCGACGCGAGCGGGCCATGTTCCAAAAGCTGAAGGAAGCCTACACCAAGGCGCGCTATTCGAAGCATTACAAGATCAGCGAAGAAGAACTCATTTGGCTCGGGGCGCGTGTTGAGGAACTCGGTCACGCTGTCCATGACGTGTGCACCGACAAGATCGCCGAACTCGAAAAGGCCGCCGCCGCAAGATAGGCGCGCCGCCGCGCGGCTTGAAGGGATCCGGCGATTCTGGCATGATAATCGTCACGGGATGGAGAGACTGGCGGCCATCCCGAGGATAGTCCTGCCAGGCATCATGTAGGTCCGGCTGCGCGTCGGACGGTTGCTGAAGGCCGCTTCGTCGGCGCACAGCGGACACCGCTTGAATATCCGCGCATGATTGCGCGGACCGCCGCGGTGCGAGCTTCAGTTGCATACCCCCCATACGAACGACGTTTACGCGCGCGAGGTCGTGATGGCGCGCGTCGGCCACCTGATCCGGCGTAAACAACGCGAAATCGAGCGGATCACGCGCATCCTGCGCGCGTTCTTCGATCCTGATCATGTCCAGGCCTCGGAGCCTGGGCGCATCAAACGGATCATCCTGATCGGTCCATATGCGCGCCGATCCTGGTACGAAGACAAGCGCACAATCGACTTGTCCGATTACGAGTTCTGGATCGTCGTCAATCATCCCCTGTTTGCGGACGAGCGATGCTGGCGACGTGCTCGCGATGTCATCCGCAGTGAGCTTGGCGACCGATGCGCCGTCAATATCGAGATATATTCGAAGTCCGACGTCCGGATCGCCAAGGTCGAGCGCGACACCTTCATTCTCGATCGGATCGACTCAGGCATCACGCTCTACCGGGCTTCACGGGATGCGCCGTTAACGTCACGCGAGGTCTGGGAGCCCTCGTCATGACGGCCTCGGGCACCACCGCCTCATTTGAGGCATTCTATCGGTCACAGAACCGATCCTTGTTCCATTTCTTCCGACGCCGGGCGGGCGGCGACGCGGCTGACGATCTTGCGCAGGAAGTTTTTGCAAGGATGCTATGTGCCGACGTGTTCGAACGGTTAGATAATCCTCGCGCCTACATGTTCAGAGCCGCCCGCAACCTTTTGATCGAGCGATCGCGTCGGAAGGGGCTGAACGAAGCTAGGCTCCTCCCGCTGATTGAAGAGCGCGATGCCGCGGTTTGTCCGGAGCAAGCATGGTCCATCGAGGCAGCCGACCTACGGCGAACATTGCGGCGAACAATTCTCGCAATGCCGCGGCGAACACGTCGCATCTTTTTAATGCATAGGCTGCGAAGTCAGACGTACATGGAGATCGCAAACGAAGTCGGCATCGGTCAGCAGGGCGTCGAATATCATATGATGCGCGCTCTTGCGCACTGCCGCACGGCGGTTGCGTCTTATAGATGAATAAGTTGAATCGGCTCATCGTGGAGTTCGTCATCGGGTGCGGTTGAGGGATGCAAGAACCTTCCGGTTTGCGCCTGATTTAAGTCATAGCTGGCCGCGAGAAGATCGTCTAAAACCTGCCGTTCGCGTCATACTGGAATAGGCGCTAGGAAGTCGCCTCAACGCGTCGGCTGTTTGCTACCATGTGCTTTGTAAATCGACCACCGTTACACTGGCATTCGCAAACGACCGTGTCGAACTTTGTGCCTTGTCGCCGATGATCCGAAGTGCCGCCCGGATGACCCCGCTATGAGTGACCACTAACACTTTTCCGCCTCTATTTCGGATCGATGCCAGCGCGTCACGAACCCGGCTATCGAAGATTGTCCACGTCTCGCCGCCCGGGGGCGCCGCTTTGCCGCTTCGCCAAGCTGAATAGGCTTCGGGCGCGCTAAGCTCGAGGTCGGCTATCTTTTCGCCGCTCCAGTAGCCGACATCCATCTCTCGCCACTGCGGACACGGAATCGCTCCGCCATGTCCTGCCAGCGCCGCGGTCTCACGAGCACGGCTGAGATCCGAACAAATTACCGCATCAATTGAGGTGTTTGCTATGGTGCGACCCAGTTCGATCGCTTGGACACGGCCCTCCAAGGAGAGGGATCTGTCGGCGTGCCCTTGCAAACGTTTTTGGGCATTCCAGTCAGTCTGCGCATGTCGAACCAGCAGCAATTTCGTCATTCGCTCTCTTACCCAATTTTAGAGGCGTTGCCAGCGAAGCTGGGGACGCAAACGGCCTTGAAGCAAATTTTTTTCACCCCTACATCCTTTGATAATGCCGCGACGGCAACGGCCGATGTAGCCTTTTTCTAACTCCGATTCTTGCAATAGGCATGTTAGCATCTTGATGATAATCGCGCTCCTCACGCTCGGAAAGGATTTACGAATCGATGATTGAAGGTGGTCAGGAGGCTTATGACTTCCGGGATCCCGTTGATCTCGATCATATCGCCAAAGTTGAGCCGCTGTTCGGTGCAATAGCGTCGAGTGCGGCCTTTCGGCGCCTTCGGGATATTCGCTTTCTGGGCGGCATCGACTATTTGTTGATACGGACCCCGAACGGCGCGCCGGGACACCGGCGCTACACGCGGTATCAACATAGCCTCGGCGTGGCGCATCTTGCCTATATCTACAGCATGGAGCGCGATCTGCCGCCGGCCAAGCGCCGCCTTGCCTGCGCTGCCGCGCTGCTCCACGACGTCGGACATGCGCCGCTCTCGCACACGCTTGAAGGCGCATTCAAAAGAGCATTTGGTATCGACCATCATGCGGCCGGTGAGCATGTCGTAAAAGGCACATCACCATTCGGGATGGAAATCGCCCACATCCTCAAGTCCTTTTCGCTAGATGCTGATCACGTGCTTGCCGTTGCAAGCGGCGAGGCCGATGAGTTTGAGGGGTTCTTCGGAGGGCCGATCAACTTCGATACGATCGAAGGAATTTTGCGCTCATGGATGTATCTAAGGCCCAAGGCGCCCTATTTAGATCCCGCACAGGTGATGCTGGCTGCATTGAGGCGCGATTCTCATGCCAGCCAGCAGACCGTGGACAAATTCTGGGAATATAAGGACCGGGTTTATCGCTATATTATACGCTCGGAATTTGGCGTCGCGGCCGATCGGCTATGCGAGGAAGCGCTCTCCTCCCAAATTGGCAGGCTCGAGCGAGACGATTATTATCTTACGGAAAAGCGCCTGTTCGCGAAGGTGCCGGAATTAAAGCGGTTACTTTTCGATTTTAAGGTATCACAGTCGCTGAAGGGCTGGGACCGGCCTCTGCATTATAGCTTTCGGACGTTTACAATTGACGAGCGTCATGATTTCTTTGCGCATGAAGATCGCTGCCGTTATAGGCAATGGAAGGAGGATCGGGTGATGCAGGCGCCCGATGCACAGGTGGCCTCACTTCCACAACCCGTCCTGCCGGACTTCTTTGATGACCTCAGCCTTTGAACGAACAAAGTCGAATTCTGAAGAGACACTTGCAACGTTAAGGGAAACTCTCGCTTCGATCGTCCCAAGTGATGCGGTGGCGCTGACCTGTGGATCGTATGCGCGGCGTGAGGCGACAAGCGGGTCCGACCTCGACTTTTTCATTCTGTCTCCCACCGCGGTAGACGAGGATGCGCCTTGGTTTGTTGCCGCCCAAGAAGCCATCAACAAGATCGTAACGAAAGCGCCCGCAACCGGCGGCGCTTTTGATGCCATGACGCCCATGGACGAACTGCTGGTGAAGGCTGGCGGCGATCAGGACGTCAACAAGAATATCACTAGGCGGATGCTTTATCTTCTTGAAGGCGAGCACCTCACTAACAAGGAGAAGTTTGATGAGATCCGCAGGCGCATTCTAACGCAATATGCTGAAGAGACGCCACAGGACCATCAGATCGCGCTATACCTTCTGAACGATATCATCCGGTATTGGCGGACGGTGACTGTGGATTACTCGTATAAAACAAATGAGAGTGGCAAACCCTGGGCCGTCCGTAATATCAAGCTCGTGTTTTCGCGAAAGCTAATGTACGCCAGTGGTTTGTTCAGCGTCGCAATGACTGCGGACCGAACCCTCTCTCGCAAGATTGACAAGTTGGAAGAGCTTTTCTCGATGCCGGCGCTAGAGCGGCTAATTGAAATCTGCGGAGTGGGACGGACAAAGCGCCTGCGTGAAAGCTATGAGTTTTTCCTCGAACAGATCGATATTCCCGAAGTCAGAACGAAACTGGAAACGCTTTCCAAAGACAAGCGGGAAGAGGATGACACTTTTCGAGCTTTGAAGAATGAAGGTCACCGCTTCACGCGCGAACTAATGTCGGTTTTCGAGGCAACGTTTCACTCTACACACCCCATTTATCGCGCCATGGTTTTTTGATCCGCCATATGCAAATATCGATGGGCGGACGTCCGGCCGCCCCGTTCGCGGGGCCCGCGTCCGGCCCATATGCGCGAGAGGCTTGAATGGCTAAAAATTCCCGTATCGAATGGACGACGCACACTTTCAATCCTTGGTGGGGCTGTGTGAAAGTGTCGCCCGCCTGCAAGCATTGCTATGCTGAGAGCTGGGCTAAACGCGTCGGCAGCAAGGTGTGGGGCATCAATGCCGAGCGACGCTTCTTCGGTGATAAACATTGGGCAGAACCGCTGAAGTGGAATGCGGCCGCAGCAGCCTCTGCGGAGCGAGCGCGAGTTTTTTGTGCCTCGATGGCGGACGTTTTCGAAGATCGGCGCGACCTCGATGTCCATCGTGAACGGTTATGGGATTTGATCGAGGCGACACCTCATCTCGACTGGCTTGTACTGACAAAACGTCCTGAGCTGATAACTGCGCTCTCGCCGTGGCGCGAGAATTGGCCGGCAAACATCTGGCTCGGCACGACAGTTGAAAATCAGCAATATGCTGACGAACGTCTGCCCCATCTGACAGCGATTCCCGCGGCCGTTCGTTTTATCTCTGCGGAGCCGCTGCTCGGCCCACTCGATATAGCACCCTGGGCCGATGGGCTCGATTGGGTAATAACGGGTGGTGAGAGCGGCGCTAAAGCCCGCCCATCAAGTCCATCTTGGTTTCGCGATCTTATGAACTGCTGCATGGCTCACGACATCGCGTTTCATTTCAAGCAATGGGGCGACTGGGCGCCCGGTCAGGGCATACCGCTGGCTAAAGTGCGAATAGAAACTGTTGCTGACGGGACGACCATGATCCGGATGGGGAAGAAACACGCCGGCCGCGTTTTGGATGGAGAAACATGGGACGAGCTCCCCGTCGCAAGAACGGCCTAATAGCCGGTCATCCGTTTCTATTTAGCGAGGACGCGATCCCGTTAGTGGCGGTTGCGCCGGAAAGAGATTTCACATCTTTGAAACACCCGCTCTGGACGGAGAATAAAGCGAAACTGATCCAAGAATATATTCGCCTTTTCACGTTCGTGACAAAGCACGGCACCTATATCGACGGCTTTGCGGCCCCGCAGCGGCGGCATCACAAACAATATTGTTCTGCAAATCTCGTACTTCAGGCAAAGCCGCAGTGGGTTCGTGAATTTTGGCTTTGCGACCTCGATCCCGAGGGTATTCGTCTCTTAGAAGAAATCAAGGCTGAGCAGGCCGCCCCGAAACGGCGTATCGAAGTCCTGCACGGCGATTTTAATGAAAGCATCGTTCAAATCCTGGGCGCTGGCACGATCAAGCCGACGACCGCAACTTTCGCACTCCTCGATCAACGAACGTTCGAATGCGACTGGGCGACCGTCCAAGCGATTGCGGATCACAAAAAAACGCACAAAATCGAAATTTTCTATTTTCTAGCTACCGGTTGGCTCGATCGCTCGATTGCAGCCGTTAGTCGTCCCGAGACGGCTGAACGCCTCACCAAATGGTGGGGCCGCGGCGATTGGCGGGAGTTGCGCGGCGTCCAGTCAGCCATTCGCGGTCTTGATCTCGCTGAGCGATTTAAGACTGAACTCGGCTACGCTCACGCGCATGCTTACCCCATTCACAGTCAGGTTAGGGGGGGGCGCATCATGTATCATATGATCCACGCCACAGATCACCAAGCCGCTCCCCCGCTCATGCAGCGAGCCTATCGAAAAATTTCGGGACGCAGTCTTGACGATAAGGGTGACCAGAAAGACATTGAAGCCCTTCTCGCGGAACTGAGCGCGCAGTCGCTTCTCGCCGGCGATGAGCGACCCGACCAATAGCGAGGCAGCCTCGAAACGTGTTGATGTCGCCTGTTGCAAATGCTCCTGGGGCTGACGCCGTCCTGTCGACGTTCCAGGATGAGGCAGGGCAAATGTCGACGCCCGAGATGTCGGACTAACAACTGCGGCGAGATCAGGGGTTGTCGCTGGGGTCAACAACGCAGCGATTAGCTAACCGCCGCGAGCATAATGCCCGCATGCAGCTGCACGACCACGGCTTAGGACAAAATCTGGACACATGCAGTGAGCAGTATTTGATGGAATTGGCACTGCAAGCGAGGGCGGACCCTGGCCCGCCCTCGCACCTTATTTTGTAGAGCGCGGAACTGCGCGCTGTGCCTCACGCGTTGCCAGCGCCGCCAAGGCGTTGTTCGCAATCTCGGCAGGAAGCTTCTTCTGCTGGACCTGTGTCTTCAAGTATGTCGGCATCTTGTGCTGCACGTATATGTCGCGGAGCCACCGGCGGAACGTTGGAATGGCGTCTTCAGGATAGCATGCCGCAGGCTGCGGATTCGCATGGGATTGCGCGAAATACTGCGGATAGAAATGATCGAAGTACCGGCGTTCGCCGAATTTTTCGGCCAGCTTCGCCGACTTCCAATAGCTTGCCCAATGCATCCCGACGCTAATGTCCAAGAGCATTTTCGTACCGGGGTTGCAGCCATTTGAAATCAGAGCGGCGAACACATCGGCGATCTCGCGAAAGACGCAAAAATAGCCGTCGGGTACATTGTCATAGACCAGCGACACGCGATCCTGAAACTGCGCCCAAATTTTGTCCGACGGGTGCTTACCGGACATCCATTCGTAGACCCATTCGGTCACCTTGACTGCGAACTCAGGGGAAAGCCACTGCGCCAGATGGATGGCTACCTGAGGGTGGATCCACGTCCCACGCGCTTCGTTCGGTCCGCTTAGGATCGATTGTACAATCAGGTCCCGTGGAATTCCAAGGGACCCCTCCAACGCTTGCAAAAAGGCCCTTGTTGAGGAGTTTTGATTGTAGTTTGCCCATTCTTTCGCGGCGGCGCGGCACATCGCTGTCGCGTTGATATATCCATCTGTAGCGCGCTGAGAAATTAACGCACCCTGATAGCTATGGGGGACCAGCATAAGCTGAGAATCAGGTGAAATATCAGTCATCTAGGTGAGGCTCCAAAGATAACTGGCAGGCGTTGACTGGCCCGGTTTTCCGGTGCATAAAGCCCTTGCAACTCAAATCTTGGCCTGCCAGCCGAGGTTAACGTTTAAAAGAGCCAGGGACCTGCAAGTCCTTGGCTCTTTTTTTTTATTACCACGGCCGCGCTTCGAAACAAGCGGCGATTGCGGAAATAACGCGATTCTAGCGCATTTTTGATTCGGACCCCCATCGGACAACCCTAATAGGGTTAATTGCTCTGTACGGGCCTCATAGGCCAGTACGGGAGCGTTCCAGACATAAAGAATACGTTATGTCGAGCGCGTGGCGTTCGTTCTGCTATTGTTCCTAGGCCGGGGGCCGCCAGTATTCGTCCTAAGCCTAGCGAACACGCAACCCGATCGCCAACGCGATCACCGTTGCCGCCTGCTCGATCCCCTATCGTGGCAGTGAAGATGTCGAAGAAAAACTACCAAGCGCCCAATCCATTGGTCCGTGGCACATCGAACATCGATTTCATCGCTTTTCGTGTTTTGTCGGTAAGCTCGATGTAAACGCGCCTGGCATCCAACGGGTCGGATTTGCGCACGATCACACCATTGTCAGTTAACGTCCTAATAAAACGGAGCGCTGTCGTGGCTGGTACGTTGGACGCGATGCAGGCAGAGCTGACGCTGGTCGGCTGCCCTGCTAGCTCGCTGGCGTAGATATCGAGCAGCAAATCCCAACTCGGGTCGGCAAAAATTCCCGCAGGGAACAGCCTGTCCCGCTCGCGGCGCGCTCTATAGGCGGCGCGAACACGCGCTTCCAAGCCGCTTCGATCCAGCGGCTCTACTGTGGCATCCGATGAAGATAGGGACCTGTCGATACGCCTGCTAATTGCACTCACCGCTTCGCTTAGCTGCTTCGACATCGCTTCTACGCGCTCAAACTCGCGCGCGTCTACGTGGAGAGGCCTCGAGGATTTGCGGATTGACGATCTATCCATATCGGATCAATATATATCCAATATGGATGAATGCAAGTGAGTCGAAGGAGTTGCTGTATGATCGTTGAAGCAGCCGCTGCTCCGGCGATCATTTGGGGCCTCGCGATCATCCTGCGCAGCATACCTGGAATTATCTGGGCCATGCGTTGTCCACCAAATAGCCCAGCCTTCACTTTTCCGGATCGTTCGAAGTCGCGGTTGCACCCCGGACGGGATAGCGACGCCGAGCGCGCGGGTACCAGTGACCGCCTCGACTAGGCCGACGGACTTCGGTCTGTGCGCAGTACTATAGCTCGTGAAGTCACGCCGGACGCCTTGCTGCGAACGCTGGTTGTAACGCATGGGCCAGCTAGGTCTGGTAACAACGAATTTCCCACGAGAACCGACGGTCGGCTATCGGCCATTAGACCACTGAGACGGCCGAAGAGGCCGGGCGTTGCGGGACGGCGCGCCAAGACCACCAAAGCGCTGCTGCGGCGATTATTCCGGCGCCCGCGGCGTGCACCGAACCCGAACTATTGCCAAGTGCGAGGAATAGGGAGGTCCAAGCCTTGCTGAAACCCATCGTCTCGAAAAGGAGAGACTGCAGCACGATGATGGTCGCTACGATCAACCAGGGCTGACCGTGCCGGCGGTGGCGGGACCACAGCCAGAGAGCGATCGCGACGCCGGTCAAGCCGCCGAGATGGACACTCCAGCGGAATAGTGGAAAGTCGTGGGGGCCGGTGATGATGAGGCCGGGAAGGTGTGCGTTGTACACGCGCGCCAAGGCGGGTCCGATCAGCAGCAAGGGAGTCGCGAGCAGCCAGGCGGCATGCCGCGCAACATTACGCCGATCCTTCAGGGCCATCACGCTGAACAGGAGGAAGGCCGCCGATCCTATCAGATCGTGGAGGCCCAGCGGCGAACCCCAGAGTTTGTAGAACGGATCTTTGTCGGACGCGGTCGCCATCGCCATGCTATGCTCGACCCCGGCGGCGCCGACCAGGAATAGCGGCACCAACAGGAAGATTGCCAGGCCAAGGCTGCGGTGCCACGCGCGATGTCCGCGGTCTATTGACCAGCTCTGCGCTGTGAGCAGCAGCAGCCAGACCGTCGCAGTGATGGCGTGGATATGCCAGGCGATCTTTGCCGTACCGAGCCGGGAGAAATAACCTGGCCAGAAGGCTAGCACGGTCATCGCGATTATCGCGAGACAATAAATCCACGCATTCCGATACGGCATGTTCATCGCCCCCGATTGGCACCAGTGGTCTGTGACCACCGCACGCATCCCCGGTGCTAGTGACCACAAGAGGACGTGCGGAGCAAGGCATAGCGATATCCGCAGTTTGCAGTTGATGCTTTCGATCCTGACAGGCCGCTAGCGGCCAACACTGTCAATGCTCTGTAGGCCTCGGTCACTGCTTGAGGCCGTCACGCCCTTCCGATGCCGTCAGGAAGTTCGAGATTGCGGTTCGCCATGTTTCGGGCTGGTCAAACTGCGCCATATGGCCTGCGCCGCTGATTTCCAGGAACGATCCATGCTTCAGCAATGGCAACATCGCCCGGGTGGCCGTCGGTGTCATAATATCGAACTCCCCGCACAGTAGGAGAGTTGGTACCGCAATTTCGCCCAGCAGATTCTCGTCGTTGAAATCTTTGAGTGCGCCGCCGAACGGCGCCAAGGCTCCACCCGTCATGGCGAGGGCAAGCGCATCCCCACGATCGGCAGGGAGAGAGGCCATATATGGCATGGCAACCGCCCGGGTGCTCGTCCGGTTGAGATGCTTGCGCATGAACGCGGTCATCGCTTCACCATAGGCCGGATCGTCAAATGTCCCGGCGCGCTCATTCCGTTCGATGACCGCCGCGACACCATTTGGTAGCGCGCCGTACAGGCTCCGGACGCTCGCATCGAGGCGCGCCGCAGACAAGGGCGTTCCCTGCAATATAAGGCTTTTGAGCCCCGCGGGCCGTCGAGAGGCGTAGCGATTGGCGAGGATGCCGCCCCAGCTATGCCCATAAAGATGGAAGGCTTCGAGTTTGAGAGCATCGCGGATCGCAGCGATTTCGGACACATAACGATCCACGGTCCAGTTCGCCTTGTCTCCCGGTGCGTCCGAGCGCCCACTGTCGAGCTGATCGTAAAGTATGATCGCTCGATCAACGGAAAGTGGCAGGGCAGGGAAAAGTTGCCACAGTGCACCGCCGGGGCCACCGTGCACCATGATCAGCGGCGGCCGCCCGCTCTCGAGATTGCCGTTGACCCTGAGGTATAGATCGCCGCCCGTGACTGGCACGCGGAGCTCTTTGTCTGCTGATGGAACCCCGTCATCTGCTCTTGCGGTTGCAGCACATGGCATGGTCGCTGCCATCAATCCCGAAGCGATCATCATCCTGCGTGACAGGTCCATTACATTCCCCCCCCATTGACGGTTTTCGCTTGCCTAGCTTGTTGCCACAACCACAGTATTTTCAACTCCTGTCGAAAAGACAATCGTTGACCTTGGGTGCCAACACCAAATTCCGATTTTGTAAGTGGGACCGCAGCAAAACGTCAGCAGTCTGCCGTCATCCGTCGTAGCTTACTGACACCCCGCGAAAGTCCGCTTGGCTTAATTTCCAAAACGAAGCGGCCTGACCGCATTCGGCCAGGTGAGGTAACGATAAGCACATTTGAACCGGCTCCGGCGCGCTAACGGCTCTTCGGCACACAACGTATCGCGCGGCATCAATGATCTCCGCCTCAACTACGCTGCTATCCTATTCTAGCAAGTGAGTGGCGGAATGATCGCGAAATTTGGCATTGTCGCTACTGGCGAAGCAACAGGAACTCCAGCACTTTGGATTGCCGCTCGATCGACGTTGTCCGCCCGCATCGAGCGCAATCATGCAGTCATCAAGGGATAAGACATGCGCGATCTTATGCACGACGAACTGAACCAGCGAACGATTTTTGTCGAACGAAGTTTCGATCTAACTGCAGACGTCCTCTTCAATATGCACTCGAATTGCGCCGACCTTAAAAAGTGGTTTGGCCCCGCTGATTGGACGTTGAGCTTGTGCGAAATTGACTTCAGGGTTGGTGGCCGATTTAAGTTTGCCTTCTCGGATCCCCAAGGAATCGAGGGGCCGGCTTTCGGCGGCACCTATCTCGAAATCGTGCCGAACCGCCTGATCCGCTATGACAATGGCTTCGATCTGCCTGGTGCCGACAAGATGGAGGTTACCACGAGTTTCGACGAACAAGGCGGAATTACCACCATCTCCGTCACAAGTCTGTTCGATTCAGCTGCTTCTTGTGAGTCGTTCAAGGACATGGGCCACCCGAAAGGAATTGCGTCGGGCCTTGACAAGCTTGGCAAGCTTCTCGGCGCTCATCCATCTTCGGGCGGCTCTTAATCACTTCCGGCAACCTTCTGGCACGAATTCATATTGGGCAGCATTCGCAAAGTTTTCGCTATATTCGCCATTGAGGCACGGCGCGTCAGGTGATCGAATGGCGGCCCATATAATTTCCGGGATGACGGACGGGACGAGGTAACTCGCCGGAGATTATATTCCGCTGACAATGCCAAATCACAGCTTTCGATCCCATCCCAAAATGGGAGGCTTCGGAATAATGATCCGCGATTGGTTCTGCGGTCATGTCAACGAAGCATGTCTGTGGCGAAACTGCGTCCATCCTGAGAATGATATACAGCTGCCCATCCAAATTGGCCAACGGCGGCTGTCCGAAGCATCGCGTATTGGCATCATTCGCCGGATTTATATGAAAATGGTAGCGCCAGGTTGATGAGCGACGCGAAGACCTTGCCGGGCTCTTCTACCAATATTTCGTGCGCAGATTGTTCAAACCAGACGAGGTGCTTTGCCGGCGCCGATACCTCTTCATACCATTCCGCTGCAACAGTGGCGGATACGTTCCTGTCATGCCTGCCAAGAAACAGCAGCAGGGGAACGCTCAAATCCCGGACATGTGTCAGATCGGTTTTCAGCACGGACTCGAAAAGGTGTGATGCGGAAAATTGGTTGGCTTGCCATACATGGCGCAGATCCTCGTTCGTATATTCGGGTGACAGCGCGAAGGCTGCACTTTCGAAGCTCGCATTCGGCCGCCTATATACAGCGCCCCCGAAATGACCGAGCCAGCGCCGTTGCACGAGGACCTGCTCGTAGGTTGGCGCAGAAGAGATTGCATAAGGCGCAACCGAATCCAGAGCCTGCATCGCGCCAATATGGCCTGCCGAACGCGCGGCCTCGTGGGCCCAGCGCCACCCGCGACGTTCACTTTCCAGGGCATCGATGCCTTGCCCCACGCCGATGTAGGCATGCAGCCACTCCGGACGGCGTTTGGCGAACAGCAGTCCCAGCAGGCTACCCCAGCTATGGCCAAGGATGAAAATCCTCTTCTGGTTGAATGTCTTGCGCGCCCACAGAGCAATTTCATCGAGATCGCATTCCATGCGCTCGAACGTCATCGTGGGCGCGATCAGCTCGGGATCATTGATAGTGTAGGTTTTGCCCGCTCCACGCTGGTCCCATTGAATGACCGTGAAATATTCCTCCCAACCTCGAGCAAACCACCAGGATGTCGGCATCGCCACCCAGCCGGGGCCCCCGTGCACGATCAGGAGCACAGGTAACGAGCGGCTACGGCTTCGCACGGACACAAACTGATCGATTCCGCCGATCGGGATCGCCTCGACCTTTTCGGTGCCGTCCGGCGTAACGATCCGCCTTAGTTCTTTGATTATATCGACCGCTTTGGCGCGATCTTGTGCGCTCGAACCTGCCGCCGTTGATAGGCCGGCCTCGGTTTGTGATTGGCGCAATGGCACCGGAGCGGCTAGCATCGAAAGCGCCCCAATTACTGATCGACGGTTCCATCTCGCGCTCATTTCACGTCCCTGCAGTTGCAACTTGACCGTTCCATTTGTCACTGCCCTTCCACCGACCGGAAAGGGACAAAGTGTAGAGGAACGATGCCCAAGATAACGTAATCAAATATTCCTTTGTCCCCAACCGCCTCGCTGCCAAAAACATGCAACATCCCGCCAAGCGCCGTGCCCCGCTCGACCCCTTTCGCGATTGATTTTCGGTTAGACCTATTCTGACGCCAGCATGGCATCGCGGGGTCCCGACCAGGGAATGCTCACGACGCAATCGTTGCTCAGCGCGTGATCAGAATGCTGTTTCGTTGCAGGTCGAGACTAATAAAATGCTACCTCACAAGCCTGCATTTAGGCACGGCTATCTATCCCTTAATTTAATTGCCGCCGATCCGGACTTCCCGGGCGAGAATTGCTATCGGCGCTGCTTTGGCGGTCTGCGCAAGGCCTATGCGCCGGCAGGGTATTTCAGCACCCAAAGCGAGATTTTGCGCGCTGCGATCTAACGAAACCGTGCGGTTGCGGCCAGCTTGGATGAAAATCCTCCCGCCCTTCAGTAACAGACGCCAGACGGGTTCCGACTGCCAGATCCGCAGGCGCGAGATCAACGTGGAGAACGGTTAATCCACGGCCTCCTGGTTTCCCAAGGCGTCAGCAATCATCGCGGCCAACGCTTCTTCGGCTTGGGTGCGCACGACCGCGTCCTTGGCTTCAAGGTCACGCCGCATCCATTGCGGAGCGCGCTCAATAACGCGGAGAATGATGGTGGCAAGGTTGCTGGTCATCTGCGGCCTATGCGCCGCGTAGTCGTGCTTCGCAACCAGGCTCCCGCGACTCGGGCATTCGTCCTTCCGCTTTTCGGACGCCTCGAAGAGGGCAAGTTGGGCGTGCAAAGACCGAAGCGACCCTCACGGGCCCCGAAAGCGACCCCCTAGCGACCCTGTCCGTAAGACGTGGTTCGATGCGATTATTTCCGGGTCAGGGCAATTGCCCGTCCTTCCCGGAGTTTGATCGATGTCACCCACGAGGTTGCTGCTCGGCCAGATATTTATCGTCTTCCTGATCGTGATCCTCGGCGTCTGGGGCGCGACGCAATATTGCGCCTCTGCGCTCGGCTATCAGCCGGAACTCGGCCCGGCCTGGTTCACCTTGTTCGGCACGCCCGTCTACAAACCATGGGCGCTCTTCCCCTGGTGGTATCATTTCGAGGCCTATGCGCCCGAGATCTTCGACACCGCGGGGACGATCGCCGCCGCAAGCGGCTTCCTGGGGTGCGCGAGCGCAATTGCGGGATCGCTCTGGCGCGCGCGTCAGTCGAGCCATGTCACAACCTACGGGTCGGCGCGGTGGGCGAGTGACGGCGAAATTCGGAAGGCAGGGCTCATCCGCGATGCGGGCGTCTTCCTCGGGCGCCACAAATCGGATTATCTTCGCCACGACGGTCCCGAACATGTCATGGCTTTCGCACCGACACGGTCGGGCAAAGGCGTCGGCCTCGTCGTTCCGACGTTGCTCTCCTGGACCGGAAGCGCGGTCATCCACGACATCAAGGGCGAGAACTGGCAGCTGACCGCAGGCTGGCGCGCGCGGTTCAGCAACGCGCTGATGTTCAATCCGACCGATCTCGCCTCGGCCCGCTACAATCCGCTGCTCGAAGTGCGCCGCGGCCCGAACGAAGTGCGCGACGTCCAGAATATCGCCGACATCCTGGTCGATCCGGAAGGGGCGCTCGAGA
>Ga0209676_1001736_pt1 | contig 18672 bp, 20 predicted proteins | sample AraplaCvi_mLB_r2_FD_184282 | JGI IMG/M metagenome (GOLD analysis project Ga0209676, IMG submission 184282) | Arabidopsis root microbial communities from North Carolina, USA - plate scrape MF_Cvi_mLB_r2 (SPAdes) (version 2) | ecosystem: Host-associated > Plants > Roots > Endosphere | place: USA...
CACCCTTCTTTTTGGGCGGCTGCTCCGTGGCTTCGGGCGCTGCAACCTTGACCCCCGAGGAAGGCACCGGATAGCCATTGCAGCCGGTGTTGAAGCAGAAGCGGTCGGCGAGATAGGCGCGATCGGTCTGATATTGCGCTTCTAGCCCGCGATAGGCGGCAAGGTTCGCACCTTCGGGACCGGAGGCCGCATGTTCCGCTATAACGTTCTTGTAGAAACGGTCCTGGGTGGCGGGGGAGTAGCGCATATTGCCGCCAACCCTGGTCGTATAGAGCGCCGACAAGGCGTTCTGATAGACGATCATCGCCTCGCGGTACGGCAGCATTTTCTGGGAATAATATGTGTCGATCGCTACCGTGCAGCGGTTGATCGCTGCGGCCTTGTCGAACGGCGCGTCGATCTTTTTATAATCCTCGCGGCACTTCGGATAGCTGCGGGTATCGAGTACGGGCCGTTCGGGGAGCGTGGGCAGCGCCGGTTCGGCGACCGGCGCCGGGACAAAGGCCTTGTCGCCTTCGCTCGGCACGCCCTGCCACGCAGCGGCCACAGCGCTGCTCGACAGCAACACCAAAAAGATGGCGCCGACGCCCGACCGATATCGCAGCTTTACCCGCATGATTATACTCCCACCCTCGTCGCCAAGGCTAAGCCCGAATGGCTAGCCCCACAAGCGGGGTCAATGACGGGGGTCACACCCCGGACTTGGGCGACGTGATATTGTTTTGGTCGTACCGATGACCTAGCATGATCGCATCCGCGGTCGGGGGTCCGCACAAGGCTGGGGACGATGGCATGAACCGTTGGATCAAATCGGTCACTGCGCTTGTCGGGGCGGTCGCGTGCAGCGCCGCGACCCCGCCCGGGATGGATCCCGACAACCCCACCTGCCCCGCCGCGCCCAATTGGTCGGACTATAAAACGATGGTTCTGACCCCGTTCCAGCGCAGCGGCGAAACCGTGCTGCTGGCCGAAGGCCGGGTCGACAGCCAGCTTCCGGCCCGCCTCGAAAAGGTGCTGACCGACAATCCGTCGATCAGCGAAATCTGGATCCGCTCGCCCGGCGGCGATGCGCGCGCGGGCAATGCGGCGGGATTGCTGATCCGCAAGTTCAGCAAAGAGCGCCAGATGGTGACGCGCATTCCGTCGGGGTGGACCTGTTTCAGCGCCTGCAATTTCGTCTTCATGGGCGGCCGGGCGCGGACGATCGATCCGGGCGGCTATTTCATGGTCCATATGTTCACGATGACCGGCGACAAGAACGCGATTCAGTCGAGCGTCGCGCTGGGCGCCGAATCCACCACCGAGTTGATCAGCGACGTCGAGCGCGAGGCGGCGCTGATGGCGACCGAGGACAATGACCTGCTCATCCGCCTCGACGTCTCGCGCGACCTGCTGTCCGACATCATGTACCGGCAAAAAACGGTCGCGACTGCGAGCGACCGGTCGACGCGACGATGCCTGACGCGGAAAGAGGCGCTAAAATATAATGTGGTCAACATCGACCCGGACTAGCCGGGGCGTCTAGTCCCCGGTTTCCGACGGCGCTTCCAGGTCGACGACGACCGGAGGATGAAGGCGCAGGCGATGGACGCGGCGCTCGTCGGCCTCGGTTATCTCGATCCGCCAGCCGCTCGGATGCTGCAGGATCTCCCCGACCTCGGGGACGTGGCCCGCGAGCACGGCGGCGAGGCCGCCCAGCGTGTCGACATCTTCCTCGACCTCGGCGAGCCGCGGGTCGATCGCCTCGCCGACATCGTCGAGTTCGGCGCGCGCGTCGGCGTCCCAGCAGCCGCCGTCGCCGGGCGTGAACAGCGCGGTCGGCTCGTCGTCATGCTCGTCCTCGATCTCGCCGACGATTTCCTCGACCAGATCCTCGATCGTCAGCAACCCCTCGGTGCCCGAATATTCGTCGATGACGATCGCAAGGTGCGTGCGTTTCGCGCGCATCTCGGCAAGAAGGTCGAGCACACCCATCGATTGCGGGACGTAAAGCGGCTGGCGGATGAGGTCGAGCAACGGCGGCGGCGTGCGCCCCTCGGCGAGCACGGCGAACACGTCCTTGACGTGGATCATGCCGACGACCTCGTCGAGATTCTCGCGATAGACTGGCAGGCGACTGTGACCGGCTTCGGCGAATTGCGCGACGATTTCGGTAAAGCTCGCGCTTTCGGGGATAGCGATGATATCGGCGCGCGGCACCGCGACATCGTCGACCGTCTGCTCGCCGAAGTGGAGCAGGTTGCGCAGCATCTTGCGCTCGATCGGCGACAGGTCGCCAACGACGCTGCTGCCACGCCGGTCCTGTCCCTCTTCCTCGGCCTCGTCGATGACCTCTTCGATCTGTTCGCGCAGCGACGGTTCCTTGTCGCCGCCGAACAGCAGTGTTTTCAGCCCGGACAATAGTCCGGGTCTACTACTGTCCTCTTCCGATCGGTTCGAAGATCCCTGGTCGTCGGGCATAGATACGGCTTTTCCCTGTTAATCCTGATCCGCATATGGATTGGCGATGCCCAGCGATGCAAGCGCTTTCACTTCGAGTGCCTCCATCGCGCCGGCCGAGACGTCGTCCATATGGTCGTAACCGACGAGATGCAGCGTGCCGTGGACGATCAAATGCGTCGCATGATCGGGGATAGAAACCCCCTTTTCCTCGGCCTCGCGCGCGCAGGTTTCGCGCGCGAGCACGATGTCGCCGAGAAGGATTTCGCCGTCGTCGCTGTTGGCAAGACCTTCGAGCAGATCGTCCTGCACCTGCGGGAACGACAGGACGTTGGTCGGCTTGTCCTTGCCGCGGAAATCGCGGTTGAGCGCGTGCACCTCTTCATCGTCGGTCAGGCGCACCGAAACTTCGACCAGCGGCGCCGCGTCGGCGAGCGCGGCATAGGGCGTCAGCGCGAGCGCCGCGGCAACCGCCTCCCCTGCCCGCGCCTCCCAGTCGAGCGCATCGGGCCAGAGCGTCGCAGCGTGGGTCTCGACGCTCAGCACGACGAATTCCTCAAAAAGGAAATAGCGGAAAACCACACGGCTTCACTCTGGAATCTTATATTCATTGCGGCAGGCTCGGCCTGCTTGGGTTCGGGATGAATCATCGTGCGACGCTATAACCGCACAACGATGCAGGACAGCAAAAAAGGAAGCCGGGGCCTTCGGACGACTGGCGGCGGGCACGGCACGCCTTGCCGCGAATGCTTAGCAATTTAACTTTGTGGTAAACATGAACCTTTTTGCATCGCAGGTGTTTCCCAAGGCAATTCAGGAGGTTGGTCCAGCGATGCGTTTCTACGAAGCAACCCGGTTTCTTTTTCCGCGCCATTATGAGCGTCGCATCATGGCGATCTGTTTCGGTGCAATCCACCTCCCCCTCATCGGATATATCCTGTTTCAGAGCTGGCGCAGCGAGTGGGACATTTCGCTGCTCGGTGTACTGCTGGCGATGACGCTCTTTGGAACGGTCATCGCAATCATGGCGATCACAGCGCTGCTCGCCCCCATCCAGCGTGCGACCGTCATGCTTCGGAATGTCCAGGGCGGCGTCGGAGCAGACGCCATACCCGTCGGCGGGGACGATCTAGTCGGGCAGTTGCTGCACGGCGTCGCACGTGCTGCAAGCGAGACGGCGCGTCATATCAAGCAATTGAAGGATGCTGCGGAACGCGACGTGCTGACGGGTTTGCGGAACCGCCGCGGATTTCTCGATACGGTTCGGCCGATGCTGCTCGAAAAAGGCGCCGCGACGATCGCGGTGCTGGATATCGATCGTTTCAAGACGGTGAACGATGATTATGGACATGATCGCGGCGACCAGCTTCTGACCGACTTCGCCGACAGCCTCGTTGCCGAATTGCGTCGCTCGGATATTTCGGCGCGCTGGGGAGGTGAGGAGTTCATCGTCTTCTTTCCCGGCACGACGAACAAGCAAGCGGCCGAAATTCTGGAGCGGTTGCAGGCAGCGATGCAGCGTACGCCGGCCTTTCAGTTGGACAACCGCGTCATTTCCTTTTCCTGCGGCATCGCCGCAGTTCGTGACTATGCCGATCTCGCTCCCGCGACGCGGCGCGCCGACCGGTCGATGTACCAGGCAAAGAAAAACGGGCGGAGCCGCATCCTGATCGCGAACTAGGCCGCACCGCCGTCAATGCATATGTTTCAGCTTGTCGGGGTTCCGCATCACATAGATGCCGGTGACCTTGCCATCCTCGATTTCGAGCGCAGTGGTCTGAAACTCGCCGTCGGCCTCGCGCGTGACGAAACCCGGCAGGCCGTTGATCATGCCGGTATGGACGAGCGTCGAGCCATATTTGCCGAACAGCACGGCGAGGCTGCGGTGCAGTTTCAGCACGACATCTTCGCCGACGATCGGCCCCATCGCGGCCGGCCGCTTGCCGCCGCCGTCGGCCCACATGCCGACGTCGGCGGCGAGTAGCGAACCGAGCGCGGCCATGTCGCCGCTGCGCGAAGCTGCAAAGAAGGCGTTGGCGATTTCGAGCCCCTTTTCCTTTTCGAGCTTGTAGCGCGGGCGCGCATCGCGGACATGGGTGCGAGCGCGCGCCGCAAGCTGACGCGTCGCGGCGGGGTCGCGATCGATCGTCTTCGCGACTTCGTCGAACTCGACGCCGAACACGTCGTGGAGCAGGAAGGCCGCCCGCTCGAGGGGGGAGAGGCGTTCGAGCGCGAGCATCAGCGGCAGCGTGACGTCGTCGTCTTCCTCTTCCTCGACCAGCGGGTCGGGGAGCCAGGGGCCGACATAGGTTTCGCGCTGGTGTCGCGCCGACTTGATCTGGTCGAGGCAGAGCCGCGTCACGGTCCGCCGCAGAAAGGCCGCGGGCTCGCGCACCGCGCTGCGGTCGGTGCCGAGCCAGCGGATGAAGGCATCCTGCACCACGTCCTCGGCATCGGCGACCGAGCCGAGCATGCGGTAAGCGACGCGGGTGAGGAGCGGGCGCTGCGGGTCGAAACTGACCGCTGCGTCCGCCGCCGCATCGATTTCGCCGCGGATGCCCTCGGGGGTCATCAGGCGGCCTTCAGCGCGCCGTTTTCGTACCAGAGGTCGAAACCGACCGCGATACGGTTCCAGCCATTGATGACGTTGATCATCACGGTCAGGTTCACTTGTTCCTCCGGCGTGAAATGCGCTTCGAGCGCGCCCTTCGCAGCCTTCTGTGTGTGCCCTTCGGACAGCTTGGTCAAGGCGTCGGTCCATGCCAGCGCGGCGCGTTCGCGGTCCGTGTAGACGGGGGCTTCGTGCCAGGCCGACAGCAGATAGATGCGCTGTTCGGTCTCGCCCTTCGCGCGGGCTTCGACGGTGTGCATATTGATGCAGTTCGCGCAGCCGTTGAGGATCGACGAGCGGATCTTCACCAGTTCGATCAGGCTCGGCTCGAGGCTCTTTTCCGCGGCGAGGCTGACGGCCATCCACTGCTTCATGAGCTGCGGGGCGGCGGCGTAGGGGTCGGTTACCTTGGTCATGTCATGTCTCCTTGGTGGGGTTGTGCAGACTTGACGAGACAGGATCCGCGGGTGTGACATGGATCGCGAAAAAAATTCGCGCCGGCCGAAAAATCGGTTAGCTTGCCCGCCTCGAAAATCAGAATGAGGGGGTCCAATCATGAAGTTTCTCGATGGTTTCGGCGAACAGGCCTATGCTTTGCTGCGCATCGTTGCGGGTATTTTGTTCCTCGCGCACGGCGTGCAGAAATTCTTCAACTTCCCTGTCGCCTTCCCGATGCCGCTCAACCCGATGCTATATGCCGCGGGGACGATCGAACTGGTCGCGGGCGCGCTGATCATCATCGGCCTGTTCACCCGTCCCGCCGCCTTCATCGCGAGCGGCATGTCGGCGGTCGGTTACTGGGTCGCACACGGCAGCCAGGGGCCCTTCCCGATCGTTAATGGCGGCGAGACGATCATCCTCTATTGCTTCATCTTCATGTTCATCGCGACGCGCGGCGCGGGCATCTGGAGCGTCGAGGGCGCGACGAAGAAATAGCGCGTGCGAAGGCCCTTCCTCGTCGGCGCGTTCGCCGGCGTCGCCATGACGCTCTCAAGCGTGGCTATCGCGAGTATCTGGATCGAAACAAAGCCCGATCCGCTATATCTGCGGATTGCGGACGATAACTTCGATCATATACTCGGGCCGAACTATAAGGTCGAAGAAGGGCCTTTAAGCGCAAAACTGATCCGGCATTGCGGAATCGATCGGTTTACGACGATCAGTTCGCTGCCCGACTACGCCGGTTCGTCGCTTGTGGCTCTGAGTTCCATGACCGAAGGCCAACGCAATTGCCTGATCGGCGAGACGCGGACCCATGGGCTTTCTCTCGCGATCAGCTCTGGCCCGGATGAATCCAGTTTCGAGTGTCTTCCTGGCTGGCCGTCGCGATTTCAACCCTATAACGCGTCCGATTACGAGCTTTGCCGCGGACACAAGCCGGACGCTTTGTTTCGATCGACAAGGGATGCGAAATAGCATGTCCCGCTATTATCTCGACGCCGAGTTCAATGGGTTCGGAGGCGCGCTGATCTCGATCGCGCTCGTTCCCGAGAGTGAGGGGGCGCCATCCTTTTACGGAGCGGTCGAATGCCACGACCCGACGCCTTGGGTCGCGGCGCATGTGATGCCCAAACTCGACCTCGAACCGATATCCTATGCCGAGCTGCAATGGGCCTTTGCCGATTATCTGGCGGCAGATCCGGAACCCGTGCTCGTCGCCGACTGGCCCGAGGACATCGTTCACGCTGCGCGTCTGCTCGTCACCGACGACGGGCGGCGGCTGATCATATCGGCGGTGCGCTTCGAACTCGCCGAGGTGGTCAATTTCTCGACCGCCGAACTCAGCCATGTCCCGCACAATGCCTATCATGACGCGGTCGCGCTCCGTACCTTTTGCATGGCCCGCCGCCACGTCGCGACAAAATAGGGGGCGGCCCTTTCGGACCGCCCCCAGTTCGGGCTTCACATGGTGAAGGTCGTCAAAGCTTGCGCGTGTTGGTTTCGATCAGCTTCTTCGCCTCGCTGATGGCTTTGGCGGTGGTCAGCTTCTTTTCCTGAACCTCGTCGGCCATTTCGAGCAGGCGGCCGCTGATCACGGTGCCCGTGTCGGCCTTTTCGTCGATCGCGATGCCGCCCTTGGTTGCGGCGACGCGGTCCCATTCGGCGCGCACGGCGGCCCAGTAATCCTTGGTCGCGGCCCAATAATCGTCGGCGGCCTTCACATCATACTGGTCGTATTTGATGTAGGTGTTGAGGACATATTCCTGGACGATCGGCACCAGTTTGCCGTCCTTCGTCCCCATCTTGGTATTGTCCTGCCAGTGGACCCAGCCGTCGGGCGAGGGCTGGTGGCGGTTGATCGAGAGGTAGCGGTCGTAGACGGGCCCACGCACCGCATCGCGGCGCGCGAGGGGGCGCCACGTCCAGTTCGAGCGCCAGCGGCGGACGCCGCCCTGCGTTTCGAACTGGCCCCATCCGCCATAACGCGGGCTGTCGTCGACCTGATAGACAGTCTGCGACCAACGGCCGGTGCGCATCTTTTCAGGCACGTCTTCCCACGTCCACGCGTTGCGGTCCGAATAGACGAGCACCTTGGCGGGTTCATATTCCCAGTCCTGGCGCCAATGCTTGATGATCATGCTCTTGTCGTCGTCGCCGGTGATGACGAGCATGTGCTGCAGGCTGATCTTGCGCCCCGTGTCCTCGATCACGCGCACGACCTCGTTGCCGCCCGACCGCTTGGGCTCGAGGATTTCGTAGGTCGGATCCCAGCGCGTCGATTCCTGCATGTTGAAGCTGACGCGGTAGTTGCCCGCCATCGCGAGAATGTCGGCGCGGTCCTGTTCGAAATTGGCGGCCGCGGCCGCGGCGGCGATCGGCGGGTGTGCCGAAGCGACGACGGGGAGCGCGGCGGTGAGCAGCAACAGGCTGGCGGCAAGCTTGCGATATGTTTTCATCGGTGCAGTCCTTCTGTTTTGATTAGAAGCGGAAGCTGAGCGACACGCTCGCGTTGCGGCCGGGCTGGGTATAGGCGTCGGTCACGAGCGAGGTGGACGCGAGGCCGCGGACGTCGCTCCACCAGCTGTATTTCTTGTCGAGGATGTTGAAGACGCCGGCGCGCAGCGTCAGCGCATCCATCACGCGCACGAAGGCGGTTGCGTCGAGGATGGTAAAGCTGTCGGGGCGGAAGCAATCGGGGGTGCAGAGCCCCGTTGTACGCGATGCTTCCTTGCGGCCCGCGTGGGTCATGATGAGCTGGCCGCCGAAGCGCCCTTCGCGCTGACGATAGCCGATGCCGGCGACGAGCTTAAGCGGGTCGATCGACGACAGCGGCGAATGCACGCCGTCGGGGTCGATCACGTCGCCCTTCGCATAGGATAGGGCGAGCGTCGTATACAGGCCGGACGACGCTCGCCCCTCGAACCGTGCCTCGGCGCCTTTGACGCGGACACGATCGAGATTCACGAACTGGAAGATAGCCGGATCGTTCGGCAGGAAATTGCCGCTGACCTGTTCCTGGCTGATGAAATCCTTGTAGCGCGCAGAGAAGCCCGTGACGTCGAGGCTGATCGCGTCGCTGGAAAAGCGGATGCCGCCCTCGAAGCTTTCGCTGCGCTCGGGGCCAAGATCGGGGTTCGGGATCGAGGTGTAGCCCGATGCGATGTTCGAGAAGAACTGGTTCACCTGCCCCGGCTCGGGCGCCTTGAAGCCGGTCGCGTAATTGGCGAACAGGCGGACCTCGTCGGTAATTTTCCACACCGCGCCGAATTTCGGCGAGACGCGCGAACCATCCTGCTTCGCGCCGGCAAAGGTCGGCAGCAGCGGGTCGTTGTCGGGCGACAGATCGTACCAGTCGAAACGCAGCGCCGGGTAGAGGAGCAAGCGCCCTTCGGCGACCGAGATTTCGTCGCCGACGAACAGGCCGGCGCGGGTGAAGTCGGTCGTCGGGAATGCGCGCGTCGGATAGACCTCGCCGAACGGCGGCACGGTCCCGTCGCGAAGCCCGCGCTGACGCGTCTTGCTGATGTCGCCGCCGAAGACGAGGCGGTGGGTGATCGCCCCGGTAGCGAAGTCGGCGCGCGCATCGGCCGAGGCGCCGATCACGCGGTTTTCGAAGGTGTTGAGGCGCGTGCGATCGGCCGCGGGCGTGCGGTCTTCCTCGGTATATTGATTGTCCTCGCCGTCCTGCCAATAGGCCGCGACGCGCGCGAAATCGATCGCCCCCTCGCCTTCCCAACTCCAGTCGAGCGATACGCGCTTGCGTGTCCCGCTGTCGAAGCCTTCGAGGCGGTCGACGCTGGCAGTGACGACGCCCTGCGCGTTGCGCGTCGCGGTCACGCCGGTCAGGCCGTTGGTGTAAAGATCGGTGTCGAGATATTCGCCGGTCAGGCGGACCTTGTGACCATTGCCGGGATCATAGACGATCCGCGCCAGTGCGGCGTTCGACTTGCCGTCCTGCGGATTGGGAAGCGTGCGCAGCGGGCCGGTGCCGGCATCCTTGCCCGAGGTGCCGGTCGGCGTGACGCCGCCAGCGACATTGCCCTTGTTGTCGAGTTCCTTGTAATCGCGGCGCGTGTAGGCCGCCATGATCGACCAGTCGCCGCTACGCCCCGCGAGGATCGCGGTTTCGCTGAATTCCTCGTCGGCGCTGCTGTAGGCGGCGCGGAGGAGGCCGCCGACATTCTTGCCGGGTTCGAGGAAGTCTGCCGGGTCCGAGGTGACGAAGCTGACCGCGCCGGCAAGCCCGTCGCTGCCATAGAGCGCCGACGACGGACCGCGCAGGATTTCGACCGACTTGACGAGGCCGAGGTCGACATAGTCGCCGCGGCCCGCCGCCTGTGCGCCAAAGGTGAAGCCATCGGGAACGCGGACGCCGTCGACCTGGACGAGCACGCGGTTGCCGCCGATGCCGCGGATGTTGAAGCTGTCGTTGCCCGCGCGGCCCGTGGTGCCGAGCGCGGCGCCGAAGCGCGCGGGCTGGCGCTGGACGCTGACGCCGGGTTCGAAGCGGACGAGGTCGCGGATGTCGGTGACGAGTTCGTCGGCGATCTGCTCGTCGGTCTTCACGGTGACGGTGACCGGGGCATCTTCGGCCTTCACCGCGGTGCGCGTCGCGGTGACGACGATCTGGTTCTTGCGCGCCACCCAATAGTCGCCGTCATTGTCCTGCGCAAAGGCCGGCGAAGCAGTCGCGGCGAGCGCGAGGGCCAGCGCGCTGCCTGCGGCGAGGCGGATTACGGACGGACGACGTTGGATGCTCAATTTTCTTCCCCTGAATGAATGCGACTGACTCGCAATAGCGGCGCTCTAGGCGCGCCAATTCAGGGGGTCAATATGCTATTGAGAATCGTTATTGAAATATTCCGGGATGCAAATTTCGTCATTGCGAGCGCAGCGAAGCAATCCAGGGCGGCTTGCCACGCCCAGGATTGCTTCGCTGCGCTCGCAATGACGCTTGGGGTAAGGGCTAAGCCCCCGGCCCCTCATAGGCATCGACGATCCGACCGACGATCGGGTGGCGAACGACGTCGGCGCTGGTGAAATAGCTGACGTTGATGCCCTCCAGCCCTTCGAGCCGGCCGACCGCGTCGGCGAGGCCCGAGGTTGCCGGGATCGGCAAGTCGACCTGTTTGGGGTCGCCGCAGATCACCATGCGGCTATTCATGCCGAAACGCGTCAGGAACATCTTCATCTGCGGGATTGTCGTATTCTGCGCCTCGTCGAGGATGATGAAGGCATCGGCGAGCGTGCGTCCGCGCATGAAGGCGAGCGGCGCGATCTCGATCTCGCCCGACGCGATCCGGCGCTCGACCTGTTCGGCGGGCAGGCAATCGTGAAGCGCGTCGTAGAGCGGGCGCAGATAGGGATCGACCTTTTCCTTCATGTCACCGGGAAGGAAGCCCAATTTCTCACCCGCCTCGACCGCGGGGCGCGAGAGGATGAGGCGCTGGACGCTGCCGGTGATGAGCTGTGCGACGGCTTGCGCCACCGCAAGATAGGTCTTGCCTGTCCCCGCCGGCCCAAGCGCGAAAATCACGTCGTCGCGAGCGAGCGCCTGCATATAGGGGACTTGCGACGGCGCACGCGGGACGATCGTCTTCTTGCGCGTGCGGATCATGATCGGCGGCGCTTCGTCCTTGTCGTGACGGATGATGCCCGCGAGCGTCGGCTGCGCCGACATGGCGATGACGCCGTCGACGAGGCCGGTGTCGACCTCCTGCCCCTGTTCGATGCGGTTATAGAGTTCGGTGAGCACGTCGCGGGCGCGCGCCGCGGCCTCGGCCTCACCCTCGATCTGGACGCGATTGCCGCGGGCGGAGATATAGACGCCGAGGCGGTTTTCGATCGCGACGAGGTTGCGATCGAACTCGCCGAAGAGAATGCCCAAAAGCTGCGTTCGCTCGAATTCCGCGGTCAGTCGGACGCGGTCGCCGGGTTCGGCGGGGGTGGAGGCGGTCAGCGGGCGTTTGGACATATAAGCAAGGCTCCTTCGATCGACGACACGACTGTACTCCCGCCAGAACGGGAGTCCATGACTTGCGAACTGCGAATGCGACGGAAGGAGGCGGAGTGTGTCTTCGGGGAGACAGCTTCCGCCACTAGGCGACCGCTTCCATCAGCAACTCGGCGCCGACGCTGTTGGCGCCGGCCGAGACGATGCGCACGTCGATCATGTCGCCGATCTTGAGCCCCGGCGCGATGACATGCACCGACTGGAGCCAGGGCGACTTACCGATGAGTTGGCCGTCGAGCTTGCCCTTGCGTTCGAGGAGCAGGCGCGTCGTGCGGCCCACGGTCGCTTCGTTGAACGCCTGTTGTTGTTCGTTGAGCAGTGCCTGGAGGCGCTGGAGACGCTCGTTCAGCACCGCTTCGTCGATCTGGCCGCCCATCGTCGCGGCGGGGGTGCCGGGGCGGCGCGAATATTTGAAGCTGTACGCCATCGCATAATTGGTGGCGCGAACGATATCGAGCGTCGCTTCGAAATCGGCATCGGTCTCGCCGGGGAAGCCGACGATGAAGTCGCCCGAGATCGCGATATCGGGGCGCACCGCGCGAACCCGCTCGATGATCTTGAGGTAGCTTTCGACCGAGTGGCTGCGGTTCATCGCGGCGAGGATGCGGTCGCTGCCCGCCTGCACCGGCAGGTGGAGGAAAGGCATCAGTTTGTCGATCTCGCCATGCGCGGCGATCAGACCCTCGGTCATGTCGTTGGGGTGGCTGGTCGTGTAGCGGATGCGTTCGATGCCGTCCTCGCGCGCAAGTTCACGGATCAGGCCGTCGAGGCCGATCGCCCGGCCCTTGTCATCCTCGCCGTCCCACGCATTGACGTTCTGGCCGAGCAAGGTGATCTCGCGCACCCCGCCCGCAACGAGCGCGCGCGCCTCGGCGATCAGGTCGGCGAAGGGCCGGCTGATCTCGGCACCGCGCGTATAGGGCACGACGCAGTAAGTGCAGAATTTGTCGCAGCCTTCCTGCACGGTCAGGAACGCCGTCGGGCGCTGGCCGCTGGCGCGTTTGGGCAGCGCGCCGAACTTGCTTTCGAGCGGCATGTCGAGATCAACCGCCTTCTCGCCGCGCGCCGCGCGGGCGATCAGGTCGGGCAGGCGGTGGTACGCCTGCGGACCTACGACGACGTCGACACTCGGCGCGCGGCGCGCGATTTCGGCACCCTCGGCCTGCGCGACGCAGCCCGCGACCGCGATCGTCGGGCGGCTACCGTCGGCGCGTTTCAGCCGGCCGATGTCCGAATAGACTTTCTCGGCCGCTTTCTCGCGGATGTGGCAGGTGTTGAGCACGACGAGGTCGGCGTCCGCGCCGTCGGCGGCCGGCACATAGCCCTCGGCGCCCAGCATCTCGGCCATGCGCTCGCCGTCATAGACGTTCATCTGGCAGCCGAAGGATTTGACGTGGAATGTTTTGCCGGAATTCTTGGACGAGTCGGATTTCATCGGCGCGCTATAGGCGATGCGGCGCGCCGGCGGAAGACCGTGCGATTTCCGCCGCAATCGTCGCGCGCGCCGCCTCGGCGAGCAGCTTGCGGTCGGCCTCGACGATATCGGGCAAAGGATCGAGATAGTTGATCGTCAGGTGGATCGGGCGCTTGCGCGCGAGCAGCCGCTTGAAGTTGCCCAGCCCGGATTCGGGGTCGAGCCAGGCAATGTCGTTCGCTTCATGCCCATAATCGAGAAACACCGGCTGGATGCGCAGGTTCGGCGGGGTCGGGATCACCGCCTGGAACAGCGAGGCGCGGAAGGGCAGCAGCCCGTCGCCGGGGCCCGTCGTTCCTTCGGGAAAGAGCGTCACCGGACGGCCGCGCGCGAGCGCGTTGCGCAGGTCGTTCGCCTGATTGTGGATCTCGCGCCGCGCCTCGCGCTGGACATAGACGGTGTGGTTCTGGTCGGCGAGCCAGCCGACGAGCGGGGTCGTGCCGACCTCCGCCTTCGACACGAAGGCCGAGCGCGCGGCGCCGCCAAGCGCGAGAATATCGAGCCAGCTGACATGGTTCGACACGAACAGGACATTGCGCCGCAGCCGCGTGCCGGTCGTGCGGATGCGGAGTCCCGCGATCCAGCCCACGGCATTGAGAAATGCCATGACCATCGGCGACGGGCGGCCGACGGCGCGGTAGAGGAGGTGCGGGACGATCAGAAAAAGGAGCGTCAGCACCATCAGGGCGAGACGGGCGACCGTCCGCCAGGTAATCGCGCTGCGATCAGTCGCGCTTGCGATCGATGGCGACACCATAAAGCTCCATGCGGTGGTCGACGAGGCGGAAGCCCAGCCGTTCGGCGATCACCTTCTGCAACGCTTCGAGTTCGGGATCGACGAATTCGATCACCTTGCCCGTTTCGACGTCGATCAGATGATCGTGATGCGCCTCGGGCGCGGCTTCGTAGCGCGAGCGGCCGTCGCCGAAATCATGGCGATCGAGGATGCCCGCCTCTTCGAACAGGCGCACGGTACGATAGACGGTGGCGATCGAGATGCCGCTGTCGAGCTTCGATGCGCGCTCGTAAAGCGTCTCGACGTCAGGATGATCCTCCGAGTCCGAAATGACGCGCGCGATGATGCGGCGCTGTTCGGTGATGCGCAGCCCCTTTTCGTGGCACAGGGCTTCAAGATCGATATTACCGGACATGCGGGCCTTTCCTGCAAGATGCAGTCGGATTTCTGTTCTTCAAACTGTATAAGCACGCCCCGCGGATAGGACAAGGGCGGCACCCCTACGACGCCGCCCTCCCCTGCTCCCGCTGGAGCGATTTATCGCAAAGGTCAGACCTTGGGCTTGCGCTTGCGCCCGCCGCCGCGGCCCTTTGTGCCAAGGCCGATTTCCTTCGCCAGCGCGCGGCGCTTTTCGGCGTAATTCGGCGCGACCATCGGATAGTCGGCGGGCAAGCCCCACTTTGCGCGATAGTCGTCGGGGGTCATGCCATAATGCGTCATCAGGTGACGGCGCAGCATCTTCAACTTTTTGCCGTCTTCTAGGCACACAATATAGTCGGGCTTGACCGAGGTGCGGATTGACACGGCCGGCACCAGCTTTTCCTCGACGACCGGTTCGGTACCGAGACCCGACAGCGCGGCGTGCACATTATTGATCAATAGGGAGAGATCGGAAATCGCGACGCTGTTGTTGCTGACATGCGCGGCGACGATGTCGGCGGTCAGCGTAACGAGCATCTCGTTGGTATCTGCTTGGTCGGACATGAGACTATTCCTTGATTTTCATTACCCAAAAGCATGAGCGGCAAATATTGGATTTGTTCTTTCGCCGGACAGATTACTGCCACTTTGGATGGTATTCTGCAATGACCGATCAGTCGATCTTTCGCTCACGTGCCGATCGCCGCATGGTAATTGCGTCACGGATCACGCCGTCGCTGCCACGATAATAGGCCGGCCGGCGCCCACACTCCGAAAAACCCGCGCTCTCATAGAGATGAATCGCATCATTATCGGCTCGCATTTCAAGGAAATAGTCTTCGGCGCCCTGTTCGGTTGCCCACGCCCGCCAGTCGTCCATCAGTAATGCGCCGATTCCGCGACCACGAAACGCCGGGTCGACCGCGAGCAACAGTAATTCGCTTTCGGGCCCCGCTATACGCGCCGCCGAGAAGCCGCACGCCTGCTCGCCGTCCCAGGCGAGGCATATGCGCGCCGAGGGGAGCGCGAACAAAGTCAAAAGCTGCGCACCGCTCCACGCTTCGCCGTATGCGGGTTCGAACGCGGCATCCATCACGCGCATCACCGCGGCAAGATCGCCGACGCGGGCGGTCGCGAGGCGGATTGCACCCGTCATGCCGGCGCCATTGGCTTGGCGTCGGGCGCCCGGCCATAGATCGGGCTGGGGTGGTCGATCAGCGCTGCGGGAGGCAGCCGCAGAAAGGCGCGCGCGTCTGGCAGCGTCGCCAGCGCGCGCCCCGTGCCGCGACGCGCGACAAAGGGCTCGGCGCGATTGCCGACGACCAGTTCGTCGCCGAGCAGGACGGCGTCATCGGGCAAAAGCGAGCGGATATCGGCGCGCGCCGACAGATCCGCCGCGAATGGCTGGACGAACCATTGGCCATGGCCTCCCTCCATCACCACCAGTGCACCGCCGGCCGCCGCAATGTCGTCGGCGGCGCCGGCCGCGACCAGCGCGAGGGTGGAAAAGCCATGCACGGGAACTTGCCAGCCAAGCGCCAGCGCGCGCGCCGCCGCAACGCCGATGCGCACCCCGGCAAAGCTACCCGGCCCACATCCCGCAACGATGACATCTGCGCGGCCGCCGTCCGCAAGGTCGGCGATCAGCGGAACGAGCCGCTCGGCATGGCCGCGGCCGATGACCTCGTGACGATGGTCGACGACCGCTCCGTCCTCCAGCAACGCCACCGAACAGGCCTCACTCGCCGAATCGATGACCAGATACCGCATGAGAGAGGAACGATCAGGCGATGCTGTTGAAGCGGGCGAAATCCGGGCGCGGGCTGCGTTCGAAGATCGTCGCGGGATCGCCATAGCCGAGGGTCGAGATGAAGTTGCTCTTCAGATTGGGCTGGTCCGTGAAGAAGGCTTCGTCGACGCCGGCATTGTTGAAGCCCGACATCGGCCCGGTATCGAGACCGAGCGCGCGCGCTGCGAGGATAAAATAGGCACCCTGCAGGCTCGAATTGCGGAACGCGGTCGTCTGCGCCAGTGCTTCGTTACCCACGAACCAGCTCCGCGCATCGGCGTGCGGAAAGAGTTCGGGCAGGTTTTCGTAGAATTCATGGTCGCTCGCGATGATCGCGGTGACCGGCGCCTTCAGGATTTTCTCGGCATTGGCCGGCAGCGCGAGCGCAGCAAGCTTTGCTTTCGCCTCTGCAGTGACGCACCATACAATCCGCGCCGGCAGGCTGTTTGCGCTGGTCGGGCCGAACTTTACGAGGTCCCAGATCGCGTGCAGTTGTGCTTCCGAAACGGGCTTGTCGAGATAGCCGTTATATGTGCGCGCGGTACGAAACAGCTGGTCGAGAGCGCTGTCGGAAAGCGGCTCGCTCATGGGCTAACTCCTCAGGGTAAATGGTCAGACGGCGTGAACTGCCGTTACCTCAGGCACATAATGTTTCAAGAGGGACTCGATGCCATTCTTAAGCGTCGCGGTCGAGGATGGACATCCCGCGCATGCGCCCTGCATCTTGAGGTACACATTGCCCTTGTCGAAACCGCGATAGACGATGTCGCCGCCATCGTTGGCGACCGCGGGGCGGACGCGCGTTTCGATCAGTTCCTTGATCTGGTCGATGATATCGGCATCCGCGGGATCGTCGGCGAAGCCTTCATCCTCGGCCGGCACCGAAAAACCTGCGCTTGCGGCGTTGAACAGCGGCACCTCGGCAAGGAAATGATCCATGACGATGCCGAGTATGTCGGGCTTCACATCGGCCCATTCGGCGCCGGGGGCGATCGTGACCGACACGAAATCGCGGCCGAAGAAGACGCCCTTGACGTCGCCGAGCGAGAAAAGCGCGCTCGCGAGCGGCGACGCTTCGGCCTCTTCGGGGCTGGCAAAGTCGCGGGTTCCCGTCTCCATCACCGCCCGGCCGGGCAGGAATTTGAGCGTCGCGGGATTGGGCGTCGATTCGGTTTCGATCAGCATGGCGTGCATGTGGGGCGGAGCGAGGCTTTGTGCAAGATGACAGGGATGCGCTAAAGCACGCCGATGCGTCCTTTCAACCATTTCGCCGCGCTCGACTGGTCAGGCGCGCGCGGGCCGCGCCAGCGCGGAATCGCGCTCGCCGTCGCGAGTGGCACCGCGGCACCGGCGCTGTTGCGTCCGGGGCATATATGGTCGCGCGCCGAAATTCTCGATTGGCTGGCAGGCGTTGCGGCGGACTGCGCGGACATGCTGATTGGTTTCGACTTTTCGGCCGCCTTCGCCTTCGCCGATCACGGCAGCTATTTCCCGGGCTGGGCGGAGAGCCCGGCCGATATGCGCGCGCTGTGGGCGCTCGTCGAACGGCTGGCGGCGGGCGATCCGCATTATGAGATAGGCGGCTTCCTCACACATCCGGATGCGCGGCGCCATTTCCGCCACCATGGCGAGGCGGGCGATTTGTTCGAAGCGGGGACGGGACGGCTGCGCGTCGTCGAGCGGCACCAGCGGACGACGAAACAGGCGGCGAGCGTCAGCAATTTCAACCTCGTCGGCGCGGCGCAGGTGGGCAAGGCGAGCCTGTCGGGGATGCGCCTGCTCCACCGGCTCGCGGGCCGCATCCCGCTGTGGCCCGGCGATCCGGTGCCGAGGGCGGGCCCGATGCTGGTCGAAATCTATACGAGCCTCGCCGCGCGCGCCGCGGGGCTGCCGCCCGGACGCAGCAAGATCCGCGACGGCGCGGCGCTCGACGTGGCGCTCGCGGCGCTTGGTTCGCCGCCGTGCGGCTTCACCGGTCCGATCAGCGACCATGCCAGCGATGCGCTGCTGACCGCGGCCTGGCTCCGCACGATCGCGTCGAAACCGGCGTCGTGGAGCCCTGCCCCGCTGACCGACACCCTGGCGAAAACCGAAGGCTGGACCTTTGGCATCATTTGAAGCAAAGGGCGCAAGTGCGCCGGCTTAGCTCAGTTGGTAGAGCACCTGATTTGTAATCAGGGGGCCACGGGTTCGAATCCTGTAGCCGGCACCACTCGCCTCTCCGCTTATGGCGCGCAATCGATTGCGTCGATCAGATCGGCCGTGACGCCATTCGTCCAGCCGAACCCGATTTGCGGAGCATATTCGCCGCCGCCGCCGACCGAAGGCGCTTCGATATTATATTTTTCGTACAGCAGCCCCGACGTCACATAGGTGGCGTCGACCGTGGCGATCCATCGCGACGCAATCTCGCGGGCCAGTTCATCGTGCCCATAGCGACGCAAGCCCGCGACGGCGATCCATTGCAGGGGCGCCCAGCCATTGGGGCTATCCCATTGCTGGCCGCTGTCGATGAGCGTGGTGCGCAATCCCCCCGGCGCCAGGAGCCGGTCGCGCGTGACCCGTGCAACCGCGTCTGCTTGCTGCTGCGTAGCTACCCCCGAAAGCAGCGGCGCCAAGGCGGCGGCGCTGAGTTGCGGCCGCGCGCGGGCCTGCTCAATATCATAGTCGAGGAAATGCCCTGCCGCTTCGCTCCAGAGATATTTGGTCATGGCGTCACGCCGCGCGGCGGCGCGCGCGGCATAAAGCG